>Ga0157368_1000285_pt1 | contig 24234 bp, 20 predicted proteins | sample AttbisABBM3_FD_113146 | JGI IMG/M metagenome (GOLD analysis project Ga0157368, IMG submission 113146) | Fungus gardens microbial communities from leaf cutter ant in Botucatu, State of São Paulo, Brazil - Atta bisphaerica ABBM3 | ecosystem: Host-associated > Fungi > Mycelium > Unclassified ...
GAAAGCCCCAAATAAGGGCTATCCATACATATACAGGATATACAGAAGCAACAACAAACAACCAAGATATCAGGCCATCAGTAACTGTAAAAGTTTTGTTAGCTATTATCTCATGAACAGCTGAACAGATTCATACAATTGAACTTGTATTGACAGAGGTCAAGTAGAAAAGAGGTTATGCTAGAGTGCTACAAGAACTATGCAATACTAGTCCTTAACTGCATGCTAAAGAATTCAAAGAGAATGATATCAATATTAGAAATTGATAAAAGATATAAAAACAATAATATAGTAAAAAAAGAATATACAAGTAGCATCCACTTCCAAATACTTTCCCTAGCTAATATACTCCTAAACAGTAAACCTTACACTATGTAACAAGCTCTTTTGGAAAATCTAGTGAATAGATTGCAAAGCTTTTTAAGAGCCTTCAACAACACTATCCATCCTAGATAATGCACTCTAAAGGCATTTCTTAAGTTAAACCTTATAACTGAAGATACTAACTGATACATATCTTGCTAGTCTTTTCTAAACTGTTAAAACTCTTCAAAACTTGTTCAAAAGTGATAGCAGATACTAATAACACTTACTTAATAAAATAAAAGTTAAAACTGGTCTTGAGTGGGAGTATTTAGATAAGAGTTCTCTCCTTTCTTACTCTTCTTTACTCATGGCTTATATATTATTCTAAAAATATGGAGAATATAATTAGAGAATGGAAACTAAAACTAGAAATATAGCTCTTAGAGATCTAGAGGGCACAGAGTTGCTTCTTGATCTACAAAATGATTTTGATCCAATGATTGATTTTTACTTGCTAGAACCCAGTCCATTCTTCTTAGTCTTATTTCCATAGCCACTCAGTCTTATTCCTTTATTCTGGACTTCACTGGATTTTGATCTCATGTATTTTTGTCTTATTTGATCATCTGAACATTCGTTACTTAGTGAAAAGCTTCTAAGAATACATACTCTTTATAGCTAGTCATTTGTGAATGGCATTTCAGATTTCCAAAGATCTCTTCCATTCAAAATATAGTTTGATTAATGGCTACCATACTGCCTCTTGGCTATTGTTACTTGAGAGGACCTAAGACATCATCTAGGAGTGTAAGTTTCTTTTGTTAATGCCTTCAACAAGGTCTTATATGCTAAAAATTCTTAAGAAATTATTTGTTTTCATGAAAAAGCATTTTCTGGTGTAATAGCATTAGAATTAGAAAGTGTTCATCAAACTATTTCTGATGATATATGGTATATTCCATAGTGATAAGTAGTCATTACTTTCAAGAATTACCATTCTGTTCTCTTAGGATTTCCTGGAGATTGGAAGTACTTGGCTCTTCCATCCATTTACCCTAACACTGATAGTAAGTTCTTGGAAGTTCAAATTAGCAACTTGCATTATCTGTGAACATGAAATAACCTTCAGCTTCAGCTTGTATGCTGTACCTTTACTAGTTATACTGGTCATATATTTTAGAAGAGGTACTTAGGATGTTATTAGTAGATAAGTTCACTAGAAGGTAGGAGGTGTGTCATTGCTGACACTAGAGGATAGCAATAATTTTAGTTGATTTTCAGGATAAGACTTTTACAGTGTAACTACTAGCTTATATACTAAGTATGCTATCTAGGGTAGTTATCTAGGAATAGAGACTGCTAAGTGAGTTACCCTGGTTCTAGGTGATCCTTGGAGTGTCTGGGATAAAGATCCATGGAGTTGTCAAGGGTTTAGCAAGGATATCTAAGGTGTTGTGGAGAATGTGATCTGCACCAGAAGAAATCAGGGAGTGCAGATAGGAAAGGAGGCATTATCCATAGGTTGGAACAGAAACACATAAGAGAACAGGTCTCTTGTCAGCAATCTTGGTTTTTAAATTTATATACTATGCTAGCTACTTGACACATAGTTGATTTAGATTTAGAAAATCAATTTAGACTTGTCTCTTTCTCTTTAGTAAAACTCATATTAGTCTAGCTAGACTAATTCTCCAGATTTCTAAGCATTCTTTACAAATGGCAAAAGTCATATTATCCAGGCTAGCAAAGCTCAGAAAAGAGTTCTCAACTAGACCGGACAAGATGAGACAAGAATTGACTTGGAGTAAAGAAAGCATTGGGTTACCCTGAATTCGGATTATGGAATTTTTTTGGATACTACATAACCCTTCAAAGTTTTCCCCTAGGTAATAAACCAAACATACTTGTATCAGAAGAAGCTTGCTAGTCAAGCATTGGTCCTGATATATTGGACTAGTCATCACCGCTTCTTCCCACCCGACCGTCTTGACTCGTCTGGGGGATCACGAGTGAGCCATTGTCTCGATGGGAGGAAGAAGCAACATACTCTTTTTCAGTTTCTTGGGGGGACCCTTGCCTCTCTTTCTCCTGTACTCGATGTCCTCGAGGCGGGTCTGCTCGTCCTCATCGACGAGCTCCAGGTCCGGGTACATGCTGGCGACCCTTGCAATGTTGAGTTTTGGGGGATAATAAGCGAGCATTGAAGGGCCCCTGACACGCCTGCGGAGGTATTTTGCGGCAGTGCGGAAGGAGGTGGGGTTGAATGCTGTCTGGAATATCTGTGAACGAGTTTCAAGGAGAGAGAGGAGGCGGAGGCTGGTGGGGGAGCGGACCCAGGGAAGGGAGCTGGAGAGGGACATGAAGGCAAACACAGACACACAACACCACAAGGGATATGATGTTTTTTTTGGTAGTGGGAAATGATGATGCAGAGAGCCGCAGCGACAGTGACTCGACGTGGCTGGGTGTGTGTTGCGTCTGTCCAGAAACGCACGCGCAGCACAAAGTCGCGTTCAAAACCAAAATCCAAGTCTACACAAAGTACCACAAAAAATAAGAAACCCGCGAAATACTCCAAATTCCCTATCCTGCCTCTCCCCCAGGACTCCTCGTTTCTGCTCCCAGATAAATCCCAGGTCAAGGGCGCTCCTTCTGCCCACCTCCCCATCGACCAGTGCCATGCGTATTTCCAATCCGAGGTCCAGCGCTGGAGCACCAATACCCGCACTCTCATGCGTTTCGCCAGGTTCGGCTACAAGGACTCCGCTATTCGCCCTTTCTTGGATGCATACGCCAATGCCGCCCTGTCTGGCTTCTTTGGTTCTCCTGAAAACTTGGCCAAGTATCAGCTCACCAGGTTCACTTCGTGCGGTGCTGGCCATGCGGGCAGTGTATATCATGCCGCATCCCAGCCCCATCTGCGCCTCCTTGACGCCGAAATTATCTTTTCAAATATATTTTTCTCTTGGATAGCAAATTCCAGTGATTCTGGCCCTTTGCTCGAAAAAATAGTCCAGGACAGTCATGCAGATAGACACACCTTGGACGCTTTGAGGCATCTGGCCATGGTTTCCGAACGAAGGCCCGCGGAGTACTTTACTTGGGCCAGGAAGATGCAGAGAAAGTTTATCATGCATGTCGGCCCGACCAACAGCGGCAAGACTCACCATGCCCTTAGGGCCCTTGCTGCTGCCAGGAATGGCGTTTATGCTGGCCCCCTGCGCTTGCTCGCCTACGAAATCTGGGAAAGGCTCAATCTCGGCCAAATCATTCCCCTAGGTGTGGATGTCCCTCCCCCTTCCTCTTCTCCAAAGATCACCCAAATCGCCGACAAATTCATCGCACCCGAAGCTAAAATGAATTCAAACCCAGCTTACGCACGCTTGACCAATATGGTCACAGGCGAAGAACGTAAAGTCGTCGATGAAGATGCCCCCCTGCTCACATGCACCATCGAAATGTTATCGTTCCGTCACAAGTTCGATGTCGGTGTCATTGACGAAATCCAGATGATTGGTGACCCTGAACGTGGTTTTGCATGGACTGATGGTGTCCTTGGTTTATGCGCAAAAGAAATCCACTTGTGTGGTGAAGAATCCGCCGTACCCGTTGTCCGACAACTACTCCAGGAAACTGGAGACGAGTTAACAATCAAGAGGTACGAGAGACTGACCCCTCTCCTAGTAGAGGAGCAGAGTCTTGACGGGTCATTGTCAAATGTCGTCAAAGGGGATTGTGTTGTTGCGTTTTCGAGGTCCAGGATATTTGAAATTAAGCAGGAGATCGAGACAAGCACTGGATTGAGATGTGCTGTTGTCTACGGTAAATTACCTCCAGAGATTAGGAGTGAGCAGGCGGCATTGTTCAATAATCCTGATTCTGGCTTTGATGTGATGATTGGTAGTGATGCCATTGGTATGGGTTTGAATCTGTACGTCGGTTTGTTCCTAGATGATCGATTAGCGTTGACCTCGTATAGAAAAATCCGACGAATCATATTCGACGCAACTAGCAAACCAAGTGCCGAACACACCCTAGTGCCGCTCTCCGTTTCCCAAATCAAACAAATTGCAGGTCGAGCAGGTCGCTACGGACATTCACTCGCAGGTGAAAAACCAGGAGGATACGTTACGACGTTGAAACCAGAGGATTTGCCAGTGTTACGAGAAGCACTTGCTCATCCTTCTACGCCGGCTATAAGTCATGCGTATATCGGTCCTACAGTTGAAACCTTGGCTGCCATCGCGCCTGCTCTTTCCCCCTCATCAGAACCAGTCGACCTCGAAACCGCGCAAATGGCACACGTCTACACTGCTCTTCCTCCTTCTTCAGTCTACAAGCACTGTCACAAAGCTCGATTATCGGAAATATGCACTTGGATTGAAGCACAATCCAAGGGTGAGTTTACATGGCAAGATAAATTGAGATTTATGTTTATTCCTATTCCGTGGAGGGATCGGGTGGGTGTTCAGGCTGCAGAAGAGATGGCAGCGCTGCAGAGAGACAAGATGTGTGTTGTGATTGAAAATATGAAGACTGTTGTTGGAGGTGGAGGGAAGAGAGGGTTGATTTCGGCGTTGGAGGAGATGGAACAGAAGATTCAAGACATCGAAAGAGGGAGAAAGAAGGAGGGGGAAGGGGAGGAAACAGGGGTGTTGGAGGATATATCTTTATCGCTACCTACGCTGTCGCCATTACGTTTGGGAGCTATACGGCCACTGGCAACATCCATCGACCCGGAACTCCTTGAACAACTTGAAGCACTTCATAAAATCCTCGTCATGTATATGTGGTCACATTTCAAGAATAACGTGGTGTATCCTGGTAGAGATGTTGCCGAGAATTTGAAGAACCGGGTTGAGGTTGCTTTGGATTGGGGGTTGAGAGAATTTGGAAGAGATGGGGCGTTTATGAAGAAGGGGGAAAGGTTAACGTTGGAAGGGGTGGATGGATGGAGTACGAATGTGGAGAAAAAGAGGGTGGAGCAGGAGAAAAAGGAGGATCAGGAGCAGGAGAAGAAGAAGAAGAAGAAGAATATAAAGGTGAAGAAAGAGAAGCGAGTGAAGAAGAAAGGGAAAGGTGGAGAGAGTGAGAAAGGAACTGATCGACATTATACGAGCGAAGATTATGAAGGCGGATTCAGATCTTTCGAGAATTATAATTCGCCAAGACTTTCGTCATCGTACTATGAAAATATGCCAATAAAAACACCGCTAGAATTGGGAAAGATGGGACCACCGATATCCAACGTATCGTCGACTTCTTCTCCATTTTATCCTCCACCAACAGCAGGATCGACGGCGCGGTCGAGTGCTGTTACGAGTGCTATTTTGAGTATGAGGAATGGTGGTGGTGGTGTTAATAGTGGTAACAGTGTTTCGTCGGCGGCGGGATGGACGCAAGCACCTGATTTGACGGCGTTGTTGAAGATGTATGTGGATAATCCGAGTTTGAGGGTGGATGGGAGTGTGAGTGGGAGGGGTGGTGTGAGGAAGTGAAAAAAATGGTTTTGAGTATTAGAATATAGATGCACCACTCAATTATTGTTTCTTCGCTTTTGATATATATATGTATATATTTATAATGTGGAAAGTTTAGAATGGGTGAGGAGTCTTTCAATTAAGACACTTGACAAGCTTTGCTGCTGCTAGATGTGTTCTGTGTGGTCTCAGTATGGAACTTAACTTACTTAGTCACCTGACATCATGTACAACTCCCTGTGAATGTATTGATAGTTGTCCACAGTCTACTAGGTACCTTCTGAGTTATCATAGCAGTTTCTAAGATTGTGTTATAGACTGTTATAGGACTGACTTGTCACATACCATCCAAGCACATCCGATACACCTGACTCCATCACGGATAACACTTACCTAAGCTCTGCTCTGCCCAAAACATCTGTGGAAGTGGATATCCTCCTTCCAGTCTACACACTACTTCCAGTATAGATCAATCTGGTTCCATTCCATGTTGGATCACTCCATTACTAATTACATGGCTCCTTATGATCTCCATGGAACTCCAGACTTGATTTCTAAGGACTTTAAAATCACCTAGTGTAGTGCACTGTTAAAAGTGCCCATGCTCAGAAGTTTGACTTTCACAATGATTTGCTTCCTATTACAACTTCCTTCCAAAATATGACTGTTGCAACATGCAAAGGTGCAACATATATGCTGAAGTCAAGGTCACCCCAGAATCACATCTACATATGTCAGATAATGTTCCCATGCTCTTCTGATGTCTTCTGCAAATTTTCCCACAGATAGTTTCTTCTTCCAGGCATGTTCCATAACCTGGCATGACTTCTAAGACATCCAAGGTATTTGTTTTCTATTTGTGAAAACCTCTCACCAGTTCCAGACATTTTCCACATTTGTGCACATCCATGTGTGGATCAAGTTTCTATGTTTTATTGCCTAGTGACTCATTATCTAGACTCTAGGTTGTTATATTCCTTGAAGATCATCTCTATAGTATCTCCTTAGCTATTCCCTGCTCTACTATGTTCTTAGCCACAGTTTCAACTACAATACTCAGTATTTAAGACTAAGTAGATACTCTATACTTTCCTCAGTCTGATAATCAAACTCTAGTGATCTGTTTTCTCTATCAATCTCTGAGCTCTAACTTCTTCTAAGATTATGATCATATAACAAGTAGTTGGCATAATATATAAATTGAGAACAAGATCATTATCTGCTGTTTCAGTTACAAACTCTACAGATAAGCATTAAGCTTAATTAATACCTCAGATATCCTATATCCATACTCTAGATAAGTATCCAACTTGATCTGACTACTTCTGTGCAACTAATTGCAAACTTCTACTTGAAGTAAAAACTGTGTTTAATATAGACCCACTTCAAAGATATTTGTCTATTTATAGATCACTCTCATAACAGCCTTAGACAAACTCCACTCTATACACAAACTCTATCACTGATCACTGTTGAGCACTTGATTTGTAGTTGCCACAATATAACTATTATATCTAAAATAATCATATAATATAATTCCAAGTTTCTAAAGATATTTTACTATATGACCAAGTAATTAATTCATAAGAGAAGAATTAACATTGATTTTTCATCTATAAGATATGGTTTATACTTAGAAGCAAAAGTCCATGTGGTTAGTTGGAGTTCAATAGGTATGAAAACTTATCAAAGTCTATGAGGTTGTGAGCTTTTCTGAACAACTTTGGCTTTAGCTTATGTGCTATATTACTTGCATGTCACTTAGTCACAACTTCAGATATTGAGATGGAGTTTAACAGAGAAAGTTCTGATAAAAGGAAGTATGTTGTATTAACATTGGAGTTTAGTGTCAATAATGATAAAGACTATGGTTGATTATTAGACTAGAGATTTACAGAGTATCTACCAGCTCTTCTTAAATACAGAGGGAAATATCTAAAACACTTGGAAACTTGAGTGATGCTATTATTACATAGTTTTGTAGTCATTCACATTAAGTAAGGTCAGTATCTAAGCCTGGCTTCAAGCTGGGCAGATGATAATACTGACTGTGAGCAGAGTTTGGGGTAGGAGTAAACTCTGCTATGGAAGACCAAGTACTCACAGAGTTTGATGAGAGATAACACCACCACAGGTTATTTATGGGGTTGAACTTCAGCATATGACATTAAGCTATGATTCTTTTTTCATATAAGGAGTTAAAGGATTGTCATTTGTATTTATGAGTTTAGAGTTTTTTCTCTTAAGATCAAAAAGCATTCTATCAGAGCATTGCACTCTTTTTCTGCTAAATTTCTGAAATATTTTGCTAGAGAAGAGAGAATGGGCAAAGGATTTGGTTTCTTTATTAACAGATTTATGAGATGGTTATTTATCTGAGAGAATAAGATAGAATTAGTGGTACATAGACCAGTATGTAATTATAAGTCTAAGTTGTCTTAACTATGGTAGCCACAGCAAAATATATTATCTTGGGTTATATGATAGAAAATAGTATATATGTTATGTTAAGCACCCTCCCCCCATATATGGACTAATATGGATTATCTCAGAATCAACTGTACGTCATGTTATATTTATTGCGACTCATAATAGTCATTATATCAAACGAGTAGCCTGCTTGCCATCACTCCCTTACTTGCTATCCTAGCAGCATTTCTAGTTGGATCGAGAATGGTCCACATTTTATACTGGCAATAAAAGAAATAATAATATATCCTAATCTAGGTATTAGTTGATACAAGATTACGTTCGAGGACCAGACAACATTCCTCTCAATCTCAATCAACTATAAATTCAGAATGATATTACGATGCATTTGGTCAGAGTTTGGCGGAAGCTGCGGCCATGTTGTATTTGGCACCACCGTCAATGATGGTATGAGTACCAGTCACATGAGCTGATGCAGGTGAGGCTAAGAATAGTGCCAGCCCTGCAATATCTTCAGGGCGGCCAAAGCGCCCGGTAGGTTGTGCCGACTCGAACATTCGTTGCCCTGTAAGTTGCAAACCGAAAGCAGTCATTTTACTCGGGAAAAGTCTGTTGATCGATAAGTAAACCATTATTCATATCCTCAAACCCGATTACCTACCCTGGAAGGATAGCATTGACACTATTAGAATGAAATGAGGCAAAGGGGGCGCGATCATAATGAAAGAACATACGTGACGTTCTGGGGGCCCAGTTTGAGAGCCAAAGCAGAGGTGAGGTGGTTCACTATCAGGAGTTGAGCTTAGAGACCACTAGAGGACAAAAGGAAGGGTTAGTTACCGGCCGCTTTACTTGGTTGATCTGAAGCCAACAGAAATCAGCACGAGCTGTGGACACATTTTAAAATATGCGTACAGCTCCATGTACCATGACCCGGATTACTGAGAGGGGTTTCACAGGCTGGATCTACAGAGGAAGTCGAGGAGATATTGATGACACGGGCAGGATCAACATTATTTGAATCTTTGACGAGAAGGTCAGTTAGGCTAGCGAAATTTCTGCGTAAAATAGTCATAGTCTTAGATCAAAATCGACGAACCCGACAGTCACTAAAAAGGAATGAGAGACCAGCGAATCAACCATTTCGGATATTACTCACTGTAAAAGATGCTCTTGACGTTTACATTAAAGATATGATCCCATCCTTTCTCTTCAGGGAAATCTTCATAGGGACCACCCCAGACAACTCCAGAATTATTGATTAACACGTGAAGTTTCGATTCACGTTTGCGGAACTCTTGGATGAGAGCGTCACAACCAGCCTTCGACTAGGAACGATGTCAATAGTTGCACGGTGCACCCTGGTTTGATAGGAATAAAACACACGTACGCTGATGTTTGCAACAATGTAATTCACATTTCCCGTTGCAGTTTTCTTGATATCAGCGACAGCCTAAACACAGGCGATAGACATAGGCCTTGAGCTTAACATCCCGCGAAGAGAGATGGTTATTAAATGCAAACCTCCTGGAGTTTCTTCTCCTTCCTAGCCGCAATGTACACGTTGGCACCGTTGCGGGCAAATCCCGTTGCCATCATTTTGCCAATACCGGAACCACCGCCGGTAACAAGAACTGCACGAAGTCAGAGCAATTTCTCTTGGGTTACAGCCGCCGCCCACTGACCGATCTTCCCTTTGACATTGAATAAGGACAAGATACTGAGATCTAATGGGAGGTTAGTATTTAGATGCAGGAATCAAGGAGTCTGCATACCGGAAACCATGATTGGAATGGGAACAATGAGAGAGGATTGGCTTCCGCCATACTTAAACAATTCGACCGGCATCTTTAAGCTCCCGAGATGGAAACATGTGACATTCACTTTGAATTACTCCTACAACTCTACAGGGTCCATGTCTATATCCTACACCAAAATACACACTTCTCATCTCCGTCCAGATGCACGTTGTGTAGCATGTCTACATTTACGAGCAGAATTCTGGATCGCACGGATCCATGCCAGTGTATCCTTTGATGTACTTCCTTTCAGCAGGATAGAATCCCCTCCCCGCGGATACGGCTGGCTTACTTGAAAAGCAACAATATCTCTGCCACTCGTCATCTCTTTAATCTGTGCATCGACAAGAGGTATCGGCTGTTTGTTGCTTGAGTGACTCGGAGGATCTACGAGCATGACAGAGAAGCCTACCATTCGATACAATGTCTTCATCATCTCATCCGTCAGCACGAGGATATCACTACACAAAAACGCATATATCTTCCTCCCGCTCTTCGTTTTTATGAGTACACCTTCTTTCAACAGCTTTCGGACGCCCATATGTCTTGTTGGAGCAGTAAGATCAAGCCGCCTACTTATCTATTGAGGTCTGTGAACACAGGAATGGATAATAAAGAACGCACCCCTGACCAATCCAGAGATTTTCGGATATTTTCCTCAATTTTTCGTGCCCTTCTTGTTCACGTATCGTCTCATTGATATGATCCAGGAGCTTTTCAGCAATTCCTTGCGATGATATGATCGTCCGATGTTCTTCGCCCGCTTCCGTATACTGAAGAATCTAAATCCAAGTGATGTGATGAGTTTAGAGACAGAAGGGTAAGTATATATATATATATACACACCTGTTTGATGAGCAACGGGTAGCGTGTTATTCGTTGCACTAGTTGATTTGATTTGAGTCATACGATGTGGACAAGGGGGAGAGGAGACAGGATACGCCTTACTTGGAGCAAGTAGATAACTTGATAGGTCAAGGTTTCTTACAGATGGCTCTAGATCTCTGAGTCGCTATTTAAGAAAATAGTCAAACCTAACATTTCACAACGAGTTGGAGAGAGGGGTGACCAACACACCTGAAGGTGACCAGCGAGCTCGGGTTTAGCATCTCTAAGCGACCTGAGCATCTTGATCGCTGTTGATTGATTTACGCAATACTCCTAAAACAAAAAATCGTCGGCCTTTTAGTTTAGAAGCAGGAAAAAAAACTCACCAAGTAAACACCCATACTTGGTATATGTTTCAGTAAAATATCTCCAACCCTGTCTACATACAATCGACAGTCCTTTTGTCTCTCCTCCAACGAACTCACAAAAGCAGTGTTGGTCAAGAGAATATCCTCAATATTAGCAAAGATCACGGTTATTTCTTTTAGAGAGAGTAACCCGAGCATGCTCGAATAGAAAACCTTGCAACGTTGTGATGAGCGCACACAAACGAGAAGAAGAAAGTGATATCAGACAGACATACCTCAACAATCAATTGCAAATCTCGAACATAAGCCACTTCTGTATTGATCAGCTCAAAGATCGCCTGCGTTTGGAAAAAGCAAACCCTAAGCATGTTCAAGTCTAATAACCAAAACTATTCATTCTCACCTCCTGCCTCTTACGTTCGTCAGCTGGTATTCCCTCCAACGCCGTCTTATCAACTAAACTCGCCCAAGACTACCCTCCCCCCAAAAAGAAAAGTAAAAAGAATCAGCAACACGATTTTTCCATCCAAAGTACTTCATCACTTACTGAACCAAATGCCGGGCTATCCGACCTCACATTTCCTCCATCCAACGACCCCCCTTCTCCCTCCCCACTCATACTATTCACCGCTATCGGACCAGAAATAGTCAATTTCCTCCCCATACCACCTTCATGTTCCGGCGTTTTTGCTCTCCCTATACTCAAAAACTGCAGCAGTTGACTATATCTACTCCCCCCAGGAGACGGTATCCCGCTCGGACTCTCCTCACTCTTTCCCTGCTGCGAGATATGCGAATGTAAACCATAAGAAAGAGAAGAAAGGTTGCTCGAAGAACGATCATCATGATGGTGAGGAAGATGAGGATGAAGATGATGAGACACCGTCCCCTTCTCAAACTCTTTACTCGACGCAGGCGTCATACTGCTAGCGACCGTCATCGTCGGCGATAGAGGAGGATACACCAAACTCGTATCCGTCGACGCCGTGGAAACAACCGACAGTCGATTATGATTATGGTTATAATTTCCACCAAGATTAGCTTTTTTGAACGATTCATAACGTTCAAACGCATCGTCCAATCGTTTCGCATGTTCATCAGGGTCAAAACTCCTATTCGGTGTCGATATTGGCGATGACGATGACCACGACGACGACGACAGCAATAATAGTCGCCTATTGATATCCCCAAGATGATCACCACCATCATCATCACCATCATCATGCGAAGGAATCGGTGGTAAATCCTTTGTAATAATCGTATTCGATACCATTCTCTTCTTGAACCTCCGACGTTGAGGCATCGTCATCGATACTGTAGAATCCGATTCAACAATACTCGAGTCGTCCGAAGGGTCTAAACCAACAGTAGTATCAGAAACGGCAACACGTCTCTGAAATCGTGGTTGACCACGAGTCAACGATAAGGCCCTAGGTCCAACAGGTACAGCAGGTGGTGACCGTCTTTTCTTCGTCTTCATCTTCTCCTCCCTCTCCCCCTCTTTTTTCTTCTTCTCCTTTCCAACTTCACCAACCCTTTCACTTTCTAGTCTGATAGTCCCTTCCGAAACCTCTCTCAATCCAACTTTTCCACTTCCCGATCTCTTCTGACAAACCAATGGCTTTACCCGCTCACCATCATCATCCCGCAAAATCAGTCCCGCATCTTCCAAAATCATCCTTTGCTCCCTCTCTCCTATTCCTATTCCTATTCCTCCTCCTCCTCCTCCTCCTCCTCCTCCTCCTCCTACCCCTCCTCGCTCTTCTTCTTCTCCCTCACTTCCCTCATCACACTCACTCCCCTGAAAAGACGAATAATCTGATCTAGAATTCGAATCAAAACCAGAGTAGGTCGAGACGATCGGTTCAGGTGGTGCCAACAACAACCCATTATTGACGCCATTGAGTTCCTCGGGAGAACATATCAACAAAGAAGATGGATTCTGAAGAGCAGAAGCAGGAGCTGGAGCAGGAATAGAAGCAACGACAGAACCAGGCCCAGGTAAATCAAACTCTCCTATTCCAGTATCGTTGTTGTTGTTGTTGTTGTTGTTGTTGTTGTCATCGTCGTTATCGTCGTCGCCATTGCTGCTATTGCCATCATTATTGCTGTTCTCATTCGCTATACCAAAAAATCACCATCATAATAACACACTCAAACAAAACAACCGCAGAAATCAAATAATAAATAATAAAAAACAAAACACGCACAAAAAGAGTCATTCATTCATTCGTTCGATCGATCGATCGATCGTTTCGTATAAAAACAAAAAATTATTCATCAAAATCCATTTTTATCGTCGTCGTTCGTCGATGGTGAGAATACGCGTATAATGTGGGTGTGTACATGCAAAATAAAGCAGAAAAAGAATTCATTTTCAGCCTATACTTCGCGCCAGAGAGAGAGAGAGAGAGAAGAGAAGGGGGATTTAAAAAATTAAAATTAATAAGAAAACGAATTCGATTGGAAAAAAACAAAAAAATTCCACTAACCCTCAACAACAACCCCTTCCAAATAACTCGCAGGAACGATATACACCAATCCTTCCTTCTCCGCTTTCCACCATTCTTCAGACGTGTTGTCAACAATTGATAAAACGTCACCTTCGCTAAAACTTAGTTCATCCGCGTTCCCACTCACGTAGTCGTACAACGCCTTTACTTTTGCTGTCCATCAAAGAGGGTCATCAGGGATAGTATAGTGTGACGTATGGAATAGAGAGAGAGAGACTTACAAGGCTTAACAACGTTCACATACGTTTTCGGGAACAACCCGCTCTTCCCTGTACTGACATTCTTTCCATACCACCAATCACCACCCGACTTGGACGGGTTGGCAATGATGATAACATTTTCATTGAAAGCTAAACACACCACCATCAATCAATCGAACACATTCAAAAAAAAAGCTTACAAAGGTCTTCAGGTCCTTCCCCTTCAAAAGCATATTTCGTCAACGTATAATGTTCTATATCCCAAATAAATTTCAATCATTCATAATTCCCCAAGATAGAGACACCTCACCAATCGACTTGGCAATATCAGCCATCATCAAATCAGATCCCGAATCAACCGGTATCGAATCAATCTGAATCGCAGTATCAAGTAGTGGTGCATGACGATTCTCTTCTTCCTCCTCATCCTCATCAATTTCAGCAGTACTTGGCAACATGTCAAGTCGAGGAACACTTGTATGATCAGCAGCTCGCGTCGCAAACCAATCAACCGATTGTCGATAATCCATCTTGGAGCGTGAAGGCGCCATGAGCTCAGGAACAGTGCGAGACTCGTCAATAGGCTGAGGAGTCACGTCATGTATAGGAGGAGGAGGAGGAGGAGGAGGAGGATTGGTGCCTCCGACAACCCGACCAGAAACAGAAGGTCCACTTTTGTCAACAGTCCGGGTAGGTTTCAACTTCAATCCACCTCTAATATCACCCAGCAATGCTCCAATTCCGGAAGGTGCATCACCTCCTGTTGTCACCGGCGCTGATGGTACTGATGAGACTACAGGTGCAGGAGGTGCAGGAGGTGCAGGAGGTGCAGGCGGTGCAGGCGGGACAAGAGGCGCTGGAGAAGAAATTCCAGAACCACCCACCCCTGGAGGCGAAGACGGCGAAGACACCGATGCCGGCCTTCCAAATAATTGCTGAGCAATATCAGCTCTCTTCTCCCTAGACTTGGTATACTCATCCTCACTACTAGAATCATCAGAATCCTTCTCATTAATATCACCCCATCCCTCATCATCATCCAAAGCAGACGAAGCCGTCTGATAATCCGTCTTCACGACCGGAGGTGCAGGACTCTTGGATGTCTGAGGGGGAACAAAACTCGGACTCTTGGCTGGTGGTGGAACCGAAGAAACGGTAGATCTTGCCCAAGGATTGGTGCTCACACCCTCATTCAGACCAACAGACACCGCGATACCACCACCACCACCACCACCATTTCTTTCTTGTAGCAAACGACTGAAGGGGTTGGTCGTGGACTTGTCCGATGCAGCAGCAGGCGAAGTGACAACGGGGACAGGAGGGGGAGGAGCTATAGGAGGCGCCACAGGAGTCTCCTCAACAACAGGGGGTGAAGAAGCCCTCGGAGGTGGAGCTTGCCTATTTCTCATAGCTTGCAACCTAGCTTGATACTGTTTCTCTTCAAAACGCGCCTTTTCCTCTTCTTCCTCTAGTTGCCGAAGGCGCGCAGCGCGTTCTGCGTACCTTTTTTTGATAGCTTCCTCTCTTGCACGAAGGGCCTCTTCCTCTGGATCAACTTCGGATTCTGCAGGGACAATAGCATTTGCGGGAGCCGGAGGGGCAGGCGGGGTGGGAACTGCCCCTGTTGCGCGAGGAGGTGCTGGTGCCCTACGAGGAGGAGGAGGAGCAGGCGGACGTTTTGTAGGTGCGGGGGGTGCCATTTCAGGAGCAGGGGGAGCATTTCGTGCGGCGGGAGACAAAGTCCCTTCCCTTGTTGCCTTTTCACTCTCTAATCGCTCACGGCGCAGACGCTCCCTTTCTTCGGCCTGTTTCTCTGCAGCTCTAGCTTTCTCTTCCGCCTCTTTCTTCTCCTGCTGCAAACGATCTTCAACGCCAGAGTCTAACGTGGGCGAGGCAGATGACGTCACACCGAGAGCAGCCATACGGGCTTGAATACGACGCTGAGCTTCCGCCTTCATATAGGCTTGACGCTCGGCTGGCGACATGTTCTTTAGGTTCGGTGCGGGAGAAGGGGAAGACTGAGGTGCTGCTGGAGCTAAGAGCGGAGCTGGTGGTGAACGAGCTTTCGGAGGAGGACTCTGAGGACGTCGAGCCTCATTTTCACGTTCGCGCTCTCTATCCCGTTCCCTAACATCGTCGTCACGGTCCCAAGACCGATCACGACGGGGATCTCGGTCATCTCGATCATAACCCCGGGAATAGGGTCTCTCATCATAGCCCCTAGACTCAAACCGTCCAAATCTTTCATGAGCTCGATCACGATCGCGCGCCCATTGGCGTTTCTCCATTTCCTGTCTTTCATCTCTAGCTTTCATTTTCCTTTCCACCTCGGGGATACGTTCATGCATGAGATGGAGCATGTCACGTTCCAGTTTTCTCCTATCAAGATCTTTTGCAGCGGTCCTCGGTCCTCGAGAAATATAGTCTAGATCCTCCTTAACGCGCCCAACTCGGTACCGAAGATCCTCCATTTCGCGATCCAAGACCTCGTCTTCTGCGGTCCTCGAGGCATCTGCCAATGCTTGATCATCCAGCCTCTTTGCCGTATTGGCCAACTGGCGTTTCATCTCGTCTAGATCGGCTGATGGATTGTTGTCATCTCTTCGGCCCTTGACGTCATCGCGATTCAGATGGCGGTTTCGTGGTTTGTAAATGCCACCGAGAGGTTCTTGGTCCGTGTGTTTGTAGATGGTAGCATCACGACCGGATTCGAAAGAAGGGGAGTCGGTGGTGAAGGACCTGTTTTTGAGACGAGAAACGGGAACATCGAAACTGGATGGAGATCGTGGTCTTGACTCGTTTTTTAAAAGGTCCTTGAGCATATCGACTGAGCTGTCGAGGTCCCTAGCGGAAGGGGGAACGAGTTGATCGGGTAAAGTGTCTGGAATTGGCATTCCATTCAAACCTAGAAACATGATTTGTTTTTAATAATAAAAAGTGGACGCGTAAGTACACGTACGTCGATATATTAGGGCCATGGCGACGTGAAACTCTGCGATATTGAGCTTTCCGCGGTCATCGCGGTCGGCCAAAGTCCTAGTTGAAATTTAAGAGAAAGAAAGAGTTGAGACATTGTGCATACCAAATTCGAGCCAATTCGTCCTTTGGGAGATCACTTGCGCCAAAGACATCGAGGGCGGTAGAGCCACTGATGAAACCGGTGTTGGAGGAGTCCCAGGCACGGAAGAGGGAATTGTATTGTTTCTTCTCGGATTTGGTGAGGGCCCAGGGAATGGATTGGGTGGGGTTGCCCTGAAGAGATTGGTTATGTTGGATAATGGACTGGTGGAGACTGGATGGTTGAGGAGGGGTGTAGGGTGTGGCCGAAACGTTGATAGGCATGAAGGTGTTGGTCATCATACGCAACCTAGGATCGAGGAAGCCAGTGGGTTGTGCGACGAGCGGGGCGGCGGTGGGGAAGCCGGTGGGCTGGGGCAGGAGAGGGCCACCAGGAGAAGTATTATTGGGTTGAAATCCTGTGGGCTGGGGCAGGAGAGGGCCACCAGGAGAAGTATTATTGGGTTGAAATCCTGTGGGCTGGGGCAGGAGAGGGCCACCAGGAGAAGTATTGGGTTGAAATCCTGTGGGCTGAGTCCATTGTCCTGGCCGTTGTTGAAACTGGGGATTGCTGTACTGACCCCAGTGAGTCATGATGGTTGAAAATTGAAAAAAGGAAAGCGTGAGAGACTGACTTTTTGGATTTGGATGATAAGGCAGGCTTAAGCTGTCTACTAATTGTCTACTAATCCAGGATGCTACCGAGGGACATACTCGAGGCCATTTTCTGGGAGTGTGTTTCATGGCTGTACTGGCCCAAACGGCTACAGCACCGGCTAGCATGGACTCAAGTATGCCGTTACTGGCGCAGCATTTCCCTCGAGTCCACTCGACTGTGGCGCACCATCGATGTCGGAGGCGGGACAATGGCGGCCGAGTTGCTAAGACGATCCAAGACAGCGCCGGTGTGGTTGTGCTCTGCATGGCCGGTGGGCGTGTGTGACGATGAGCAAGACTTTGCACGCCATGCAGCTCGCATCGAGGCCATCGACGTCGAGCTCTTTCCACACGACCTCCACCGCTTCCTCACCAACATCGGCCCCGTCCTCCCCGCCCTCACCCGTCTTGCGCTCAGAGTCCCCCCGCCGTCGACACCCATCGCCTTCGATATCGCCCTCCCTGCCCTCCGTAACCTCACTCTTCGCTCCGTCGTTCTCCCCTGGGACAACCTCCAAGGCCTAACTCGCCTCACCCTTCACCGTCTCGGCTCACACGCTCCCTCGGTTGGCCAAATTCACGGTATCTTTTCCAGGTCACCCTACCTGGAGTATGTCGACATTGACTCTGTCGGTCCCAGCGTCCATGTTCATTCCACTGTCCTCACTCTCGCCCATCTCCACCAGCTCGTCCTCGCTGCCCCTGTCCCCGTGATCATCGCTATTCTGTCACGTGTCTCCATCATCCCCACCACACGCCTGCAACTCACGTGTCCCTCCCTCACCCAGCATGACCTTTTCGTCCAGCTGAGCTCAGTCAGTCTCATCACCACCTATGGAATCAGACTCTCCTGCCGTGCTTTTTTCTTTCTCTCCCTCAATGCACAACCCTGGTCAGACCATCTCCACCACTGCCACCTCGCCCTCAATTCTCCCTCCCACATCGCCTTCCACTTCCTTCCCTTCCTGCCTGCCGCTCTCGACCTCTCACACATCGCTTTTCTTGAATTCAATCCCGGTGTTCTCCACTGCTTCGACTTTTTATCCCTCAAGACCTTTTTCATTCAAACACACCGTGTCCATACCCTCCGCATCGCCGTCAGCACCCTCAGAGACCTCCTCATCCTCCTTATCCGCCCACAAAAAAATATCCTCTTACCCCACCTCACTTGCATCTCCTTCGGCCGTCCTGGTGATCCATGGTGGCATTTCACCGACCACTGGCTCCCCTCCATCCTTCACTGTGTCAAGACCCGCAAGGCTCTCGGTGTCCCCCTCAAAACACTCGAGTTTGTCAAGTGTCACGGCATAACCATCTCAGCTCTGCAAGAGCTACAACCCTTCGTTCCTAATCTGGTCATCGTGGCCCAACTCGATTCTCGACACCGTTCTTCTTGTCATCCTCTCTTCACGGGTTTGTTCTGACCCTCTTGACATGGTATCCATTTCCCTGTTGAAGCCAGATCCCTCCTCTACAGCTGATGGGCTGCAAAAGAGAGAGCCACTGAGAGCGGTGGCGCTGATTACCAATTGCCATATTCTTACTTCTAGCATCGGAGTAAACAGCTTAAAAAAATCATTTCCACTCTTTTGCTTCTCGTGTCATCTCAGTGAGAACTGCAAGAGGGAACTCTGGATGTGAAAGTAAGACCCTATCGCTTATCTGTAGATCTACTCTTACCTGAATAATAGAAAGGAGAGTGAATAACTACATGTCGAGAAAATCTGATTTCCAGATAGCAATAAGCAACTGTATTTATCTAACGAATATCTACAGCACAATTTATATGATTAGTCAGTGCTCTAGGTTGACTCTTAGTTGCACTCTTAGACTACTTCCACCACCAGTACTATATTTAGTTTACTGCTTGGACTAAGCAGTAATAGAATACTCTACCCAATTATCATTGGTGTTTTCAGATACTTATGACTTTATGAGTAAGTTTCATTCCCTTACATGAACTATCCTATTCGTTAGAGTAATTAGGTAGAAGTATAAATAAGCCCTGTGAAAACCTAAGTTACTTCCAAGAAAATTCAAGAGAACAGAATAAGGTTTCTGGAGGCAGCATAGAGTAGAAGAGAATAAAGAAGTAGATATAAAACAAATAGTATGTTATAGCAACTAAAAGTGTTAGAACAGAGTGTAGGTGACAAATAAGGGATCTTAGTAGTCTTAGAAATTACTCAAGAGTCTGTGGATAACTGTAAATGACTAAAGAGTCAAAAACACATCTACAGAGGGTAGTACATGTGATCATGTGATATATTAACTAAGTAAAACACAATTCTGAAATCAAGTTTATACCAACTATGATAAGACTGAGAAAATCACTTCTAACCACAAGTCAAGGCAACTCAAGGCTGGAAATCCAGTAATAACTTAAGTGTCAGAGACAATGGACTTGGTTTTCTCTTATTATTCTCTTTTATTTTATTTTATTTTTCATTTCCAATTTTCTTTATTGAGACTTAGTTAAGAGATAGTCATGATATCACATGTCACTGTCACATCATGATATAACACAGAAAAGAATGTAAAAAGTTCCAAAACAATAATGTCATGCTGTTATAGTGTTCTGGGACACTATTTAATATTTCTTTTCTTTGATTTTCTTTTTCTTGGATGATGAAGAGGCATGTGACTGCAGTCACATGATGTGATATTATAGATCTGGAATATAGTAGAAGGAACTAGAGCAATAATGTCAAGAAACATGTTTGCCTTGTGGTAATAGTGTGGTAAACTCATAGACAATATGTATACTTTAGAGTAAGACTATTTATTGTTAGCACAGACTATGTATATATCATATAAATAAGATAGCAATTCATTGGAGACCCCTTGTCAAGTTCTCTTGTGATTTCCATGAGATACTTCACTTATAAGTTTATCTTAGTAGTTCTATTGGTCTTTTGACTAGTAATCATCACAACACATACAACATAGTTATCACATGTTGATTTTATATAGAACATATGGCCTTTAGAGTAGGTTAGATAAAGCCAAGCAAAAACTACCAACTCAGTATATATATAAAATAAATACTTTGTATTAGAAACTCTATCAAGTTCTTTTATATTAACCTAATATAAGATTTCTCTTTTGTCTAATGCTTTAGCTGAAGTTGTAGCATTAGAACTCAATTCCTATTCTTGAAAATTGTTACATTCCAATCTAGCCATATCCATTCCAACCCATGGATAACATCTTCTCTCTCATTTACACTCTCTAATCTTTTTTATCAGTGTAGATCACAACTCTCTATTCCATCTTGAATGTCCTCACCAGATCCTTACTAACTCCACAAACCTCTATTCTCTGACATCTAAGAGCAAGGGAAGCTTAGCTATATATAGTGCATCAAAGCTATAAAAGGATCTATCTTTGCATAAAGTTCAAATGCTTGAACCCTACTAAATCTCATAGTATTCTCATTTTCTATTAGTTAACACTCCTATACTCTTGCTAAACCTTGTAGTATTTCTCAAGCCAAACTCACTGATTCCCATAGTCAAATCTTGCTTAAAACTGCTCAATGTCTGAATACTACCCTATTTTAATTATTACTGCTACAAGCTCCTTTTCTTTTCTAGTAAATCTTCTAAATACTTTTATTATTATTTCTAACTATTTAGTTACTATCATTCTTTGGTTATATTAATACTGTTCTACCAGATTGAAATATATTCTAGTGATAATTATAATAGTTGTTACTCTTAAAAGTCCTCATTTTATTTTCTTAGGACTTTCTAAAAATAAGCACCACTTATACTAAGTTGGTTAATAATATACTTAGGACTTTTTCAAAGTTATAAAATCTTGTGAAACACTATGGACTCTACTAATTGCTTTAACAATAAAACAAAATCTTTTCTTTGGAATCTTGAAACATTGCAAGTCTGGTAGTCTCAGATTATCCACTTTACATCTTGACTTCTCTCTCCCTTTCTCACTTTCTGATAAATGTTTGTCCCCAATGACTATCTCATGACTCCTATCAATACCAATAAAACTCTAAAACTTTTCCAGTACCATTTATGAGAAATAGCTAAGTGCCAGCATATCTTAGAACACAATATTAACAACATTCTTACAAGTTTTGTGAGCTAACTCTGAGATCTATGCACTTGAGTATATTTAACTCCACTCCTATATCTACAGTGTCAGAGTTGATGTGTTAAGTTCACAAATGGTGAACTTAGTTTCTTTCTATTTTATTTTTTATTTTTCACTTTCATTTTGTTTTATTTTCTTGTTTTTCTATTTTTAGAGCATAGAGTTAAGGTACAAGATACAAAGAACAAAGTAGAAGGATCTAGAACAAATGACATCATACAATATAGACACCACATGTTGGCCTCATATACTACACATGGTTGTTTAGGGTAGGTTGCACAGTAGCAAGCACAGACCATTGGTAGTAGTATATAAGGTAGATTAGTTTGTAGAGAGATCTCTATCGAGTTCTCTTGTGTTACTCAATACAAGAGTTGTTCTACTGTCTAACCCTAAGAACCTTAGCTCATAACATGATAATAATAAACTTTATTTTATTTTATTTTATTTATTTTCTTATTTTTGAACTTAGGATTAGGAGTTAACATGATGTCACATGATACAGTTACAGTCACATAAAAGAACATAGAAGGTTTCAGAACAATAATATTATATTATATGTCAATAGTATGTAGTACACATGTTCTTTAGAGTAGACTAGGTTTAGTATAGCATAAACTATTAGCCAAGTGTATATAAACACTTTGAGATTTGAATTGTAACACACAGATATATCTTCTCTCTTTACAACAAGACTTTTTTTTCTAACCAATATTTCTATACTCAGAAACATCTTTACTACTCTTAATTCTACCTTATCTCTCTTTTGGACTTCAGTAGTGATTGATAAATAGGATAAACCTTTCTAAGCTTTTATTCCTTATATATCCAGTTATTTGTGGACCAGTATACCTATAACCAAGATATAGTTCTCTAGGCTCTCTTCTTCTTTAAAAGTGGCTGTATTTTGAAATAGTCAGAGAGAATCTTCTGTGAAGAGTTAACCACAAGTACTTTTTCTATTACTACTCAGCTCAAGTTTAAACAGCTCTTCTAGAAATACTTCATTCCTATCAACACTATTACAGAAGCCATCAATAAGCTAGAAAGAACAGCCTAGTACCAAGGGAGTCATATAGTAGAAGAATATCTAAATGAGTTTCAAATTCTGATCTTGGAATTTAGATACACAGACTTATGAACTAAAGTCACAGACAGTAATCCAGAACCAGATTATAACTAAGCCAATGGGAAAACTAAAGAATATTGATTTCCTAGTCTAGTTTGATACTATATAGCAAATAAATCAAGCCTACTAGATATTAGAGCAACTAGGCAAAGACCACAATGATGCTATAGAAATTACAACTCCAGAGAAATTCTAAGCTATATTGTTTAAGTAGCTAAGTATATGACTCATCTCTAGAAAAACTCTAAAAGAACAGGATGGAGTTTTCTAGAGATAGCAGCTACTCCAAATACTTAGGAGTTTATACCAATCAAGCAGGACATCAAATAGAACATTTGGTAACCTAAATACAGAATAATGGAGCTATTTAGTTAGGAACCTTGATAAAATATTACTAGATAGTAGAGGCCCATTGATTGGTGGCTAAAGGGAACAGATCAATAGTCATAAAGTGATAAGTGAGGTTTATGATGGTGTTATGAAAATGTTGGTGTAGAACTTGAGAGATGAGATGACCATGGAGATGACTCAGATTTTAGTGGATACTACAAACTCAAATTCAGGTAAAGTAGAGAGTTTCCTTACACAAAATGAGTGAGGTATTTTCATTAACTTAATATATAACCTCTATAGCCCTCTTCAACCTCTAATCCTCATGGTATTCATCTATTCTCTTTCTCTCTAAACAGTTTCTATTTCTTCACTTCTTCTATACTAGCTATTTTTAGTGCTTCTTTCCAATATTCCAATAAACATTAATATCCTCAAAAATTCTATCTCATACCAACTAGGAAATACTACTGCTGCAGAAATCCAAACCACATAATCAGAAAGCACTTCACAAGACTAGATATACAACAATTATCTACTAATTAATAGAAGAAGCTTATAGAAAGCTTAAATACTTTTGTATAAAGTAATCAGTAAATTACGCATTCTAGCTACTAATAAATATGTTTACTGTATTCAAAATAGAAGAATACTGTTGTGGCAACCACTAGACACAAAGTCCAATAGCAGCACAAGCAGTAAATCTCACAGAAGGGATATCTAGTGGGGAATATGAGTTGTGTATTCACAAGAGAACTCAACAGAGAACTACAACAGTATTCTACCTACTATTTATATAAAGTATTCATGGTCCATGCTATGACTATGCATCGTCCTACCCTAATGTTCATACCCTGTTCTCATGTCCATTACTCATCTTCCATGTGTCTTCCTCAAGGCCACCATGCCATGTCCATGTGCTCTGACATTATACTCTTTAATCTCTGTTATATATGCGTGCACTATGTGTACACCATGTGTTATGGATCAAGACTCAAAGGGTTAAGTCAAGAAACAA
>Ga0157368_1000286_pt1 | contig 24192 bp, 28 predicted proteins | sample AttbisABBM3_FD_113146 | JGI IMG/M metagenome (GOLD analysis project Ga0157368, IMG submission 113146) | Fungus gardens microbial communities from leaf cutter ant in Botucatu, State of São Paulo, Brazil - Atta bisphaerica ABBM3 | ecosystem: Host-associated > Fungi > Mycelium > Unclassified ...
AACTTGGACACATAATTAGTAGGTTGGTTATAAGCAACCTTTATCCAGATTTTTCCCCAACTTCTATTAATTCTGATAGTGTCTCTCTCTGCCTATGAGAGGGGTTTCTGTCTCCTGAGACAAAAATTGTAGGTAGATAGTCTGCCATGGACTGTGATTGAGCACCATGTAATAAATTGTTGACCAAAAAGAAAACAGTCAGGAATAATAAAACATTTTAGAATACCAAGCTTAGCTTACCTTAGAGTGGTAAAAGAGTGCAGAAGAGTGAAAGAGCAGATAGGGACAAAAATGAAACTTGGATAGCAACACAGATAACAACAAATGAGATAGCAGATGATGGACTAGACAAAAATGCTGGTCCCCTTACAGTACTTCTCTAACACCACTAATCTACACAAAGGCACGAAATTCATGATTGACATTTATTAGTCTGACCGTGAGTCATTTTGTATCACCGCATGATTTAGGGTGGTTGAGTCGGAAACTGCTACCTAGCTTTGACACTACATTGATTGGCAGTAGATCATAACTGCATGCCGTACACGAGCACGGCTCAGAGGGGGCCGCTTATTGATCAAATCAATATTAACATTTGGAGATAATTGGCTGGAGTCTCAGTCGTCGTCATCAACAAATATTGAGTCATCCTCCCTCTCATCCTCAGACGACAGCTCAATGTATTTACTCCTCGACACCGCCGCCTTCCGTGCTGGAGCCGCCTTGCGCGGAGGTGGCTTTGACAAGTCTTCAAAGTCACTGTCTCCATCTCCCTCATCGTCCGATTTCACCACCTGCTTCTTTGTCGCTGCCGCTCTCTTCTCTTTTACTTTAGGTGATGCTGGCTTCATACTTCTCGACACCTTGCGTTGTGTATCAGCGCCCATTGTCCTTGCCACAACCGTTGGTGCTTCTGTCGTCAACCAACTCGTGAGATTCATTTTCGTCTTCTTTGTTGCCGGCGAGTTATCTTCTTTGGTATCTGGGCTACAAAAACATGAGACCTGAAGATTTAAGGACCATACAACTTCGACGTACCTTTTGCGCTTCGCCTTCAAGCTAGATTTTTCTGTTACATGTTTGGGAGAAATGAAGTCGTTTTCACCATCGTCCTGGATATCTATCGTTTCCTTCGCTTTTGCTTTGCCTTTTGCCTTCATCTTTTCTTGAGGCTGCTCCATCTCTATGTCGCTATCAGGGATAATGACTTTAGCTCTAGGCTTGGATTTCGCCGGTTTAATGACTCCTTCTTTGTCGTCATCCTTCAACTTCTTCGGTCCAGCTTTCTTTAAAACAGCGGCCTTGACTGGTTTAAAATCATCATCAGAACCACCGCCACCAATGGATTTCCTTGTCTTTAATTTCGCCTGCTTCTTCTTCCCTTTGCCACTGTCTGCATATTTCTTCGAGTCCCAATCTTTACAGTCATTCTAGAGCAACAGCATTAGAAAATCTATGACGAGAAAGAGAACCCCTAAATTCCTCACCTCCCATTCAATCAAAAAGGCATCCAGATCCGTATTCCAAAGATCAATCGGAGACTTTTCAAGCAATGCAAGGAGCTCTGCCTCCTTATCTCCAGCTTGCTGCAGGAGCTTGTCAACCTTCTCCTTAGTCAAACTCCAGATAGCCATTCCAAGCAAATAGTCGTAGTCACTGTCTGATCCGCCGGCTTCTTGTTCCTCCTCATCGTGCTCATCTCGTTCGGGATATTTGTCTTTAACAACCTTTGGTATTGGCATGAAATCATGTTCCCGCAGATCAGCCACAATGTCGACTTTACGACGTCCAGACACAACGAGCATCTTCTCGATAATCATATTCACAAAGCGAACTTGGTTCTTCAGCTTATCGAGTGCACTATTTAATTCACCAGCGAGGTAGTCCTATCAGTGTATTAGCATCGGCAATATTGAGATAAGTGTAAAAGAAATAAACACACCTTTCGTTTCTGGTAATAGGACAAGCGGACGGGATAAAATTCCTCGATGATCTCCTCTGGTGAATCGTACTTCTTAATCTTGCCATCAAAATCAAAACAAATCATATTAGTCGTCGTCAGCTTTGATGTCAACTTGAAGAACTCGAGGAGGCCTTGCGCCTCAGCCTTTTGCATATCCTTAACCGACATGGTAATGACAAAGTGAACATTGGCATTATCATGGTGTTCCTGGTAGTCCTACAACCTCATTTTAGTGCCCACTTTCTCCAGAGAATAGACTTCAATATACCTTGATCACACCCTCTTTGTTCTCTCCACCGACAACCATAGCCTCTAACTCCGCTTTATAATTCTGTGTCCATTTATGGATTGGTAACTCTGTAATCTCCACTGTCGTGTCATCCAACTTGCGAATAATTCCATGCACATCATATTTATGCTTTGCAGTTGGAATGATCTCGCCCTTGAACCCACGCCACCACGGTCTCATCGACACCTGCTCCTCGCCTCTCATTAGACGACGAATGTTCTCAACTACATCCGTGGGGTTGAAACACGGAATACTGGTACTCCAGCCTACACGAAAAATCAATTTAGTAGCCAGTTTTCGTATCTCATACACTTACCTGTACCAATACCTTCAGCACCATTGCATAATATGATCGGGATGACAGGGACATAGAATTCGGGCTCAACCCACTGATTATCTTCCTTTTGCGGATTCAGCAGGGGATCGTCAGCGGGATTGTACATGACTCGTGCCATCATTTTGGGTTCCGTAAAAATGTACCTGGGTGAGGCATGGTCCTTGCCACCTTGATCGCGAGTACCGTACTGACCGTTTGGAGAGAGCAAAGTGACATTGTTGCTTCCCACAAAGTCTTGTGCCAAATTCACAATGGTCTGCGCAAGTGAAACTTCACCGTGATGGTATACCGCATGTTCGGAAATGTAACCAACAAGTTGGGAGACCTGCAGCAGACATAGAAGATGTCAATGCAGTTGAGATGGAACCGATACGTACCCTGATTTCTTTTTTTAGCTTACGCTTGAAACAGGACCAAATGACTTTGCGTTGACCAGGTTTAAGTCCGTCAGCAACGGAAGGGATAGAACGGATATTGTCAGCCATGGAGAAACAAATGAGCTCTTTGTTGATGAACTCAGAATATGGAATTTCATCAATATTGTGGTCGAGATGGGTTCCGGGCTGGAAAATCGATCTATCAACTCGTCGGAGAAAAGAGTGATCAATACCTTAAATTTACGCAGCCATTCTTTGCGATCATCGGCCTTCTTTTTGCTGAACGCGAGATCAATAAGGTCCCTGTCACCGGGTTGTGTGACAGCAAATGGGATCATATGCTTCGCCATGTGGCGGAAATAATCTCGAGCATCAGAGTCCAGACTTGATCCAAGACCCTGGTCATCCGTTAGTAAGATTACAAAGGTGGAGGTACAGTCCTTTTCGCGTACCTTGTAGTATTTCGAGTCCCACTTATGTGCATCAGGAGCCTCCTCTATCCATTTCTCATATTCGGGAAGAGTGAAGAAGTCTCGGCGTTGATTGCCTTTGGTAATCTACTTTATTCATCAGTTGTGAAACAAGGTACACGTTTGTGCTCTACTTACACGGACAATAGGTGTGACAAATTCGACCAAGAACTCGGGAAGCTTGAGAAGTGATGGATAGAAATGATCAAAGAAGTTGATGAGGAGACCTTTGATATGTGAACCGTCATGGTCCTAGAACAAGTCAGGGAAACAAATGGCTAAAATAGTCATGTCGACATACTTGATCGGCCATGATCATCAAACGGCCATAACGAAGACTCGAAACATCCGAGTAATCCTTATTATGTTGCAGTCCAAGGATCTTTTTGATGTTCTGGATCTCTTCGTTCTTCATGATTTGGTCATGCTTGGCTTCCCGTACATTCAGAAGTTTGCCACGCAGAGGGAAGACACCGAAGTAGTCACGCCCAACAACACCGAGACCAGCAACTGCAAGGGCCTTGGCAGAATCACCTTCGGTCAAGATCAACGTACAGTCTTTGGCACCACGAGTGCCGGCATAGTTGGCATCGGAAAGCTTTACCAAACCGACGAGACTAGAACAAAACAAAATTTGAGGCGATAGCTCATTCGCAACTAAGCAAACACAAACCGATTACGCTTGCTTCCATCTGTCTTCTTGATTTGCTGATCGGCCTTCGTCTTCGCCCAAAGTAAAATTCCATCAATGATATCAGTCTTCAAGACTACAGAAACTTCGGCTATCGGAAGTCGGTCAATCAAGTGTTCACTCACCTTTTTTAATGAAATCCTCCTTAATAACCGGCTTGCTCCCAAACTTCGATGAAGGTAAAGTCAGCGTCTCTTTTGTCTGGCTGTCAAAAGTAGGGTTTTCAATGAGGGCGTTGACAAAGAGCCACATGTGGTTGCGAATCTGAGCTGGCTTCACAGGGGCGCCTTTATTCTTTTTGGCGACGGCAGTCATGATGTGTTTAGAGAGTTGTTCGGCAATATACGAGACATGGGTACCTCCCTTAAAGGTCGAGATTGAGTTGGCGAAAGAGACTTGTTGGAATGTGCCATCCGAAACGGCGAAAGCAATCTCCCAACGATCGCTCAGACGCTCATAGATTATTTGACTCTTCGGTTGTGCTGCTCCACCACTGATTTCGACTGCTTCAGCCTGCACGGATTCCATGTACATCTCGACATATTGTTTGAAGCTCTTGACCTTCAAACGCTCGTCGTTGAGATAAACCTTGACGTCCTTCACGGTACCAGCCATGTCATAGACACGCTTACGCAACAAACCTGCTGTATCCTCATCAATACCATTCATGCCAAATCGACTCAGGTCGGGTTTGAATGTGATTTTCGTCCACTCTTCGCCCTTGGAGTTCTTCGTGATCTTCGGTTTCCCGCACGTACTCATGTTATTCGTCCATGTTTGTCTATATTTCTGTCCGGTATTCTTATCGGCAGTTTCCACTGTGAATTCTCTCGAATATATGTTAGCGAGTTTGGCGCCATAACCATTACGACCACCGGTGAGCTTCTTTTCATCGTCGTCATAATTGGATGAAGATAAAAGGTGGCCGAAAATGAGTTCAGGAATATAAATCTTCTCTTGAGAATGTATTTCAATGGGTATTCCACGGCCATTGTTGTAAACAGATATAGTATTTTCCTCAACATCAATGTTGACTTTCATGGTATCCATGCTCGGATCATTGATCTGTAGTTGTTTAGACCATATAGCTGCATAGAGGACAACTCTCTGTACCTTATTGTCAGCGGCATTGACAAGAATTTCATCAATAATCTTCAGGAAGCCCGGAACGTATCTGACATCACGTTGGACCACTCGCTTGATATTGACGTCGTATGTCCACATTTGTTGTGTAATGGTTTCAATGCTGCCAATGTACGAGTCTGGACGTTTAAGAACATGTTCCAATTGTGAAAGCTGTGTACAATCTCCACCTCAGTCTAGAACAAAGAGGAAAGAGTACCATACCTTTGTATATGTTTCTGATGCAGACTTATTTTTGGTTTTTGTAGTCTGAGTCTTCTTCGCAGATGCAGAGGACACGTCTTCGCCAGAGCTATCATCTTCAACATTGTCATCACGGTCGGCCAACACATTCTTAACCCCTTTAGGTTTGGCAACGGCCTTACTCATAGTCGCTTTCGCACGTGCTACGGTCTTAGAAGCCACTTTTGGCTTGGATGTCGTCTTCTACAAGTACCAAGAACCTTTAGGATACCATGGGGAAAGGTAGTCCCGACTGCTTGCCTTCTTAACAGGGACGAAATCCTCCTCGAACTCGGATTCAGAGATTCCTTCAGCTTCGGACGAGCTCATTATGAGATTGGTTTGTACCCGAGGGTCAGAAAGGGAAATGCTTGACACTGTTCGAGGTCGGTTGAAGAAACGCGGTACACGTGAACTTGATCTACAGCATGTGACTTGACGCGAGAGAGGATTCTATATTTATATGCTAAGACGCAGTGAACAGTGAAACGAGAAGGATAACTGCACTACCCATGAAATTCTAGCGACTCGAGTCATCAGGTTCTGAGTGAAGTACGGATGTACTGTAGGGAGGATGTTTTGCATGGTAGGCTTGCGGTTTTATATGGGTTAGAATTGGAGTGCAGGTGACGAATGTTATATCCTAGGAGCTTTAGGGACCACTCTCACGACTCGTGGATCACCTAGTGAACTGTGGACAACTGTTAATGATTTGGAGTCAAAAATGCGTCCATAGGGAGTTGTACATGTGATCAGGTGATGTGATGTACTGACTAAGTTAAACAGTCCTGAAATTGATGGGACTGAGAAGATCACTTCTAACAATATGGAGTGAAGATGGCACAGATAGTGAATGCAAGAGGCCTCTTGGAGGTTGGCAGTGTTGGCGAGCAGGGGTCAGTCATGGAGCTTCATTGTAACCTGATAAGTTTGACACGTCGAGTCGTCCATTATTCCATCACTTATGTTTCACCGAAAGTCAGAATCCTAAGAGTCATTTTTTATGGTGTATGATGGAGACAAACCCATTAATTACACAACACTAAGACTGACTGCACCAATAACCCCTCCTCCTCGACAGAAGATCAAAACACTTATGGTTTCGCTTTGACGTTGTTGACTATCAAGTTCTACAGAGAGATGGTACCTACAGTTCGGGTATCACTAGTGGTAGACTCACCTTATAGGCTTCAACATTGCCCTTAAACTTGCTAACAGTTTGATTTCCACACACCCAAAGCTGAGAGATCGTCAGTTTCACAGAACGTTGAAAACCATATAAAGTGATTACCTCGCTTGCGACGGTCGTGATGAAACGTTCGTCATGTGAAATAACAACGACACCACCATCCCACTTTTGGATAGCATGCATAAGGGCATCCAAACCCTGTATGAAAATGGGAAGCCTCAGTCCCACTGCAGTCGAAGAGCACGAACCTCGATATCAAGATGGTTGGTAGGCTAGATTCAATTCCCGTACTCAGAGTGATGGGACGCCGAAAAAGTGTACCACGAACCTCGTCAAGCAACAAGATGTGGGGACGCTGCAGAGAGAGCAAGGAAAAGGCCACACGAGATTTCTGTCCTCCTGATAGAGTGCCAATGAGCTGCAAACTGGGTGACAGCTACGGTAAACTAACGTCAGGCGCTACAAACGCCAACATACCCTGTCATACCACTAATCTGGAAATTTCCTAAATGAGACCGATACTCCTGTTCGGTCCTACCAGGGAATCTAGAAGCCAGGAACTGCACCGGCGACATTGTTGGAATCAGGGTGTCGACGTGGTGCTGGGCAAAGTAACCACTAGGACGTTGGATCAATGATATCCAGCTTCAGAGATCTCAGTTAAGACTTACACGCGGAGACGACCGTTTCGAGTGACATGACCAGAACTCGGGTTCAGTTCACCCGTCAAAATCTTGATACTGTCCTTCAGGTTCAGTGTTTAGTGACAGGTCTCAGGGGTTGAGCGCACAGGGTAGATTTTCCAGCTCCATTCGCTCCAACAATTGCGATGCGAGAATCAAATCCGATATCAAAGTTGATATTCTTGAGGATCGATCTGTCCGAATTATAGCCGAAGGTAACTTCATTCATTTGAAGAAGTGGTGGGGATATCTTCTCCATCTCAGGGAATCTAGATAACACCTCAAAGATGAGGAAACACTTGATCATGAAATCACTCACCTAAAGTTTTCTTTCTCCTCTTCCTCAGGAGGCTGCAAATCGGGTAACTGTGAAGGAGAAGGTCAAATTAATGTCAGTATATCGAAGTTCGGTAAGACTTTTTCTAGTATCTTTATCTTCATTTGTGCTTGTGCAGCTAGAGACCCATTAAAAGACCTGGATATGCACAAAGGAAATAGCAAGTACCCCTATTGGCGTTATACCGCCATCGATCAATAAATGCCTGTAAGTGCTTGCGATAATCCATTTGTGTTTCATATTCCTTGCGCATATTGCGGTCACGCTCCGATTTAGTGGAATAAAATTGGGTAAAGTTCCTGGACTTGTCTATCAGCTTCAAGACAATAATCGCGGATTTATTCTTACCCCTTATAATAATCAAGCCTTCCTGAGTGTTGATGAATTATATCTGTGGACACTGCATCTCTTAAAACTAGTAAAAATTTCGTTCGGCCGTTTATCGAAGGTCAACATACAGAAAAGCGCGATCGTGAGATCTGATGAACGCCAGTCATTTCAATGTTTGAAAATGTTTCTTCAAGTTGACTCACACAACAAGCAGGGTTCCTGGCCATGTTTGTAAATAATCTTCAAGCCAAGCAAGAGCATTGAGATCAACTAAAAAACATTGTCAATTCCACAGTATTGTATCAGAGAAAATTACAGACTGTGATTAGAAGGTTCGTCGAGCAGCAGTAGAGAAGGCTAATGGACAAGGTCAACCGTTTATTCATGTGAAAGACGCCCATACCTTCACGAAAAGGGCACGAGCCAGGGCCAATCGCATCCTAGTCACTCGTGAGCTCGAATTGTTCATCAATAGACAAAGCATCACGAACCGCCAACCACCACTGAATGAGTTAGTTGGACGTTGCTGATCGTCTTCATCGAAGCCGAGACCTGTAAAAGGACTCAATCGACTCAACATGCACTAAGTTTAATGATAGCTTACCGGCAAGGAGCGCTGCAGCCCGGGAAGGTCCGCTCTCGGCATCCATTTCAGTTAATCGGGCGTGTACCTCCGCCAGTCTTGATGATAGCTCCTCTCGCTCATCTTCGAATCGTTTTTCATCAGAAGCAGATTCAAGCCCGGCAAGTTTAGCGTCCAGCGATAATTGTTCTTTCAGGAGGTGATCACGCCAGACGTCGGCTTTGAGCACAGAATCGATGGCTTTCGTGTCGTCACCGATGACCTAGAGAGAATTGAAAGGGAAGTAGGGACGATGTAGTGGATACACGTACCTCCTGTTCCACGAAAAGGATTGTGATGTGAGGCGGAATAGGTACATCTCGCATTGCAATATGCCGCAGTAGTGTTGATTTACCCACACCTTCAGAAATATTGGAACGAATTCTGGTTAGGTCAATCTCAATCACCCACCGTTACGACCAATCAGACCATAGCGGCGACCATGCGCGAGGGCCAAAGAAGCCCCCGACCTGCAGCAAATTACCATTTGATTGAATTTGTTTTGGTTTCAAACTCACAATATCCTGTTTGAACCAAAATTTACGTCAATGGATGGAAGGTGGATGTCCTTGCTCTTGTTTTTAGCACTTGCAGCAGCTTGGAGAGGGTTAATCTAGATGTTGCAAAATTGCAGTCGCCTAATCTTTTGATGCTATCGTCGAAGACTTACCTTCATGAACATTTCCTCGTAGGTTTGCTAAAAGAGAGGAAGCAGCTCGAGCCGCTGAAATTCCGGTCTTTACAGACTCACCTGCTTGCGATGCTGATCAAGTAGCTTAGATCCTTCATAGAGGTCCCTCCTAGCACGTTTCTCGATTTTAGCCTGAATTGCGTACGTTATTTTCAAGAATTTAACCACACAGGAAAGACTAACCCGGAGTTTAGCCTCTTGTTTTTCGAGCTTTTTGACGTCCACACGAGACGCTCTGGATTTGATCAGGGACAAAGATATAGATATACCAGTAGAATCTACATCACATACTTTCCCTTGTTTATGGACTCTAAGTCAACTCCTTCTGACAAGGCGATCGTATTTGACATCTGAGTTTTGCTCATATCCATAACTTTATCCAATTTCTGTAGTTTCGGCCGAGACTTGTTCTTGATACGAGTATTGAGCTGCTCCTCCAAAAGATCTCCCAGCTTGAGCATGAGTTTTTCAACAACAACATCATGATCTCCTGCGACGGACTGAAGAATGTCGTGGGCGACGTGGAGTACATCCTCTTCTTCACCGGCGTCATCAACCAAATAGCCGGCAAGATATTGTATGATTACATCCTCTGTCCCTGGAAGATAAAAGCGAATTTCTTGAGCCAATTCCTCTGACGACATGACACAGCTGGAGTTAAACAGGAATGAGATGCAGGGTGGTCAAAATTAGCGGTGAGTGGTTTCCCAAAATGGAAGTAAGCTCATTTCGCATGATGTAAATCGAGGAGTTTTAGTCTTTCTCATATATGTAGATTGCACCGCTCGTCATACCTTCGGCCACCCGATCGAATGTCCTCCCAATTTTGACGCAAAACAAACGTCAACGGTGCGAAATGCCTTCCTGTATCCCGTACAACAGACCAGGATTTTGGCACAGCAAGAAGTGAAAATTGTTTCACATAACAAGTTCCAATCAACCGTCTAGGATCCAAAAATCTTCACAGGCTCAACTATTGCTGCGTATTGTTTTCCGAGAGCGTAGGTGATGCAGGCGCTTCGAACCACCATGGTCTAGTTTTTCCCTCAGTTCTGAAAGGAGGGCAAGTACCATACAGAGAGCTCAGCGAGCTCTTGCATTCGCTTTTTATTCAAGAAGCTGACTTTGCCTCGTCGCACCGCCGACCGGCCGGGTTAGCTTCACGACTAGTTTAGTGTCACAAAGTTGCCACCATGCCTGTTGATGTCCACATGCCGTCCAATCTGCCAACCTATCTCCAATCCATATTGTTCCATCTGTCTGTGACAACCGCCACCGCCAACTTCTAACTATCAACATCCGACCTTCACCAACCACAAAAATGCGACACAGCGGCAACAAAACCTATCCATTGTGCCGATAATCGAGCCTGGGTCACTTGTAGGACTGAGAAGAGTGAGACACTTCGCGGGGGAGAAATGACTGTGGGAATACAGCACTTTGCGCCTTTACCGAGTTTCCGTGGTTTACCAGGGTGAATGACGGACCCGTCTAATTGAATGGGAGATCTGGATGTTGAGGCTTCCCTGCTGTTTCACTACCATGTTTTCTTTTTCATCTGCCACCATCCTGCGATTGGTGAACTTTCTGGGCTCTTGGACATAAATCTACCCTGGCCTAATGATCAATAAACAAGACCGTGCCTGGCTCTAGTTTGCTTGTTGTGGTATGTAAATGCGCGTTCTCTCTCTCCGCTATATCACATGAAGAGGTTGGATTTCGACGTCTTTGCGAAGACTGGAGGAAAATATATCCATACAATACTATTGAAGATGGACTCCTCTCTCCAAACAATAACTACCAAATACGTCGTTGCGTTCAAAATTAGGTTGTCTGAGGTTCACACTGGACACTGGACACTCGTTGGTGGCAGATTGTCCCTTCCATTCCTTTGTTTCACTTCACTCTATTATAAATTGTTGATTTTGCTATCTAGACCGGCGCAATATATAATCTCACCTCAGTCGTCTTCACTATCGTGCCCTCCTGAGCCTATTATGATATTCTTCCATTCCACTTGAGCAGTGATCCATTACTATCTCAGGTTCCATAACCGCGTCCTCCAAACCCACGGTACTAATCGATGTTCTCATAACTCATAACTGTCTGCCTTCGTCTTGCTACCGGTTAGCTGCGTTTGCAGTATGTTCTGTGCTAATCGCAACAAATCTCCGAAGATGGACGTGATGCGCATTCCAAAATAATCTGAAGGCCATACCACGTCCTGGCGAGATCGCACTGTTTGAGAAACCGAGATACCCTAGCTGTGCTCCAGCGTTTGATCTGACCCTATAACAGCACGAAGTTATTTCAACAATCAGAAACATGCCAGAGGTGTCGTAACCATGTGATCACTTGCAGAGGAACTTCATCATCAGAGAACGTGTTATTTTATCCTTCTCTAGTCTCACCGTTATACTCACGTTTGCCTTCCCTCAGGTCCTTTGTTGATCGATCGTGTACAAGTGCAATTACCGTAGCTCATATGGTCCTCAAAGTTTGTGTGCTCAATCTATATTGAGCTACAGGCGCCCATGTGATTAACTCCTGAATTTGAGGTTTCATCGGCAATTGTCCGTGGATCTTCGAGGGCGCTGTCTACATTCCCACATAATGCTACGGAACACAGACCCAGACTTTGTGAGTGTTGGCATTATACCGACGAATGGGCATCAGACAAGAGCGAAGGATAATGAAATATCAACATAGTCGAAGAAGTCAAGTGCACCATTCCCACTTGCTTTGGGACGAAAATGATGGAGCAGCCACCGCCTTGCCCACCTTCATTGAAAGAGATAACGAAAATGAAAATGTACTCCATGCCTGTGTCGGTGTTACCGCCAACATTGTCTACCGCTCCGTTGCAACCATTCGCAACCCCGGTTTGACAGGCATTTGCTGCAAATGGCTCAGTGCTGTCATTGCTTTCACCGCCAAGACTAACAATAGACCACTCTCCGAGGTCAATTATCAGATCCGTTATCGTAGTCTAATCGTTGTGAGAACGGCTAATGATGGGCCCATTGCCGTTGACTTTTTGGGGAGCTCTTTTGGATATTCTCAGCAGGGTTGCAGTGGTTATTGAAGGGCCTGATTCCGTGAAATGTGGTGTCACTGCTGGCAGGCTCCGATGAAGACATTTTGCAAAATGGTTGACATGGGAATGGCCCTGATAGAAGTAAAGTTACATGAGCCTCCGGAAGTCTATTTGTCGTTGATGATTGGCAAATTCGGGATGGTCGTGAAGAAAGTCAGTCAAGTTACGGGTCGACGTCAGTGATGACACTTGGCCTGTTGGAGGCAGAAAATCAGCAGACTGGAATTATTTTTAAGAAAAACATCAAGTAGCTGTGAAAATGCGTGGAGAACACAAGCTTTTTGGTGAAGGACATTCTCTTGATCACCCTGGGACCCGTGCCGTAACTATTTCACCGTTTTGCGTTGGTGTTTGTCGAGGCCATTGTTGGCACCTTCAGTGTTGCAACTCCACGACACCCGAAGGGTCGGATATTCCCTGAGATCTGGACTACGAGGCGAAGAAGTACGACACGAGCAAAAAGCATCACGTCGACATGTTCGCCAGAATCGGAAGGAAAAAGAATCTACTGATTACACTACAGATAGAATCAGGCAGACGCAGAATTCAATGGAATCAAAGGTAAATTGCAGTAATTTCACGTGCCTGGATTTTCCCCTCCTATTTTTGTCAACGTGGCGGAAAGGATCACCGTGTGATGTATCAACGTGACAACCGGTAGGTTTCGCTATTTTGAATGGCTTCCCAGAATGGGAATGCTCTTGTCATCGTCGTCACTTTCAGACCCCGGTTAACAAACCTTCAATTGACTGTGATGAATGCACTACATCATGTATGATCTGCCTTGCATGGAAGGATTTCCGATTTGGAATGTTGCACTGCACCAGAAGTCGCTGAATATTACAAATAAATAATGAGATGCCACAAGTACCCAGATGGCAGTCGAATATCTTGCGTGAAACGAAACGAAAGACAAAGCAATCGATGGACGAGCGTTAGCATTTTACACGCTGGCTCCTCGTTTTCTCAACAGCACACATAAACGACGCCAACGTATCCACCTCGTCCCTCCCACTGATGGGGGGCATATCCCTGAAATGATTTCCAATGATTCCAGCAAGTACACTATGAATCTCATCCGCATCAGCCAGAATCGGAGTGCGACTTCTCGTTTCTTCTTCAAGGAGGCGAGAGCTTCGTCGTCTGTTCTGTTCTTTCGGTTCACGACGGGGTCGGTTGGCGGGGGTTGTTTGGGCAGGCGGAGTGAGGACGCGCGGCGAGGGGCGATGTAGACTGGCAAGACTGACTGGGGATGGAGGATCCTCAGCAGTGAGAGGTGATGGCCGTACATCGGGAACGATGTCGAATTGGGCCATGTAACAGTAGAGGACGGATGTGGGCATTTTGGAAAACTCGACCTGGAGTGAGGTCAGACAAGTGACATGGGAATGACAGAACAGCATACCATTGAGCTTCGTTGCAGCTCCTCGGCATCTTTCTTACCATTACTCGACGCCGTAGCTGTCACTGGTTCTACGCGTTTCCGCTTTACCCGCGGCTCGCCGTCAGCCTTCTCTGCTGCTTGTCGCTTTGTACCAGTGCTGGCGCTCGGAGGGGCCATGTAGGCAGCATCGTCGTTGGTTTTCTTGCGCGCATGAGGGCGGGAGCGAGAGCCGGTGGTCCCTGTTGTGGCAGAGGTAGCCATGAGGGTTGGCAGAAATGAGAGTCACCATCGCGAGAGAACCGGTAACCAAGCCAAAGTCCGTCTGCCGAAAAAGGAAGGAGAAACAGGGTACCGGTAATCTTATCAAGCTTTATTTGGATTCGTCCAGTCACGACTCCGTCTTGGTCGCAAGTAGCATCCTATAAGATCATCTATCCCTCCCTCTGGCATTCCATTCTTTCTGTCAACATGTCTACCTATGGCACTCTCTTTCGTGTTACCACCTACGGTGAGAGCCACTGCTCCTCAGTCGGTGCCATCATCGACGGCTGCCCTCCGGTAACTACCGATCCTCCTTTTCTAACCAACTACCATCTCATATTGTGCACAGGGTCTCGAGCTCACCGAAGAAGATGTCCAAGTACAACTCAGTCGTCGCAGGCCTGGACAGAGCAATCTCACTACTCCAGTAAGCGAATCGATCTTGACTCAACCGAGTCTGATGTTACCTTGACACAGAGAAATGAGAAGGATCAAGTACATATTCAATCTGGGATTGAACGTGGTGTGACTTTGGGTACACCCATTGGTCTTCTGGTTAAAAACGAGGATCAGCGCCCTCATGACTACTCCGAGACCGATCTATATCCCCGACCCAGTCACGCTGACTACACCTATCTCCAGAAGTATGGTATCAAGGCTAGCAGCGGTGGTGGGCGCAGCAGCGCTCGCGAAACCATCGGTATGTTTTTTTTCAAAACCGCAGTTGAATTCTTCAGTCAACTATCTTTATCTCAGGTCGCGTTGCTGCTGGTGCCATCGCCGAAAAATACCTCAAGCAAGTGTTTGGCATCGAGATCGTCGCTTTCGTCTCTTCTGTTGGAAAAATTCACTTGCCTTACAATACTGCATCGTCTCAAGATCAAGACAGTGATGATGATGCGGACGCCGTCTCTCCAGAGTTCCTCAAACTCATCTCGACCATCACGCGTGAAGAGATCGACAAACACCCTACAAGGTGTCCTCATCCAGAAACAGCCGATCGCATGACTCAGGTAAGTGTTCGAATCAGGCTGGAAATTCCCTCCAAAGTCTTAATCTGCCTCAGCGCATCATCCGAGCGAAAGATGCTCAAGATTCCATTGGTGGTACTGTAACTTGTGTGATTCGCAATGTACCCGGTGGTCTTGGCGAGCCCGTCTTCGATAAGTTTGAAGCCAAGTTAGGCCACGCCATGCTCTCAATTCCTGCTACCAAAGCATTCGAGATTGGTTCTGGTTTCCGTGGAACCGAAGTCCCAGGAAGTAGGCACAATGATCCGTTCGTCAGCCGTGATGGTGGTAAGCTTGGTACAACGACCAACTGGAGTGGAGGTGTTCAGGGCGGCATCACCAACTCTGAGGACGTTTATTTCCGGTGCGCAACTCCATATCCATATATACGAAAGACTGGTCTAGATCTGCATTCCACTCAGGATCGGATTCAAGTCCCCTGCCACTATCTCTCAAGCACAGCAAACCGCTCAGTATGATGGAACACCAGGAACCCTCGCTGCTCGTGGCCGCCACGATCCCTGCGTTGTTCCCCGTGCCGTTCCTATCGTCGAGTCTATGGCTGCAATCGTTGTCATGGATCAACTTCTTATCCAAAACGCCCGCAAAACTGCTTCAAGTCTCTTGCCTCCTGTGACCACTTTGCCACCTACGATGATTCTACCCCCCAGGGCCAGATAGATTATAATGCCCAATATATCATGCCATCTCAAACTACATTTTTGTTGTTGTAATCTCACACGTGTTTACCTAAAAGTTATTCCCAATGAAACCCAAACATATAATATCTGGTGGATGCAACGCGAAAGGATAACAACAATCAAAATTACTAGGTGTAGTCGTCAGATTCGTAAATGTATCGACAACAGATCACCGTTTCAGCTTGCCGCCACCACCACTGAATTTAGTGCCATCTAAGTGAAACAGCGAGAGCGTAAATCCGGAAAGAGAACAGTACCTGATAGTTCAGCATCCTGCTTGGCCACTTGCTAAATACCTCATCCACTTCATCTGGCGAAGGCTTTTTATGGGAAGACAAACCACATTCAATGCAGCAACATCGTCCTCCTTGTCGACGTCGGCAGGACCTGGAACCTGACCCTCTGTGAGGATGTGACACCAGCAATGGTGAAGCTTCTGTCGCCTCCCCGCGGTCCCAGGAAGCTTCCGACCCATTTACTTTGTTAGACTGTGGTGGGGTCCAAGGCTGATCGTCCTTGCTTAATTTGAATCGCTTCTTCATCCGATTTTTCTTCGCCAACATGCTGACACGTCGGCCCAAGGGACCCCACCCAGGTCTGCCGGCCTCATCATCTGTTCTTGATCGTAGCGGCGCAGAGATGGAAGAAGATCGGGACCCAGAGGATGAAGGAGTATAGCAGAAATAACCAGTATCGATATCGGTCGATGGAAGTGTATTGGTCCTGCCTTGTCGAAGGCGACTGAGGCCAGATGTGATGCGTACGCGGGAGCGAAAGCGTATTCTAGTTATTCGCGTGAGGGAAGGAGGAACAGTGCTTTCATCAAGTCCTGTATTATCTGTCGCGTGACGCCCATTCAGGTCGCTCCCACAGTCACCTCCCTCATTATCGAGGACAGTGGTATTAGCCTTTGATCCCTCGAGGTTGAGGTCAGAACCACAGATATGTTGTGTAAGACTCCTTGGCTTGCAAGGAGTTGCGTGCGGCTTTTGGGACAGAATAAGGTCATTGTCAACATCTGTGGGATTTGCAACAGAGATAAGTACACCATCTGAGGTTTTTGTTAACCGGTTAGCTGTTACAACAAGATGAATTGAATCCCACTCAGTACAAATCACATACGTGTATGGAAACTATCCCAGGATTCTTGATCATTAGTAGATGAAGGCAATTCCACTTGGATATGTAATCCTTCGGGACAAGTCATGAAATCAAGAGTGCCACGATGTTTATTACAGGCACAGATTAGAAATGGGTCGCAAAGACGAGGGACGCAATAACCGTTGGAGGGATACTAGATAGTATACGAAGAAGGATGAAAGCAATAAGTGGGTGGCTCAGGACACAATTGCCATGCTCAACCTCAGCGTGAGAGAATTCATTAATTCAACGGCCGTTTAAATCTCGCAAAATCTGGTTCACTGCCTTTTGAACATTCGTGGGGTTGTATCGGGGCATTTCACCATCCTCACACCCTTCTCGGGAGTCGATTCTTGTGCACTTTACTCCAAGCGCCTGGATCTGGTCTGAATGGTTGGATCATCACGGAGCTTACAGTATCTACTCACAGTGATGCGCATAACGTCAACAGGAACATTTGCTCCCTCAAGGTAAATCAGATGTGTTACAAATGCTGATACTGGATACGTCGTGCTGGCATTCCCCAGACCATACGGTACAGTTTCATAGTTTGTGTTTAGAGTTTTTGTGATCGTGCTATCGGATGCCGTGTCAGCATGATCGGGCACAGTAGTGTTTACTAGTAAACGTTAAAAGCTGACAGAATGTAGTCCACGGCTGTATATCGTTCCGTCTCCCTATCATTTTCTACGTTCACTAACCGTGGTGTCAGTCAACACAAAATGTTGGAGCTGATTACGCTCACAGAGAAGGATCTTCGCACGAAGTTTAGACGAACGTGCAATCTGAACAGCAACGCCTCGGAGAGCCAGACATGGGACAATACTGGAAATACATGAATCCGGTTTTCGAAAAAATTTTGACCTTTTATGACGTACCTAGTCCATAAAGAACCACAGGAGTAAATCAGAACTTCCTTTTCATCAAGGTTGGCAAGATAGTCTGGGTTAGGCGTCGGATGGATCTCCATCCCATAAGCATTTATATAGAAAAGCTCTGCAAAATGACCAGGTAAACTCATGGATTGATGTTGCTGGATACTTACTTGCAATTGGGGCGACGAGACTTTCACACTGGCTTTTAGCCTCTTGTTCGAACATCACGTTCTTCCTATGGACTATCCTCTCTCCGAGTCCCTCAATAGAGAATAATGGTTCATCTAAAACAGTGTCAGCTGTGACACCCTGCGGGACAGGGTGCGAGATCTCGCACTGCCCGACAAGACGGATCCCGTTTTCCTGCAAAGAATGTAGGTGATTTCAACAAAGCGTTCTTAATCTCTTACTAGTTCAGCTGCAATTGTCACTGTATGGTTTGTGACAATGACGGGCAAAATCGTTGCCTGAAAGACTCCATAAGCTTCTTAGTGACGATCGGAGTACAAGTCTCATTACCTGACTATTCGTGATAGACGAGAACAGGAATATGGCTGAAGGTAAGGAGCGGAAAAATTTTTGGGCAGCTGCAAGGAGGTAGTTCCCGATACTATTGGAGATTACAGAAGCCTAATCAGAATGGGAAGACATCGTACCTTCCATTCCGAAAATCGAAATTTTTGTGCGCACGTCGTAGTAGTTCACTTTCAAAATAGACAAGAAATCCTGAAAATGTTGTCAGAGGCTCTGTATCCGCTCAAACCAGCAGCACGTACCTCGAATCGTCTCTTTTCTGTCGTAAGGGATTCCGTTCCACAATGGACTGCGGCCTTCGACTATATCTCTCCATTCATCTCTCGCTTCCTTCTCATCACACTTCGCTGGCAACCGATAGGAAAGAAAGCGGCGAATAGCTTCCAGGGGTAAGGAAGAGGAGGTAGATGGAATCAACCGGACCAATCGTGAGCGAATATCCCCTTTTGCAGGTCACCCCGAGAAGAAAGCGTCAGCCATGTTCTGATACCATATGCATTGTTCATACCTACAGAGGGCCCGCCAAGAACCCGAATTATCTCACTTGAGGAACCTCCATCGTCGGAGACAGGAAGGACATAACAGGCATTGCCAAAGGCTGAACAAATGGCGTTCCCGCCAGTCCCTCCTGAAATGATCACGAACGAGAGTTCGTTATCCTGTATGGACGACAGTTGAAATGCAGGACGGAGAACACCAATTGGATTTGGTGCGACGGTTTGAATAGGAAGGTCGAACACAGACGATCCCGGACTTTCTATACCAGCACTAACCATGAGCAGATCTGAATTGTGTTGAGATGATGAGACTCCCTGCTGTTCCATTAGGTTCGAACAGAGATGGAGCGCTACATAATATCAAATCACTTCTCTTTTCATTGCTGCCAAGTCACGATGGAAATGTGGTGTAGAGACCAATATACTGTTCAGGTGAACAGAGTCGGCTCACAACAATACCCATGTCTCAATTATCAGATGCACATCATCACTCGTTCATAAAAGTACCACATTGTCATTCTATGTAGAATTGACGTACCGTATACACTGTAGGTTGTAGACTCGATACTGTAACGGTCAGTTTTCGTGTCTCGACAGTGACAACGTCACCCGCCACAGCATCACACGGTTAGTTAATTCCCGGTTAGTTAATTCCCCCTACATTTTTGTGAATCACCGGGAGATCGCTAGATGTCAGATAGTTTCCTGGCACTTCCTGGCTTGTACCGCCTGGTATTTCTTCACCTTGAACCTAGTATGTCACGCAAGAATCCTGCTCTGACGAGTCTCTAGCTGACGGAATCCTCCTCTTTCAAGTATTGACTATCATTCCGATTCTATCTGTATGGGGGTTTCCAGGTGTAAATTGGTTCTATCAAGAACAGATTCCCTCGAGTACACTCACTCCCGGCCCCGTGGATGATCGAACCCGTATCATAGTTGCCCAATTGACCAATTGTTAGTACCTGAGTACTTCATTGGAAGTATGAGCTGAACTGCTGTGTAAGGTTATTTGCTCCTCGGTCTTTTGTCTTCCATCGTCTTCCGTGAGGTTCGCAACACTCTCCCAAACAATCCGGCTGGCCAAGAACGCCTCATCGGTGCCAGTTTATTGGCACTTGCAATCGCGGATGTGAGCCCTGAACATTCTGCAAATGTTACAGTTGATTCATGGACTTAAAACAGATTACACAGTTAGTGACATATCTATAACATCTCCCGAAGTCCACAGTCACACACGTCTGTAGCGTCCTCGCGACTTTCATTGGCCTTCCTGCACAACTTCGCTATGCCCCTCGAGATTGGAACGGAATGCTCCATGGCAACATCACAATCACTTCGCTCCTTTTCTTCACAAGGTTGGTCACTCAGTGGTTCATGGATGTCTTCAACGTTCACAAAAATATTACTAGGATAGCTTGGTTCTTAGGTTTCGGCCGAACTCGTTTCTATTATGGTCAAAAGGAAGATAAACGAATCAAGTCGGATTGAAATCTGAAATGATCTTCAATATCGAGACTTATTCTCCGCCTTCCGTACAATTGATTTGATCTTATGAACATTTTGAAACGGAGCAGGATACCTTTTTGCTGTTTCATGGCACGAAAGATCGAGAATAATCAAATCTAAATTTCCACGATATCGGTTCGGTTGAGATGTGGTCTTGAATAAGCTGGGGAATCCCAGGTAGACTGAGAACAATCTGGCTGGCGATTGTTGTCCGCCGGTTGTGACTGAAGGATTAGCTCAAGTTGCTGTTAACAATATGGGTTCCGCCTCAAAAGACCGCCGCCGCCGAACTTGATGGATTTCTGCCTTCGATAGGGCCCTTCCCGGGTGCGGTTCCACCACTCTTCAAGGATAATGATGACTTAACTCAAAAAGACCAAATATCATTGGTCTGTAGTGATGCCGTCAAAATCCGATACGAAACATCTGTCAGGTAATGTAGTTCCCCCTTCCCACATGTCTGATAGATACGAGGAGAAGTTGGGAGACCACATTTACATGACCACTACTCTCTGAGCCCTCTGACCTGGACCTCCATGTTGTGGCCACTTCTTTACAGTGCCTCTCTGAAGCTTTCTAGCCAAATCAAGTGACAGATAAAGACACCTCGATTCTTTCCTCTATATCCAGAGATTTGAGTTAGTCTTCATAAAGGAGAACTTTGACACACTCCCGGACCACTGCTGGTAAGGCCATACAATTGAACTTGTCTCTAGGACTGAGCTTAAGATGTATTCCCTGTCATCCACAGAATAGTCAGAGCTTGATATATTCCTTGCTAAAAATCTCTGTACTGTGCAAATCTGGCCTTCTAAGTACCTTATGATTGCACTGGTTTTCTTCATCAAGAAGAAAGATGGCTCCCTCTATTTGGTACAGGATTACAGAACTCTCAACATAATAATAGTCAAGAATAGATATCTGCTTTCCTTGATCTCTAAACTTGTTTTGCAACTTTGGAGTGTCAAGTACTTTACTAAACTGGATGTCCATTGGAGTTTTAACAATGTATGAATTAAGCCCAGCAATGAGTGGAAAGTAATCTTTTATACTAACTGTGGACTTTTCAAGTCTTTGATAATGTTCTTTAGCATGACCAACAGTCTGGCCATATTTAAACTTTAGTTGGAATTACAGAGCAGTTTGTAGGGTTTTACAAGTATTAGCTAAGCATAAGTTATTTCTCTATTCTGAAAAATGCAAATTTAATAAGAAACAGATTGAGTATCTGAGCCTGATTATTTTTAAGAATCAATCAAGTTGAGATAGAACTTGTAAAGGTGGCTAGAACTTGTAGCTGGTCTACTTCACACAGCTATTGATCTACAAGCATTTCTTGTTATTGTTACATACCATCTGACATCCATACACTTTTCACTCTTCCAGTATAGATCACACTCCATTCCAATCACCTATTAATCTCAGGACCAGACCCTACACTTCTCATCAATCCCATGGAGTTTTGAACAACATCCCCTATAGTGCCCAACAATCCAGAATATGTGCAGTGGTAGAGTATTATTAGGTTACCAGTTCTGTATTTAAGAATGTTGTCTACTATGTACCATTTTCTTAGTCTAATTATCAACTTAGATTTGTACCACACTCACACTAAGTCCATCCACATTTTTCTCTAACAAATATAACCATATAACAAAGTCAGCTAGACACAACAATCATCTGTTGAAGTTAAGGTCATCTTATCTATATAAGCACTTCTCTGATCCTTCTTCCAACCTAATCTATCTTCTGTGCTATCCATGGATAATTCCAGCAAGTGTGAATCACCCTTAACAGTATAATTAGACTATATAGCCACTATCACAATCTAATCCTTCTAAACAAACCCAATCTCTGCCCTGATAACAAAATAGTGTTTTTCTGCTATAATTCCACCTTCTCTCCTAGACTTCTATCTGCACACCAACTAAGTGAATAATTCACTCACATGACTATTCCACTCCAATGCTCTAGATGCCTAATGAGGTCAACTCCAATCTCCCAGTCTCCCAAAAAGATCTCTAAAAGCATACCAAATACTCCAAAAATTATTCTGGCCAATAACAATTCCAACTGGGTTAATGCACCAGAAGCAAAAAACTTTCTACCACTTTTGAAAACTACTGTATTTCAACAAATCCCTCAGTCAACAAACCTCCTAGCCAAGATTCTTGAAAAACTTGCAGCCAACTTAACCCCAGCAATGAACCCCACTCCTTTTATAACAAGAACCTAAATACTAGATACTTTTGATAGTATAGACCTAGAGAAACTCAATAGCTTCCTTTTCCAATGTTGACTTTATTTTCATGCAAACCTAGTACAATTCAGCACAGATATGTCAGAGTTGTGAATGATGGACTTAATTTTATTCTATTTCTCTTTTCCTTTTTCTTTTCTTTTTTTTTCAGGTTTTTTTTCTGAACTTAGACAAAAGTGTGATGTGATGTCACATGTAATGGTCACACAAGTCAAAAAGTGTGATGAAGGTGTGACACCTATCACAGTCACAGTCATAGAATCATGTAACATAAAGAAGGTTGTAAAAGGTTGTAGAATAGATGATGTTATACAGTATGACAATCACATGTTGGCTTTATGGCAAGCACATGTACTTTAGGATAGGTTAGTTGTAATATGCACACAGACTACAGTTTGTGATATATAAGGTAGACTAGTTTGTACTTGGAACTCTATTAAGTTCTTTTATGTTACTTAATACAAAAGCAGTCTTTCATCTTTACTCAAAGGCTTAAATCATAACAAGATGCTGCAAAGATCAACTTTGCAATGATTTATCTAACAGAAGTTGCACAGAGCTGGTTCAAGATAGAGTTAAATTAAAAAGAGTAAGAAATATATCAAGACAGGCTTTAGAACTGAATGCTATTTATAGAAGAATTGTATTAAAAGTTTGAATTATCTGACTTATTGGAGACATGACTATAGCACTTGACAATCTGCAGATAAAAACTAGTAATAAAATCACCATATATAATATCAACTTTATAAAGTATTTATCCCAGTTAGGATGAGGAGATAATATACTGTATCTTACCAAGGACTTCCAAACTAGATATAGGATTCCATATACATGCAAAAAGAAGAAAAACTCATCTCTTTCCAATTAATATACTTTTTAGCCATGACTATTAACAACCATCATTGGAAAAGAGAAAGAGAACATAACTATACTCAAAACTTCATATCCATTCCTCTAACTCAAACATCTATCCTCTTAACAAAAATAAATATAGGTAGAAAACCTACAAACTTCCAGGGCAACAACTTTGAGAAGCTAGGAAGTGATAGAAAACTGATATTTGAAGAGCAGAAAAAATACTTTAACAACAACTTGTATTTTTACTATAGCAAAAGAAGCCATCAAGTTGAAGCAAATCTGTATTATCCTTCAGAAAATACTAGGCTCTAGACTAGATATACAAAGGTTACCCCCTCCATACTGGAAGCTACTTTGACTATAAAGAGTCTAATCTACCTTAATGCTACTATTCTCTTCAATCCAAACTCACTTACTCTGACACTCATATTCCTATTAATCTATGAACAAGACCACATCCAAAACCTGACTTTTCATATCTTAGTCAACTGTCATATGCAAGTCCACCTGTCCAGAAATAATGTCCCCATGGTGAAACCACCTCCAAATTATATAAGCCCACCTTCCACGGCAGCCACCTTTCTCACAACACATCTTATGGCAGTGCTGCAACCATCCGGGTATTCCATCTTCCACAGCAGAGATACTTCTATTCAACTTGGTCTTCCATGACAGAGTTACTCCTGTCAGTGTCTTAACACTGAAACCTCTGCTCGGTG
>Ga0157368_1000287_pt1 | contig 24166 bp, 28 predicted proteins | sample AttbisABBM3_FD_113146 | JGI IMG/M metagenome (GOLD analysis project Ga0157368, IMG submission 113146) | Fungus gardens microbial communities from leaf cutter ant in Botucatu, State of São Paulo, Brazil - Atta bisphaerica ABBM3 | ecosystem: Host-associated > Fungi > Mycelium > Unclassified ...
CTCATGATCGTCTCGCGGAAAGGTTTGAGGCGGTTGGAAATCGACCGGTCAACTTCGGGTTAGCTAAACCGGATCTCGTAGAGGTGGTTCATAGAGAAAATAAGATTGTTTGGAAGGTCATAGATGCGAAAGCTTCCAAAGCTGTAAAGGTCTGCTACAAATTCTGAGGCAATCGGGTGTCGCTTACCCTATTTCAGACACCCCATCACGTTCAGATATATTTTTATACGCTATGTTTGAAGTACATCCTCGATAATGCCTTTTTCGAGTGTAGCGAGAGCGCGGGAGTATGGCTTCCTCCTTCGGGCGGCTTTGACGTTGCCGTTCCCAGCCTCATCGACATAAAGAGCATCGACATCAACCTCCTCTCATCTCCTTTGGACCTGTTTATATTCCGACGTCTTCCTCTTCTCCTCGCCCAATGTCGTGATCAAGTTCAGTGGCATTTTAACCCTTTATGCAAGACCTGCAAATTTGCCCCAGCTGTGAGAAAAATACTGTTGAAGCGGGTCGACTTGGGGTAATTCCCAATTTGTCTGGGGGAGACGTTCAGGTTTTGAAGTATTTGCTCCATCTCGGCAGACGTCGATTGAAACAGTCCTCCGAACCTCTGACTGAGATTGAAGAGCTTCACACTCTGGTTGAGACCCATGGCTTACTCAAGAAGATATCCTCGAGTGGCTCATCCACCGTGAGGAAAGCAAGGCGATTATTGGCTATACCTCGCCAAAAACACATTGCATCTGTGAGTACCAGCCCCGTGGTTGAGGCCGCTGTGAGCAAAGCGATCCAGGTATGTGTTTATCTTATGGACGTCAATTTCTGCTCAGAGTAGGATCAGATCATACCACATCTCAATTACACTTGTCCTTCTGGCGAGGATAGTGCGGTTGTTCTATCGTTCGTTTCGGATCCCTCGACACCAGAGAAAGCTCTCAAGAAGTTTTGTATCACCACTCATGCTTCAAAAAAAACTTCACTACCTCACATGATCACAGGGACCGGAGAAGAGCTCATCATCGCCTTAGCGAATCTAATAAGACTCTTTGAAATTACAAGCAGGCTCGGAAAAATGTGATCTCCCAACAACTCAGTTTTACGTTTGGTCCGTGAATGATCAGAATGTTCTCCAAGCGAATCTCATACATGCTGCCTTATCCTCTGATGCAATCGTCGACGATGCTCGTCTTTGCATAGGTGCCCTTGCTCAAGGAGCTGCACTTCTCCAAACAGCCTATCAACCTATCCTTCTGTCGGGCGTTCTCCTAGGATTCCTGTCTAAGAAGAAACAGCTGAAGAAGGAATACCAAGCGTGTTTATTGAGGATGAACTTGCCAACCCATGGAACCGCGGAGGATTGTCGCAGGCGGGTTGAAGCCGCAATTCTCAAGTTAAAAGGAGAAAAAGATAATTTCTTTAGGACAGCCCAGAAGCGGCGAGAGCTAGGGCAGGTACCGCGCATTGTCGTACTCAAAAGAGAAATAGAGAGAACCTTTGCGCTACCTGTGGTTGGCCATTGGGATTTGCAAGACTGCACTGTGATAATGCCCCCTCAAAAGATTATGGATAAACCTCCGTCTGAGGAGGAGCTTTATCGAATCTTTCGGCATGGCCCAGATGCTAAGCTTCGGGGATTAATGGAGGCTCGCAATCATGGTGTCTACGAGGTGCTTGTGAAATTGCGAGAGAGGACACGACCTCCCGCTGGCCCTTCGCTGCTCTTGAACGAAGCCAAGGCATTATCAGTCAATTTCATGGATTTATGCAGCAATGTTACACTGCGTAAGCTATTTTACATGCAACAGGTAAATATCCAAGGTCTCCTCGAAGGGAACCTACTTAAAGCATCTAGTTTGAGGTTTTGACTAAGCTGACCGAGCTATGGAACTCGCGTATCGATGGCTGTCCCGACGCTCCTGTACTAGAATTCCGCAGCGTGAAGCAAGGAGTACGAGGAATTGAATATACGTTCAAACTCGTTTCCGGTGCTCTTGACATGTCACCAGATCGAGAGCAGCCCTTCTATGACAAGCTTCTTGTCAAGGACGCTGTTCCTGAAGGCGATTCTTCCAGTGGAAGCCCTGTTTGATGACCTCGCTGTATCAGGCTATGTTTTCCCTCTAAACCGATTCACAAAGTCAGTCTGGGATGCTCAGCCAACTGCAGTCCAGGAACAGCTTGTCGTGGCAAACATCACAGACATCAAAGCTGTTGATCGAGAAACGATCATGCTCGGAGAAGGGAGTCAGTATCGTCTATCCCCACGCCTTGTAGACTTCAATACGACGAAAGTCCTCTCATCTCTTTTTGAAATTGACCTGCAATACGAAATTGACATTGACGTGCAAGTGCCGTATCTCCAGTTAATACAAGCGCCACAGTTGTTTGGGTGCGCACCGTTGTCGGAGATGAGTCTCAAGATTGAAGGGGACATTCAGAAGCTGTTTAGGGATCTTGCAGATCTCGGTAGTGAGAGTGCCAAGTCGTTGGTGTTGAAACCATCTCAACACAAGGCGGTACAGAAAATTTTGACGAATCGGCTATCGGTAATTTGAGGTCCACCTGGTGAGTGTCATAATAGCGACTTCCGAGGCATATCCTCAAGTGGATTCTTGTTGCAGGAACGGGGAAAACCTACACGATATGCCTTTCTTTGTTGTGGTTATTGAAAGTTGAAAGGAGACAAGACAATTACGATCAGAGAATCTTCTTCTTGACTGCTATGACGCAATAAGATATCAAAGAACACTCTGACCAGAAACTTGGCATGCCGCAATTGAAGCCATGCTCAATAAGTTATCATTCCTCATGGATTGCTATCGAACCATCGCGTCGCTCCCGACTGAATGGTTGGATGATGTGAGCGTGGAACGTGTCATCAAAGGAAGTGAACATGCAGGCCCTGGTCATACCTACTTGGTATACATATATGCAGGGACGCTGTACCAGGTGAGAGTATCCTACATCTGTCGGGAGCCAGTCTCATGCAATGCCTTAGTTGCGCAGTTTTGCGAGAAACCGTCGCCTTGAAGTCGATACTCTCGTGATTGATGAGGCAGGCCAAATTGCCCTAGGTTCCTCGTCTCTTGTCATGCGCGCATTGTCCCCCGTCGGTTGACTGATAGTAGCCGGGGACTCAGAGCAGCTGGCGCCAATTTTGAGCGCCCAGTACCCACAATCGCGAGAGTGTCTTTTCGGATCCGTTTGAGACTTGTTGATGCACGAGAGAGAGAGGAAAACCGGAAAGGATGCAGAAAAAACTACATCTCTTGCTTTGGAAATTGCTGGATCTTCAGATGATTCCTTGGTGTCGCGGGGGACTATTGTCCAGCTTACAGAAAACTTTAGGTTCGTATTTTTGAAAATCAAAATGTAACTATTAATTCACTGGCAGGTTGAATCCTGATCTCGGAGAGTTCGTCTCTACTATCTATTCACGACAATTCAAATCCCAGAAGTTTCAACAAGCCAAACATATGGCTCTCAGACTTCAGCAAGCAGAAGATGTTGTCATTGAAGATTTGTGGGTGTCCGAAACAATTCGTGAAGCTATTCAACTCTTCCTTGTCTCCCTATCCAGTGTGATGCTTCGGAAACCCCAGGAAATCCTCCATCCCCCTCGACTTCAACTTCCACCAGCAGAAATCACGACAGATCTCACACTTAGTCATCAGCCCATCTCACTTGCTCTGATTCGTTTGAGGATGATTCCGTCAGACCACATGCCCTACGAAATGCATGTTCACGGCGAGGCTGCTGTAGCGGCAAGTTTGGTTGAGTTCGTTAGAAAATGTTCACCGAACGATGATATTTTTGTCGCTACTCCTCACCGTATTCAACGTGAAGCTGTGAAGAACGCTTTGCAATGGTCAAGAGTAAATGTTCCACATCTGGGTGAAGCCTTGGGAAACTTGAAGTTAGGTCCCCATTCTATTGGTGGGAAACTCACCGTGGACACTATCGAGAGACTGCAAGGTATCTTGCTCCAGTCGCTGCCAGAAATTAATCGTTCATTCATTTTCAAGGCCCGGAAGCCGCGTTTGTAATCTGTCTCTTTTCATTGCCTCAGTTGCATGCGGCAGATCTTGGTTTTCTCCTACAACGGAGAAGACTCAATGTCGCCATCAGCAGAGCCAAATCGCTATGCATCGTCGTCACATCGGATGAAGTCTTGCGACCATCGGTGAGGATATTGGCTAATGAAGATACGGCAAAGGGTTATACATTCTTGAAAGCATATGAAGCAAGGGCATGGTCTTATGAACTTTCTGTGGACCGTCGTTTCCGTGATAATTTTCAATTTCAGTCTCAATAGTTCGTGATTGTAGGCAACTTGTAGCACCTTGATTTTTGCAGTCGAGTTCAAATCCAGTGCCTCTAAATTGTTTGTCGACAACGCCAGTGGTTTTGGTTTAGATTTCCCTACATAGCAGTTCTTCCATCATAAGTTCTTTCATCATACGCCTCTCAGAATTGTGATCCACAATGTTCAATCGTCCCGAGCTCGACTTCTTGCCTGGACCACAATGCCAGGACCAGGATGCACCGATTCGACAGACTGATCACGATGCAGTTGTGGCGAGATTATCGGCCACCCAAAAAAACTATCTCGATGATCCCTTTGTCAAATACTTCGTACCGAGAGCACAGTTCCAGCAACCACGTCCGCCATTGATTAACATCGGAACATACGTCCGTACGAAGGGTATAGACGATCTAGTTGAAGAGTGGCTGAGTCGAACAGAAGAGACAGGTAAACAATGTCAGATCGTGAGTTTGGGAGCGGGTAGTGATACACGATTCTGGCGCATTGCGGTACGATGATTTCACTATTCGAAAGAATCGGGTTGATGACTTGAAATATACCTAGGTAGACAGGACGACACAAAGATATGATTAGGAATTACGTCGAAGTTGACTTTATGGAGGTCACAACCAAGAAAGCGATGTGTATCAAAAAGAGCAGGGAACTACTCCAAGTCTTAGGGGATCCGCATGAAATAAAATTGGGTGAAATAGTTGCTTCACTAATGCTCGTATTCTAGGTTACTGAGACAGTTTCTACGACGCTAGGAAATGGTGGTGCAGCACTTCATACGCCCAAGTATCATCTACTCCCCGCGGACCTCAGGAGCGATCCAGCAGACACTCTTCAAGAGATATTGACGAAACCTTTTGAAACATCTGCATCACCGATCCTCTCAACGGAGTACCCAACGCTTCTGTTGTTTGAGTGCGTGCTGGCATACATGACGGTCGAGACCTCCTCACGGCTCCTTCAATGGTTCATAAATCACTTCTCTACTGGTAATGACAAGGCCACAACACCGACTGGGCCACTTGGATGTGTTATATACGAGATGTTTGGACTCAATGATTCTTTTGGCAAGGTCATGTTGACCAATCTTCAAGCGAGTAGTACATTAAAATTCACTATAATAGATATTGACCTTTTTGCATCAGGTCCGAAATGTATCTATTCCAGGTGCTGAACAGCTGACGAGTATTGATTCTTTAATTTCACGAATTTTGGAGGCCGGATTTCATGATGGTCGTGCGCTCACATTGAAGGAGATTCGACGGTCGTATATTGAGCCTGAAGAACTTGCAAGGTAGGTGCTGTTCAGGATTTACATTTATAGTGATTTTGAAGGTCCTGCAGGATATCGAAATTAGAGTTCTTGGACGAAACCGAGGAACTTGACTTGGTTTTAGCCCATTATGCGATTAGTTGGGGTAGTTTCGTCTCAAGCTCTGCTGATAGAAGAGCTTGGAGCGATTGGGGCCTCAAAGAAAGCAATCAATAGAACAAGGACTTGACGATTCTGTGGTAATATTCGTCCTGGCTGGTAAGTCAGTAAAGGGATATCAGAAGTGTATGTATAAATGAAGATCAGAGAGAAGAATTAGAATACGATGATCAAGCGAAAGCGAGCGAGCAGAAGCTCGAACCTTTCGTCATTATTTCATAATGACACTCATGTTCATCATAAAGATAAGAAAGAGAGCAACTCACTTGTATACTGAGAAAAGACAAGGAGGTTTTGTTTATAGTCTTGTCCAGATGCCCTATTCCCACGCTGAACTTCTTTGGTTCATACACTGGGCGTCAAGCTCCTTATACTCTTGAAAACTCTATGGATGCTCTTACGCTTATTGCCCTGGTTACATGGACTCTGAGTCTTACAAAAGCTTGCCTGCCTATCTTTGCTATACATTTTACTGTATACAATGTTCTTTGTTTGCACATGATCAAAATCTGCAAGAATTTTTTCACAATCGGCTCGGTGAGATACTAAAGAAAAATTAATGCTAGGATCAATTATACTTCAGGCCTAGGTATGGACGAGTAGGTCAACCAACTTCACTATCAATTGTTCAATACATCGGAGGCAGAACACATGCAGTGGATGTCATCTTGACGAAAGTATCCGGGGAGACAGAAGGTGCCCTACAAATGAGTTATTATTTGGCCTTCTCCCAAAGGATTGACTGATCTCACATGGTCGAAGCTATCACCCAGGCCTCGTGCCGAAAAGCAACGACAGCATCCATATCAGCATCACGATCCGCCCTCCATGCCCTCTGTTCAATCAAATATGCCAAATCAGTGAATGCTCTTGCACAATCACGATGAGCTCCAGGGAACGAGTTGAAGATTTCTCTATGAGTCAAAATGGCATCGAGATACTCTCCACCGGTCGTTGGGTAACATTCGAGTTGATTACGAATAGCTTTGAGGTACGCACAACCATAGATCTCGTTTGGGCTGATTATGGAGGTAGTTTTTGTGACTGCTTCGCCCGTAGTCGTAGCAGTGTTGTTGGAAATGATGCTGCGCGCGTTGCTATTGGAACTTGAACTGGAGTAGTCCGATCCTACGTCTGACTGGGACGATAGTTCAGGCAAGGCTTCATTGCCCGTCTCTTGGAATAACGTACGTGGTAATTCATCTCATCCATTGGGTCGTCTTGTGCACTTGGACTGATCAAGGTTGGTAATACGGAATTTGGACAGTTTGTTGTGTCCTTTCTCCTGTAGGGTCAGAACAACCTTGTTCTGACAGTACCAAACTCACTGTTTTGGAGCTCTCTAATTTCAATGTCTGTAATATATTGCATAAATCCATCTCAAATGGAGTCTCCTGGATGCCATATCAGGACAGATCATATGAGTGAAGCCAGGAGCTCTGCCTGAAACCTTACGCTCTGGTAGACCGCTGTGAATTGGGAAGAGGTAGGGGTCAACTGAACAGGGATACAGTGATTTGCCAGATAACGTTGGCTCCGGTTTTTGTACCCCAAACTCGTATACCCTCCGTCCAAGGGCTGGCTACGACAATCGATGGAAAGAACTGATGATAGGCAGTTAATGTTTAGAAGAAGGCCCAGAACAAACGTTTCAGCCTCGTGTATTATGCAGTACTTTCACTAATACATCCACGTTTCACTCGTGACCCAAAATGGTTTGCATCGCAGTTCCTCAGGCCTGAATCTGGTGATTTTCAATTCTCAACTCACAAGGAGAATCCTGCCCCAAAACATTGAACTCACGAATGAGTGTCTCGAAGGCATCTTCACTATGAAGTCGAGAAAATATCTAGGTCAGGTTTCTGCATGGTAATTGCATCACTCCCTTGTATGTCACATAGAGAAGTACAGACCTGCAAAAAATCTCCGCGTGGTTGATCCTGTTATCAATAGGTTGACCACCTCACGTTGTCTACACGCTCTATCTGATTCTAGTATGACAGAGTGAGGACCATGCACATTTTATTACTGCCCAAAAAATCACAGGCGAACGGAGGAGTATAACAGAAGATACGGCGAGTTGGGTATTTAGGGTATACACTCTTTTCCCTTTGGTCCACTTGGTCCATGCACGCTCACTACTAGGTACGACCTCGCTCGTACGTTGTGCATGTGGGCTAGACTCTAGCCCAGGCAGCGTTCAATCAGCATGGCATATTCCATTGACTACGAGGCGTGGGGATTCTGATTGTTGTCTAGACTAGAACTCCTGAGTAGATGTTGGCTGAAATCTTCATAAGCACGACGGCGGATTTCCTATGGAGGGTTTGTTGAGTTTGTGGGACTGGATGTTGCTCATCAATGTGTATCATCTCAGTGCTGTTCCTTTTCTGCTGGCCTCGAAACTAGTCCTGTCAAGATAATGTGGAAACGAGACTGGGCCTGAGCACTTGTTGTTTCAGATCGGTACTCGCTGCGGTCTCAGCTGCGTCCGGAACCGAATTTGGACTTGAGGATTCCCGTGCCTCAGATCATGTACTCGCTACGGCTAGGGTGAGAGAGACCAACCGATCTCCTCCCATCCTGGTAACGTTACTCCAGATTGGTACTTGCCACGCCATCGGTTGTGTTCCGAACTGTGTACAGTTCAGAAGTGATTTTTGGGTTCAAGGTCATTCGTCTTGTTATTTCGGATCGGGCACGCCTTCGGCTGAGAAGCCAACTGGCAACACTATGTAAATGTTCTGGCTGGTAGACCTGAGGTGAATTTCTAGGCAACCCGTGCTTGATCGACGTCGGTCTTGTGCTGGTGTAATTTTTCTCTGGTCTCTGTTGTCGTCAAAGTAGTTTCGGGGGATATGCTGCATCTTCTATTGAGTTCTTTATATCCGACACTTCTTCGTCTCAGCAAACGTTTCCTGGTCCTGCGATTGTATCCAGTCTCGCATCAATATCTACTCTCTTCGCTTTTCGTAGTGACCCAAGTGCCTCATCTGATTCAGCGCTTAATCTAGCTGTGTTCTAGTTGTGTATGGTTGCCGAATGGACGTTATGCTCCGTGTTGTCTTCTATACGTCTCACGACTCTTCATCGTAGCAAACTCTCTTCCTCTTGCCATTGTGGTTTCTGTGCAGGCTGCGCTTCCACTACGTAAATAAGAGATTGGCTGAATTCATTATCTTGATCGCAAGACTTAGATCTACACAAATTGTGCAACGGGCTGCTGACGTATTCTGTGGATTTTGCGATGTGAATGATACGCACATTCTGCACATTCTGCTGAGTTGAACACAATATCTATTGAATATCGTTTGATGACCACTATGCTCTGCAAACTAACTCGCTCACACAACGGTGCGCAGGTTATCTACATCAATTTCAGTAAATCGGTGCCACTATGGTCTGCAGATCAGATTCCTCCCCGGAGTTGGTGTAGTTTTCTTTTTTACCACTTGTATCTGTTATATTTCGAAGCACGAAGGAGGGCACTGTCTGCTTGTGCGGCAATCGTGGGATCATACCTGTGGCAATCAGTGGTGTCAATTTCTACACACTAATGGGTGTTTTCCTGTTTAATGATGTTGGAAAGGGATGGTTTTCGGTATATTATTATGCATTCAAGTTATAAACAAGACATAGTTAATGGATGCATAGCTAATGGATACACCCAATCAGAGGCTGCGTGAACCTCTCATTTCATTGATTCATTAATAGGAGTGGCTGTTGAAAAATCTTGACAATTTATGCTGATATCAAAGCACTGAGAAAGTAGTAACAGATGTAAAAAAAGTATAACCAAGGAATTGGACTACAAACTAACAAGCCCTCTCGTCTTGGAAGAAGGCGAAGGTTGAAGAGAGAGAGAGAGAGATCAAAATTGGGGAGCGTTTATCTGAATGACCGCCCGTACTTTTCATGGATAATTTGAAACTGGCCGTAATCTGATTTCCGAAATCGTGGGGGGCCCGCGCTGTGAGCCGGAGGACATGGTTCCGGACCTACGAGGAATTCGCTTCTGGAACTGTACATCTGAGACGTCATCCACACCATAGGTGGGCTGAGGACTGTGACCCATCCCCGCGCCTTGCGAAGCTTGAGCGAGATAACTTCTTGCATCTATTGGAACTTCGTCTTCGCCATCATTGTGCTCGAGGTCTGACGGAAGGAGAATAGCACGATCGATCGCAACGGGCAAACTTCGATGGCGTCCCCGCAGAATTACAGCGCATACGACAAGTTTTGACAAAGGTCGAAATGCCCCAGATAGCGAGTAGTTCGACTAGTTGATGTGGAACATTAATGAATTACTAGGTCAGAAGAAATGCTCACGTTGGTGATGCCGAGGCTGAGCCCAACAGTACCATATGCAGAGACGACCTCAAACACTGTAATGCTCAATGGCAATCTTGGAGAAGGTAGAAATTTCACCTTACTAATATTAAAGACGTTAAACCACACGTTATTATCGGGATTGTTGATCTGATGTCGCTATTACCGGTAAAATCTTCTTAACAAAGTCAAACACCTCTACTGGCTCAATCATTCACCTCGATAATGCAGATTAAGAAAGTAGCAATGGCAAGCCACCACATATCTATCAAATATCAGGGTCGGCAGTGCATTGGAACGAGCAGAAATAAACGTACCGAAGGCAAGCTGTCTGCGAATGTGCATCGCCAAGTAACGACTCCAGACATTGATCCTACTAGGGCCAGATGACTGGAATTTCTCTTCCAAGTTATCATCATCCTCAGGGAAAACGCCCAGTGATTTTTCTTCATATACATTGGTTGACCGGACACTAATGAGAACTTGGCTCAGCGTCCCTCAGATAATTCTAGGAAACCAACCTCAGAGTGATAGGGTCTAGCGAGGGGATGAATTACATTAGGATAGGCGACAGAGGCAGGAGAAATGGGACACGCACAGATACTAATATACATCATTACCAAATAAAGTATTCTGTGTTCGAGTAAGCAATGAGGTAAGGTGTGCGGATCATAAAGCGCCTCACTTGACAGCAGGTGCGAGACTATTCATGGGAACGATTGAAAAACCGGCAGCTCTAACAGCCACAGCTTGGAATAAGCCTGCAGCAAAGCGTGTATTAAGAGGAATATCCTCTATGACTGTGTTGCCGATATCTAGGACCATAAAAAAGAACCAATCGATGGCACTGAGGGACGATGATGAGGCTTCAGCCATTCGGTAGCAACACAAGAGAACATACGTAAGTAAAAAAACGATAGTCAAGAGGAACCATGTTTGGTGAGAAGGAAAAAGGTACGTGTAACAGCGTCGAGGGTGATCAAGTAAGAAATGTAGTGTCTCATTCAGGTGGGATTTCCGGGGTATCAGTTTCGTAATGAACCAACTACCCAAAAAATCAATCAAGTATATTACTCTGCATGAGATAAATTCACCTACATTGAGAGTCGTAAGCTTGAATGCAGTAGCTCGTGAGTTTGTGATCAAGACATGATGATTCATAAACATACAAAATCGGCTATCGAGGTGAAGGAATTTTAGAAGACCGGATCAAACCTGGATAAATTCCACTCACATAAGCACAATTTCCTCCTAGAATGAGCACAATCAAGAAGACAACCATGGCGTATGCCTTCTGGTAAGGGACCATTGACTGATCGACCAAAGAGCTTCCCGTGTTTGAAAAGGCTGAAGACACCTGAAACAGTGAGAACCTCGACCAGATCAACCAGTTGCCCAAAGGAGTGGAGATGCAACAGCATACCACACACTCGACAATGGTCGAACCAAGTTCGGGACTCTGAAAGTATCATCCCAGCGTGAAGTTGAGATGTAAGGAGCGATGACTGTGAATGAAATAAGCTGAAGGCCGATGAAATACTGCAGAAGATTAATCATCAATATGCAATTTTATGATCCAAAGAAATGCCAGTAACTCACACCCGCGACAAGCCACAGAAGAGCATTCAAGGCCCTATATTCAACGCCACCGAGCTCTTCCAACTGCTCATGAGTTAAAAGGTGAAACGCGGAGTTACGACCGACGATGGCATTGAAGCTTATGTAGTGTACGGCCTTAGCGTGGGGAGGCGCATGATATCCTGCTCTTGTTGACACGAGAGATGTTGTCGCAGGTATAGTGACAGTCCTAGTGAGTCGCCGTTGGAATTTGGGAAACATTTTATTAATGATCGAACTGATTAGTCGGTGGGGCATTGGGAAACCACCAAAACCGCGATGCTTTGCGCTTCTTGCCATTCGATACGTTCTTTGCGTTTGTGCTGTACTGATCGTATGTGGTCCAAAGGATGAACGCCGTATTGATCCTGCGGAATGACAACACCAACAATAATAAATCAGAACCCATCTCATTGGAGAGCCAAGAACGTGCCCAAACCCGGAGATTGTGGATTTCGCGCATTGCCAGGATCTGTGTCAGTGTCATATTCAGGGATGACCAGTTGGTCAAACCTCCCTCGCGGGCGCTGGAGATCAGGTGCAAATTCGATAGTCTGTTGCCGAGGAAATCTTCTCTGGTTCCGAATGGCTGAAGTGTCCATAGTCTCATACCGGTGAATGGGATCTACGCCATATCATTTCAAATCAAAAATTTATAGCCAAGGCAGCGCGAATACACACTAGTGGGGGTAACAGGTCTTGATGAGACACCAGGATCAGATAACCGTCGACGACGTCTGAGATACTCCCTATGAGCATTCCACAGGTCTCTATCAATAATACTACTCACCCATTGCTACCGAGAGAAGTAGGTCTAGAAACAAGCTCCCCAGTATCTCCAATCGGCTCGGCTTCTTGAGATCGAGAGCTCACACGTTCGTCACCCTCGGCTAAAGCGACATTCGCTAATGTCGCCTGTTGAACCCAGCCGACATTCCTTGATGCCGACGCATTCCCGGCAGTAATCCAACCACTCGGATCGACGAGCTTGGGAGCGTCATCCATACGTCTAATCATATCTGGCCTCAACTTCTTGATAATACTTCGTTTGGGATATCGATCAAAATCACTCCCATCTTGGCTTTCTTCGGGAACAATCTGACCCGGATGGAATAGGGTCGTCATCCAATTAGACCATGGACGTCGTTCTTGTCGCTGAAATTGTTCCTCGTCTACCAGGTGAGGCGTACTGCGCGCATCATTTTGAATACCTTTCGCATCGACCATATGTTCAAATCTGCGCGCAAAATAGTGTCTATATTTCATGGATCAATTCAAACTATCGAGATGTTGGATTTAACTAACTTACCTCCTGACAAGAACCATAAACCACGATACAAAAATCTCAAAGACTATCAAAACCCATCGACATCCCGAGATGAGAAACTACTACTCACCGGATGTCCGATCTGCATCTGAATGAATAAAATTACTTGTTGCCACTTAGTTAATGAGCTCAAGTTGATAGTCGTCAGTCCACAAACACACATCGAACTGAAGCAATTAAACAGCGCATCAATAAACGCGACATGATAACGCCCATTGCTGGCATAAAAAATTGCCGAGAAGATAAGCGGAGTGACCGTACTAAGAGTGAGAAGTGGTCAACACGCGAAGCATACAACAGAGCGGGAGACACACAAGTAGATCAAGTGAATACGGTAAAAATTGAGTTCGCTCGTAATGCTGGACCATACTCTCGCTGTCCATAAGGTAGAGTCAGGATCTGGCATAGGGACAGAGGGAAGTGGTGGTGAGATTTGTAGAGATGTCTTATGTGGGCGAAGGGAAGACAATGGTGGATTTTATTAAAGGGGCTTTTGCGACCAAGGAACCGTAACGATCGGGTTGGCGATTTGGGGCTATTTTAAGGGACGCTAGCCAGGAAAGAACAAAGTTGAAATGAACAACCATTTCTTACATTCCTAGTACTCACATGGACCTGTATATATAGTCAGTGTATTTATCTTCTCACGACCCACTGAGGTCATCTCCCAAATCATTGGAGCAATAAAATCGGCACATCTAGGATACCTATCTGGAAGACCTATCAACACAACAAGTCTCCGCACGGAGTACAAGAATAGTTAAACTGCTGCGTGGACAAGAGAAACTAATATACGAGAAGAGAGACAAGATGAAGTGATGAAACATAACAAAACGGAAGAGAATACAAAAGAAAGAAAAGCTAAAGCCATGATGGGAGTAAGCTATGAGTGTAGTAAATGCTAGGGAAGGGGAGAAGAATAAAATTAGGCGACTAGTGTTCTACGATAGTAACCCAAGAAGTTTATCGCTGTCCATCGAACTGGCTACCAGCCGCGACCGCCGTTCCTCATCGAACTCAGCACCCTTAATCATCATCGCGAATAACTGGAATGCCTTGGGTGCGTCAATAGCGATGTCACCAATAATCTCAGCGCAGGGCAAAAAGCCTTGCTCAAGTGCATCCTGCGAACACAAATTCTTCGAAGTAGCCCGGCCAAATAGGTCAGCCACCAGCTTTGCATCAGCCTCCTTAGACTCCACAGCACTTGATACCAGCTTGTCTACCAGTTTGCTGTGGTGTTGGGCCGGAAGAGCTGTAAAGTAGACCTCGCCCTCGTCTAAGTTCCGAACAGTGAAGAACTCCTTGAGGTCCTCTTGGATCTTCTTCTGGGCTTGGTCATCTGTCACCTCCACAGCTGGTGTGGTAACTTCCTCCTCCTCGCTACTCTCTTGGGGCTGCTGAATCTCAGACTCAATGGGTTTCGTACGAGGTAACAGGGTAATTTTCTTGCGCTGGGGCTGTGCCTCAGGACCTACAAATACAACAAAAGGGAAATTAATATCACATTGCGGAACTTCCAAAAGAGATATATACTTTTATCCGCTCCAGACTCAGCATTCAGCAACATCGAAAACATATTCGAACTTGAGCTTGTCCGAGATATCGATTCTCGCTTGTCCTTCTTGCTAGTGAATATACTTCCTGGTCCGAAGGTCGGAGGTGTTTGTTTGTTACTGATCTTGCCAAAGTTGCTCAAATCAACCTTGGCAGGCCGAGCAGCACTTCCAGCAACAGCCCAACCATCTGGGTTAACTGGAGGTTGGTCACTTCGATCACCACCCCGTCGTGAACCACCGCGAGACATACTGATCTGTCGCTGTGAGTACTCCTTCTCATGAGCAGCCTTTTCCTTGGCAGCCTGTTAGGGGACGGTAAGTTTAAAGCAGGTTATGAAAGAATGAATCAGCATACTGCTTCGTGAACCTGAGCGATCGTAGTAGGCGCTACAATGGCTTTTCTCGTGGACCATTTCCTCTCACGCATCTCGATGACATCCTGATTTGTTTCAAGGTTAGCCGTGCCCAATCAGCCAGATACAATAACGAACTTGGAGCATAAACTGCATCCGAGGGCTGACATTCTGACTCTTGGTCAGTTCTCCCATACGGCGGAAATACACATCCAAGTGTGCATGTGCCTTTTGCGTGTCCAGAATCGACCCAACCGTTGTCAGTAGCTTGCACAAACTCTCAATCTCCTCCTCCTCAGGGTTATCCACGTTACCTAGAAGCTTCTTCACACACTCATGCATGATACGCTCTGTCAACATCTGCAACTTGAACAGTTCACCAATAAACTTCACGAGACCAAGGCCCTGCCGTTTTGCCTTCTGAGCAGCATAGTACTCATCCGAATATAACGCAACCTCTCCATCCTCATTCTCTTTGTTCTTCTCATTGGCTGCCTTAATCGCCTCGTCTTCTGTGGCTTTAGATGCTGCAGCAGCAGCCGTAGCCTCCTTTTGCACCCATCCCCTCTCGAAATCCTCTTGGCACCTATTCAAGAGGTACTTCCTAAAAAGTTGACCACCTGCAATCGGTTTCCCCTCTGTATTCTTGATCCCATCATCCTGCACCTTATTGCTAATTTGTTCCATCATCTTGCGACACAACCTGGCGTACATCTCTGACCAAGCAGCTTCATCTGTTGCCTTCTCAAATACCAGCCGAATGACTTGGATGAGCGTCCTGCCATCTTTCTCCTTCTCAGACTTGTTTGCCCACTCAATGATTTGATCGGAAATCGAATCGAACCTCTCCATCGTTAATTTATTGAGCAGGCCTCTGACTTTCCGGTCAACAAAATCTGGCAAATCCGCGTCAATCTGGATGGCCTTCCTATCCCACCGGTTCTCGGAAACTTTAAGCGGAACAACAGACTCAGGAGGAAGTACAGGGAGAGAACTAGCAGCTTGTTGAGCAACCATCTTGCCACCATCGCGTGTTTTACCGCGTTGACTCCGAACACGATCTCTGCCGATTCCACCTTGACTGGGTGTCCGCTGCATAACAGGTGGGCGACCGAACTGTGTGCTAGCCGGACCACCAGCCAAAGAGGAGCGACTGGCGGCGAGTTGGAATCGTTCATCACTTGTCATTTTGGATCCTTGTGTTGAGAAGTTGCCCATTCCCCCACCATTAGTGAAGGGATTAAGGTTGCTTGATCTAACAAAGCCACTTGAACCGGGACCAAGACCAAGACCATTCGAACCAGAACGTGAGGGAGCAGAAGGGCCACCGGAAGCTTGACGATGGCGAGCAGAGCCACCGCGCTGCATAGCAAAAGCGGGTTGGTCGTATTCAAGACCAATAGCATCAAGAGGAGGGAGCGTTTCAGGCTTCTCCTTACAGATAGCCATAAACTGCATGAGGAATTCGCGGTCATACCTAGGAAGGGGTTGGTTGGTACGAAGGGACGCAAATTGTCATCATTGGGGCACCTACCGAAATTTTCCATCCTTGGCATTCGTATTCAGCTCTGGCCTAGGACTTGAGATACCCTCAGGGTATTGGACATTATTGATATCATCGATGTTGCGAGCGGTAGTAAGAGCAGAAGGAATCGAATGAAGAATAGAGTCGGTGCTGCCAAGATCTAGGTGACCGGGTCGTTTCTTGAGGGTCTCGTTGAGGGGCTCTGAGGTATTGATACGAAGAGGTTCCTTCGTCTTGTAGTCGTCTTTGAGCGCTGAAATGACATCAAGACTCTCAGGCTCCTCTGTAATTTCACCCTCTTCTTTCGCCTGAGCCTTGGCAGCCTCTTCGGCCTCTTTGGCTTGAGCAGCTTTCTCTTCCTCCAGACGTTGTCGCTCCTTCTCTTCTTCCTCCTTGCGCAGGCGCTCACGTTCTTCCTCCTCTCTTTGCTTCCGCTCCTCTTCCTCCACTCTTTGCTTCCGCTCTTCTTCTTCTTTTCTCTGGCGCTCTTCTTCTTCCTTTCGCCGACGCTCTTCCTCCCTTTGTTGACGGTCCTCTTCCTCCTTCCGCAGACGTTCCCGCTCCTCCTCTTCCCTTCTGAGCCTTTCTTTCTCTTCTTCCTTACGAAGGCGCTCCTCCTCTGCTTCTTTACGCGCTCTTTCTTCCTCAGCCTCCTTCCTCAGCCTCTCTTTCTCATCCTCTTCAGCCTGACGTTTCCGTTCTTTTTCTTCTTCCTCAAGTTTTTGAACACGCTCTTGTTCCTGCCGCCGCCGCTCTTCTTCTGCCTTCTCTTTCCTTTCCTCTTCTTCCTTGACCTTGCGCTCGGCTTCAGCGAGCCGTTGAGCACGTTGTTCTGGTGATTCTAGTCTAACACTCGGGCGAGCCGGCGTCCCACTAGGACTCCCCTGGCGGAACACCGAAGCTTGCCCATTTGCTGATGCATTGTTGGCCGGTGACGACGAACTACCTTTAAGGTTCTCAATATTAACCTCTGTCCCATCTGCTTTCTTTATCACAACTTTTGCTCGTGGTGCAAATGTAGAAGAATTAGCGTTGAGTCGGGAGGTGGTAGCGGAGGGTGTGGGTGGAGGTGACGAGATACTACTCATACTTGATGAGGGATGCGTAATGGAAGGGGGTGGATGGACTGGGTGGATCGAAGACGCGGTCGCGTGGGTCAGTACAGGTGTTCCGGGACCGCCTTGTTGCAACGGCATTGGAGGATTTCGAGGGGACATCGGAATTCCGGGATGAGGTGGTCCGTGCGGACCGCCAGGAGGATGATGATGTGGGTGTGGCGGTGGATACCATGGAGAGTAGAAAGACTGGTCATACTGAGAAATAATCAACATTATGTCGACAGTGAAAATCCTTTACTTACGTAATAACTAGGCCATATTTGCTGAGGCATGGGCGGTGGCTGCATTTGAGGTGGCGGAGGCATGGCTGGAGGCTGGCCATTATGTGGCATTGGCCCCAGGCGAGGACTAGACATTGCAGCACTGATCTGCGAAGAGGTACCATTAGGGGCACCTTGAGAACGTGGGCCGGTGCCGTTGACAATTTGGCGAGTGGGCCAGGCAGCGGGACGCGGTGTGGCAGAGACAGGACCTGCTTGTGGATGTCGATACGGTATGAAATGTTGTTGAGGGCCAAGCTGCGAAGGCTGTGATGAGGCCGATGATGGAAGTGGTTGGATGGATGAGGCAGGCTGGGCTGATGGCAGGCCCGAGGAATGCAGAGAGGGCGAAGGGGTATCAGAAGGCTGTGTTGAGGTGACGGATGATGGGTTTTGGAAAAGCTTTGCGATGTCAGGTTTCGCAAGCTTGGTAGCCGAGGATATCGATACAGCGGGAGAGGGAGCAGACGAACTAGTCGTAGGAGTTGGAACCGCCACCGACGGCCGCGATAAAAGAGCGGGTTTGCCATTCACGTGGGTTTCGTGCCTTTCCGCATCGATCGAACCAAACGACTTGACGACATCGGATTTGATGGAAGGAGCAGTAGCCGGAGACGACGATATGGATGCAGAAATATCATCTATTGAGCCAAATGTCACGGCCGAGCCTAGAGGAAAAAGTGAGCAGACATGAGGCGACAAGGAACAGCCGCACGGACCTTGTTTAGCGGCACCGAGATTAATTCTATTGACGGAGACACCATCTGTGATAGGAACACTTGAGAGGGCGCTGGGACGGCGAGAGTGGGTCAGGACGACTGGGATGGATGGGGCGGGGGATTGCGAGCGCGACGATGACTGGGGAGGACCCCGGGACCAAGCTGACACCTTTGGGACTGTCGGATTCTTGGATGTCTGTGCAGTAGAAGAGCTGCTCATTCTGGACTCGAGTCAGCAACAGCGCCCAGCATGCAGTGGCATACGCACGAATGTCACAGTTTTTGGTCGACTTTTGTTTTCGGAGCTGGCGTTGTGGTCGTCGAAAATGACCTGCCAGCAGGCGTAGAGGCAGCTGGAAATGCTAAGAGCTGGAAAGAAAACTCGGATGCTGAACGAGCAATCCGGCTACAAACGAGTCCTGTGGGTGAGGACGGAGACAACCAAACATAACACTACCGCCCACAAAAATTCTCAGATACACGACCCCGAACACCCTGCTCATGTAATTTTGTTTTCGGGGTCCTTCAGGCGCCACACGGAGCTTTAACCTACACGTGCCAAAGACGCGTTTTCCATATCATATTTAGACTAGCACCTTTGTAGGCACGAGATATCCGGCATGGCCTCGGACACAACAAAAAAAGCAGAACAGTCTCTTCGACATAAGCTTCATACGACGTCGGATGTGCAGCTAACGTCTGACGTTCCTCGCTCACCCCAATTGAAGGTTGGCAGCATACTGAGTAATCAACTGGGAAGCGAAATTTACAAATCATAAAGCACTCTGGACCGCAGTGATATCCATGCTCGCATCTGGAACACCCTCATGGATTTGACGAGTCCATTTGAACACCAGGGACATACACGCTAAACACGGCACGATAAAACCAGTACATAACTTTGAGCAACAACTCACGCATAGTCCGACCGTACTATCTTACAGTTCGGCTCATCCGGAGAAGCGCTAGAGGAAAGAGCTGGGCCAAAAATAAACCTTGTCTGCACAAATACGAGCTGGATGAACCTTCAAATACCAAGCTTATTGGTTTTATTTTGGTGCAAAAGAACAGGAAACCTAAAGGGAGAGAAAAATAACGAGACCCAGACCAAAAACAACAGTTAGGAGCAAGCGTGCATGTAAGTATGGTACGTCTCAAACTATGAAATAACATATTCTCAAGATCTCGCTTTCCTTTGGTCTGTGGCTTAGCGAGCCTCAGCCCTCAGTGAGCTCTTGCGACTTTCAGTGTACTTTTTCTCGCGTTCTTCTTCTTGTCGATGACCCACAGAAAAAAATCCAGGTCACCTGCGCTTCACTCTTATCTAACACAATATCTCACCGATACGTTGATAATCCAAATCATCCCACATGACCTCCACAAGTATATCCGCACCAATCTCAGAACAATACCTCGAAAAGTCCAGAATTTTTTTGCTTCGCAGGATGCCAAAAAAGTCTTGCCAATGTCACTAACTGGAGTGCTTCCATAGACAAATACCCGTCTTTTCTACATTTCTTTTGTTCCTCCAAGATGGCATGCTCATGGTAGTGCATGAGGCACAGTGCCTCTGTTGCTACTCAACTCTGTTGTGCCTATCTACCTAGTGTATTGTCACTTGTATAAAAAGCTAACGGCGGATATTAAGTTGCGGTCATCGGCGGCTCCCATACGATTCTTCCAAGAGCCGGTCTCTCAATCTAATTTACAGTCCCATCTTTTGCAAATAACTAGCAATAGTATAAAGAGGTAATTTTACACATGGGCGAGGGTCGGGACAGGGTGGCTTTAGGTAGACATTTGTCAATACAAATCTTATCAAAAGTTTTATCCTGATATGCTAAAACCACTCCGGTCATTTCCAAATATATACAATGAGATTGACTTACATTCTCTTGACAAAGACTCTTCCAAAAATTGTCCTCATTTAACTTTCATCGCTCCAACTCACAAGGCTATGCCCACCTTCGTGGATGGACCTCGTTAATAATTGCCCTCAATGATAGCCCTTCCACTAGCGTCGGCTTTGTCGAGAGAATACAATTTGATTTTGTTGTTGTGATAATCATGGAGGTGCGAGGGGAGAGGCTTGAGTCGAGTGATTCCAAATCACCATGAAAACTTTCATATGGTGTGAGATCAGCCAAAGTAAAACTTGTTTCGCGTCAGACATCTCGAGAATGATAACACACAGTAGTCAAAAAGTGGAATCGAACGATCGGGGATAGCATATCATGGACGTTGCAAGGATGGAAAAAGGAGATCGCAGGAAGGAAACGTTTGACAATTCGACACCGATCACTGGAAGCCGTGAGGCATTTGAAACTTTGGAAGCTGCGTGGGTTACAATGAAGACTTGAGGATCCCAGCCTAAAGAAACCACTAACAGGTTTAGGAACTGTAGATGTGATGCGCGGATATGTTTGGCGTGGGACACTTTTATTTTTAGTAACAACACCTGTCATAGCCTACAAAATGAACCTATACAACTACGAGCTACCCAATGCCAATCAGTTTCAAATTTTCTAACTCCCAAACGCTCGAGCAGATCCAGGACATCATTTTTGGCCACTTGTTGTATCCCACACCTCGGACCCTCTAATGCAGATACCTTCAAGCATCTCAGAAAACTATCTATGCTAATCCCAAGATTCGACGATACACGCAGATGTTGCAGCTGCATTAGCTGTATCGGAATTTAATTTCCGTTTGCTTCGCAGAGCGGATATAGCGTGCACGACTCCAGGTTCGGTAGTATCCCGGTGACGTCTTGAATGCTGCTGCATGTCTGCCCAGCATGTACCCTTGGATTCCTGGATTTGACTCCAAGGCAACGTGTTCTTCTCAAAACTTACCATGTTGGGACCCAGGATTACCAAAGACCGTAGACTCGGTGCCTGAACAGAGAACCCTCCGATGTCCTTCAAAAGCCAAGATGACCAAACCTCCAACCTCCGTAAATGCAGCAATGGGAGTTGAAGAATTCTACAAAACATCTCGTGGGAGACATTTGTTCTGAGCCTCCAGCATCTTCTCAGCATTCTCTCCAGCTGGTTCATCAGTTCCTGATCCAGTATATATGCACAGGCTGGATCCACTTCCAAGTTGATCGCCACCTCTGTTGATCTCGAGTTCTGCAGCCACAATTGGAGAGATGCCTTCAACCCTTCCGTAAACCTTGGAGTTCTATCAAGCACGAGGGAAAACGATCTCCAGAGCGATGGTGTTTCCAGCACTAACGTCCGCCAAGAGCAACATACATGCCCCAAGGTGATTGGTATCCTCCACCCATTTCGCCCACCGAACTCGGCCGCATCATCCGGAACTTCCTTGTACGCACTCGCAACCAACTCTAACACGAAAACCAAAATTTCAGACGGCATTCCACCTATCCAGCATGTTGATGGGGGCATCGTGTCAGCCTTCCTTTCTCCTGAGTGTTTGGACCGCATGTCTGAAACCTGCATTTCATCGCTACTCAGATATTGTTCCAAACGAGGATCATCGTTGCCGTTCCAATATGAATATGCTTCATGCAAGGGTACTTTGGCAAGATTCGTTCGCCCGCCACTGAGTCTTCCCCTCTCGTCTATCTCGTTTTCCATGGGATGCTTTTCCGACTCCTCCCACATACACTGCAACCTGTGGTACAGTCGTTCTATCTGTTTTGCAGTGGTCATTTTTGGAGTACTGGGCATGGAATCTTCGTCGGAGGATTCTGCATTTTCTTTAATGATACAACAGTCGTATATGGCGGTCTCCTATCTCAAAAATACGACTTCAGATAAATGCAGATAGTCCCATACGTGAGGACACGTACCATTTCCTTGTATCAGCAGCCCAGTAGCCCCAGTCCTACCCAGAAATGTAATCCTTTTATGGAAAATCCTTGCGTACAAATCTCGGAGAATCAAGTAAAAACCGGATATTCGGTTTATACCGAAGAGGAGAAGCGCAGAGTAGAGTAAAGAACACAAAGAAGTCCTCCAGAGGCAAAACGCTCACACCCCGTGCGATCTCATTTAAATATGTCTAGCACTAGACTAGCTGCATACATATGCACACACTAATCCAGATCTCAATGGAGTAGGTAAAATTACTCCCGAGGTGTTTGAGATACGATGATCTTCCTCTCTTCATTGTGTATGTCATCAATACGATTCCGATCCTTAAAACTCGGTGGCCAGCTGGCAGGTTCATGTCTACAATCACAATCACACCTGACTCGGCTCCGTGCATAGGCCTTCTGGTGACATTTCCGGATGAATTGACCCTCGATTAATTCTGACAGACAATCTTTGCAATATAATAACAATGATGGCATTAGGAGAAGTTCAAAATCGCAGCAGCTAGATCCTTAATTTCAAATATCCCCTCTGTTGTGACCGTCGAACCGCTGTCGTAAAAAACGTCATTTCGGTAGGGACCCGACCACTCAAAAATCCTGATTGTCGAAACCTGGAAGATAATCGTCGTAGAGCTGGTTGAACCACGAGGCTATCGAGTTTGATGGCGGCAGGTCCAACCATCGGATTGAGATCCGTTTCAAGGATGCGCGTTACTCGTATCGGATTCAATGGATGATGTAAGTACAGCTTCGGAACACCTCAGCAACACTTCAGCTTGCGTTGCTTGTGCTGCGCCCAGTGATTTATAACTCTTCGCGATCAGCAGCTAGAAAAGTGGGTTGTTCGGGTCCGAGTTCAAGACAGAGCTGCGCAATGCCTTGATGTGCAGTTCAACAATATGAACATGATATGGACCTCCCAAATTGGACTCGATGAATCACTCAGATGGCGGTGTCTGTCGAGTAGTCTCACATCGCTAGAAGCATTCCTCGAGAATAGAGTCCCCGGTATGCACAAGCCTCGAGTGTTCGACAGCAATCTATCTTTTTTAAGGCACTAATACCTACTAGCTAACTTATGTCACAGTCCAGCCTTTCTCACGCTTTTGTAGGAGGAAGGAAAGACACCGCACAGAGACTTCCTCTAACCCACCTCTAACCCACCTCGAACCCACCTCGCCGCCCCGACGACTGATCTGGCTTCCAAATCATTTCGTGTCAAAAACCCCTACACGTCTACCATCACCCATGGACACTATTGTTTATCTCGTTTCCTTATGGTTCGGGCTGGGTCTTAGCACTAGATTACTTATGGCTGTATATACATGCTGAATGTAGAAGAAAACTTATATCACATGATAATTGTGACAGTGTGGACTTCTAAGTTAAAGCTCCATTGAAAAGCATGTCATGTGAATTTTGTTGAATATTATAGCTTTAGTGTTGTAGGCTCAAACTGAAAAATGATATGTATAAAACCAGGAAAAAATGTAGAATTCCAAATCTCAAGTTATAAATAGTCAAACTGTTATAATAGCATTTTCTTCCTCTTTGAGATTTTTACAACAGAAGTTGATATTATTAAATAACATCACTGTTACAAACTCAAAACCTTAGAGTTGGTTAAGAGAATGAACCTTGTATTGGGTTAACACAAGAGAACTTGATAGAGAACTCTGTACAGGATTGGCTACCTTATATACAAATACCTAATGGTCCATGTGAGCTATTTCTAGCCTACCCTAAATGACCATGTGTATGC
>Ga0157368_1000288_pt1 | contig 24141 bp, 25 predicted proteins | sample AttbisABBM3_FD_113146 | JGI IMG/M metagenome (GOLD analysis project Ga0157368, IMG submission 113146) | Fungus gardens microbial communities from leaf cutter ant in Botucatu, State of São Paulo, Brazil - Atta bisphaerica ABBM3 | ecosystem: Host-associated > Fungi > Mycelium > Unclassified ...
AACTTATCTAAGAAAGCATAATATGCTTAGTGAAACATCATAAAAACTACTAGAAGAACTTAATTATAGCTTTAAAGTAGGTTAGATATACACAGACTAACAACTAGAGATATATAAAGTAAACTACTCTATAGTAGGAATTCTATTGAGTTCAACTTGTATGTTATGTTAACTACTTGTTATATAATTGTAATTTCAGATGGAGTTGGAGTTATAAGAGATAAAGAGTAGATTTAAAAAAAATGAAGAGTAAGCAAGTTAAATTTGTAAGAGGACTTGCTACTTTGCCAAAACTAAAACCTAAACACTACCAATATCTATTAGCAAGCCTGTAGACTTCTCTTCTTCTAAGTTTTAAGTCTTAACCACTACTACTAATACCCTTGCTCTTAATCTCTATTAAGTGTTTTTTCATGATAAGTATAATTTCCTCTCTTCTACTATTATCCAATCAGCTTCTGCTAATCCACAATATTCTAGATTATTCTATCAGAGTTTCTAATCATCTGATATAATTATTTTATGATTAGATTAGCAATATTCTGTTTAATGTTCTACTTGATTGGTATAGACTCTTTAGGTATTTAGAGTAGTTATTGCTTCTAGAGAATCTTATTTTGTTCTCTTAAAATTTCTCTAAAGATGAGTAATATATTGAGTAATTAAGAACAATAAACTTAGAATTTTTCTAGAAATTATTGACTATATATAACTCTATAGATTTTGTCCAGTTGCCCTAATAGGTTTGATTATCAAACTGAGGAAACTATAGAGTATTTACTTGACCTTAAATACTAAGTACTATAATTAAGACTATGATAAGAGAATAGCTAAGAAAATACTATAAAGACAATTTCCAGATGAAATAATGATCTAGAGTCTAAGTAACAAGTCATTATGTAATAAAACACAGAATACTAAAGTTGTATACAGATATAAAAAATATCTAGGACTATTAAGAGACAAGCAAAAAACAATTATCTCAAATATATCTTGGAAGTCAATTTATGATATAAATTACTAATAGATATATTCTATAGAGTATTATTTACATACTGTTATTAACTTACTTGTTTGTATCACTCATATTTAACTCTTTTATAACAGCTTTACTATATCTAGTAAGTAGTTGTTAGTTGTCTACACTGTACTATGTTGCTGTGTTTTGTTTCTTTTAATATATAAGTAGCTTAGTTGTACTTCCAGGCTAATCATTATCTAAATTAGCTCCTAATAGACTAGTAATTGCTCTTACTCTATTCTAATCTTCATTGTTATATCTGCTATAGCAGTAATTATTTATAATAATTAGTTAAGTACAATGACCATATGTTTAGACCATCCTACTATAATATATATAGTAGTAATATATTAGTAAACTATCTGACTTAATAATCATTAAAGTTTCTAAATACTTATAACTTTTTGTCATATGCCAGGTCCACCTGTTCAGAAAATACATTCCCATAGTAATACTGCCCCTCAATATCTATAAAACAAGTCTATTTTCCATGATGGCCACCCTTCTTGCAACATATTCTCATGGTGGTAATACAACAATCTAGATATTCTGTCTTCCATAATGGGAATACTTTTATCTGACTCAGTCTTCCATGACAGAGTTCTCCTATCTTACTCCTGTCAGTGTCTCACTACTGAAACCTCTGCTTGGGGCAATACACTGAAACTCCAAGTATCTTTTATATCTCCTACTCGTATATAAGACTAGTAGTTATACTGTAAACCACTAGTCTGATAATTGATGAAGATAATTCTTATTGAACTTGATCTCTGGTGTTCAATGGCAACATACCAAATTAACACTTGCCCCCATCTTAAACTTCATCCAATCATCTGAAGCCAAGGTTGTTCCACAAGTTCATACATTTCCAAGTCCATCTTGTAAACTTTCACCCCCAGTATGAACCACACCTGATATCCTAACCCTAAGTTCAAAATAAACAAATAAATAGAAAAGAAAATGAAATAATATAGAGACTAACTTTCAACAGCATGATGACAAGAAGTCCAGAAAACAAATTATCAGATGATGAAACACAAATATAATCTATGATAGAAAAGTTCACAGAAGTGGATAAGTACCTGAGATTGTTGTGAGTGTCATCTGTCTTTCATGACAGATGTTCTCAGGCCAGTCTATAACACTTCAACATTTCTGTTTTCCAGGCCTTTATTTCTTGTTAACTACCTACAGTTTGGAATTGAGTAGGTTTTGGTTATAGTATTACTTATACAGTAGCTAAGTTCCTCACTGTGTAATAATCCAGCCAAAGCAACAAGCCAAAGACTAGAAGGCTCATTGAGACTGACACTCACTGAAGGATCCAATAAAGAAAAGCAAGGCCTCAAAACAATCATGAGATAAGCTGTAAGTGCATTTAATCTGTACATTTGTCTAGTTCCTAAAATTATGCACATTAGCAAATGCCTCAATAGAAAGCAATCATGGAGCAGATCCAGGAAGAGAGGGGTGAGTTTATACATGCCCCATTAGTCAGAAATCTTTTTTCTTGTTTATTTTCGTGCCTTGTCGAAGTTTAGTAGTCAGCGCTTGGGTGATAATTATGGACTGCTCGGTCGATGACTTCGAGATAACCTTGATCTTTCAAATCATCAAGATCGTGCCATCGAAGATATGGGTATGAATCATACAGATGACATCCAAGTTTACTATATGGCGTAACCAACAGCGGAGAGGCCGGGCAGCGAAAAAGGGCCTACAGATCAAACCAGTAATGCCAGCAGAGATGTGATAGTACACAACCCAACCCAAAAGAGGAAAAATCAGAGAAAGGAAGAGGAGCCAATCATCCAATGAACAAGGATATCAGAATCAGGAGGGAAAAAAAGACGAGCGTCTGTCATGGTTGTTCACACATCCAGCTCATCTCATGATACTAGGATAGGTGACACTCTCGCTGAGGTGTTCATTCGCGGGGTTGTATGTGAAGCCTCTAAATTGATCCTGCACAGTCTCAGACAATGCAGAATCAGTGACAACGGAATCTTGAGCCTCTTCACTTGTGAAATCAGTATCAAAGTTAGCAACATCGAGGACAGATTCCTGATGGTGGTATTGATATCAGTAGCGGAAATCGGATTGATCAGACTCACGACACTTGGTTTAAATGGTGGTTGGATCTTCCTGGCGAGCAGGCTGTAACAATCCTTCAATGAGCACACATACTACAAATTTGAACCCAAGGGCATACCGATCCCAACGAATATGATGAGAAAAGAATGAGTGTCGTTTAATTTCTTCGCCACCATTTGCGCCCAATCGTTTTGAAGGGTCACGTTGGAGTAGACCAGTCATTACACTCATAGCCTCAGGAGGCATACCTGGAGGGAATTGGAGTGGATCAGTCAGGATGCGTTGGTACATCGTGTTCACATTCTCGTCGTAAAACGGGGGAAGACCCGTCTAAAGGAGGAAAACCCCTCAGTATCGATATATTGAGAAATTAAAATCAGGAAACAAACCATCATCTCGTATAGAAGTACACCAAGAGTCCACCAATCGACAGTCTTTGTATAGCCCTGACTTTCTAATAGTTCAGGTGCGATATACTCAGGAGTACCGCAGAAAGCTGTTAGATAGTCAGAAGGGGATCGCGATTAAATGCATGAGAGCATACTGTTCGTTTTTTCAGTTTCAGACATATTAAGCTTGCAGAGACCTAGAATCCCAGTGCTGAGAACGTCTTGGCGCTACTGAACAGGGGACTTACCGAAGTCGCATAGAGCGATATGTCCCGTGTAGTCCAGCAGAATGTTTTCAGGTTTCAAGTCACTAAGTGGATGTATCAAGTAGAAAGCGTTAAGAGGGAGGAGATACAACGTACCGGTAAACGACATTGAAACCATGAAGATGCTCCAGGGCACAGAGTAGCTCAGCTGCGTAAAAACGACTCCGATCCTGATCAAATTTTCCCTCACGTTGAAGATGGTAGAAAAGTTCACCACCGTTAACTAGGGAAGAATCAGATTGTAGCACTAAATGGATAAGATATAACTGACTGAAGGACATCACGAGGTAGAGTTTGTCGGGTGTTTGAAATGAGAATTTGAGGGGAACAATGAAAGGGTTGTTGACAAGAGCAAGGACAGTACGTTCAGCAAGGATATGTGTGATTTCTCCCGGTCGTTGGGCGATATGTGCTTTGCGTATTGTTTTGAGGGCATATATACGTTGTGTATCCTTCTTTCTGACTTGCATAACTTTGCCGAAACTACCCTTGCCGATCACTTTCAGGAGGTCGAACACTTCGATTGTCAGCGGGTCATTACGACTGGGTTTGAAATCGATCTTGAGGTGGAAGGAACCTGCCCCGGCTGTAGCTGCATACCATTGGTCGGAGGCGTGCTGCAATGTCCCGAGCATTAAGCAACCACGATAACTAATGGAAAGACTCACATGACCATCGAGCATGGGGGTCAAATCTACGCGCGCCATAAGCATATCATTACCCATGTCATCTTGGCCCTGAACCGCAGCGGTTCGTAGATAGGACGACACAGAGATGTTAGAAGTTCGAGAAACGTCACTAAATGTAGTGTCAGGTCATCCAAGTACGGAATAGAGGCTGAAAAAACCTACAACTGGGCGCGGTAGTTCCATGTGGGATTGGAGAGATCACCCCCGAGAGCGTCAATCAGGATCTCGTTCTTATCGAACTCGAGGACTACATAAGGCAGCCACCAAAAGCGCTTACGCTGTAAACTCTCCCTGTTCCCAGCTGAGCTTCGCGGCGCAGTCTCCAATGCACGCACTATCCCTTCAGGAAGATGGGCGCCGGGTGGTAGAGCGAGTCCTCTGCCTAATGCACCGGATGAACAAGGAATATCAGACCATAGAAAGGCATGATGCTGACCGGAAAAGATGCGGATGGTGAGCATTCCAGATCTGAACTGGTCAGACCCATGGAGAGGCTTGGGGGTTGTTGGGCGGGAGGGTATGGGAGTAACTGATCTGGAAAGAGTATCATTCTCCTTGGCTTCTGGAGAGAAATAAGAACTGATAAATAGGGATCAAAGGGCACAACGCACTCTTGGTTGGCAGTTTCCAGGACATGGTGGTGGTATGAGATCAAGAGTGTAAACTACGAGAATCATTATTCTTGTATTATATTACATAGCTAATTCCTCTTGATCGCATTACCTCCTTCCTAATTCTGCTCCCACCCGGCGGCACTCGGCCTGAAAATGTTCAAACACCCCAGACGAAATGTTTTTGGCAACATTCTGTACATGCTCGTGAACATTCGGTCAACATGAATGTCTATCTATACTTACTCGAATGTGGATAAACGGATCTATCAGGCAAAAGGTGTTTGATTCCCATCGTTGCAAAGCCTCTGGGTCATATGGTTTGCCTCCAGGTACACTGGATGGCTCAAGGGAATTTGCATCGGGGTTTGGCGGAGCATCATATTCATCCATATCCCAATCTTCGTATTCCTCAGAATCCATAAACTCCGCTGGAATCCCAAGTTCCTGTAGTATGTGGTAAGCTTCCATCTTAGATTGAAGTCGTGCCTGTAAGTCCGTTGGCACTGGCTCTGGTTTCAATGGTTCTGAGGTGCGGGAAAGAATGCCTCCAAGTCGAATATCAACTACTTGTTGAGCTGGGTCAAAATCACCCCAAAATCTAGTTAGAATTAGCTAGATGCACTGGAAGATCTCTAGAGAGCATACCGAAACCAGTCTCCTATTAAGTCCGACGGTGCTACTTCATCATTTCTAGGTAAAGACGGCAAGTTTGAGTGAAAACGCAGATCGCAGAGCCAAGCAGGTTTTCGATTCCAAAACGGGCGTGGGCTTATCTCGTCTACATTATCCTGAAGGTTGGGCAATAGGCACCGCCTCTGTCTCATGGTTCAATCGGCGGATGCTTGATGACACTTTAACGTCGGTACCTTACCTGCATGAAGGCGATTGTCATCAGCGCGTAAGCATAACTACTGAAAGTGACGGGTGCTTTTGGTATTTCTGGACTCGGCGCGTTGAGACCAAGTGGCTTTGCCCAGAGCTTGATAGCCTTCAGCAGAGGTATCAGGTGTGGCGATTGTTCTGCATATTGTTTAATCATCATGGAATTCCAATATCCCGTTTGCTCGTTCACGTTGATATCACATTTTATTTTTGTTTTAGGATCCTCAAACTTGACTGATCCTGCCGTTGGTCACTTTGCAAGTTCGGAAACTGAAAGCACGCACCAATTGGAACAGTCGCCGGTATTACTTTCACTTTCAGAAATCCTCCCTTCCGTAGAACAGCTGCGAGTTTACTGAGGAACAAACTATCAGGCATGGACAGCTTCTGGTATAGTGTCTACGAACCCCATATGATAGATTTCTAAGAGAAAAATCAGTATGCTATGTTGAACATGCAACTTAGCCAGGGTAGTTACTCGGAGTTTTTGTTGTATCCCCCGGGTGAAATCCCGACGGTCGTGATCTGTCCTGAACAATCTCAATTGGAAAAGGCTCCATAATACAGGTGTCCAAAACTGACAAGGATGATGAGGTCCATGTCGCTCTTCACTGATGCTGCTCCATATCTCACGTGTCTCCGTCAATGTTGAGTCGCATTGGACCTAAAGGAGCAGACTCACTTCGAGCTGCCGAAAGTATCAACTTGGTAAGAAGAGTCGTAACGATCATTGATCAATTTCCGTATCCGCCAGAGGAGGTTCGTTCGACCTTTCAGTGCAGAATCATTTACTCTCTGTCATTTAATATCAATGAGATGTAGCACGGTGCGAGTAGACACGAACTTCGTTCGGAAGACCTTGGTCCAGAAAGCGCTGAAATTTACTTATATCCTTCTGATTCTGCTTGATTGTCTTCTCCAGATTCTTTCGTACTTGTTTTGCCGCTGAACTAAGGGAGTCCTCGCTTCCAGTAGGTACAGGTTCCGACTTAATTCGAGCATTCTTGACAGTGCGTGAAGCCCACCTGAGTGTCGATGGAAACATAAATTTCGAAATCACAACTTCTTCGTGAGACGTCACGGATTTAGGAATGCTATTTACTCGTATTTGCTTGAATTGTGAGTACAGATTTTATACAACAGTGTAAGGTGTAAGGTATCGTGAATGCGAAGAAAATACAAATACATGAAATAATTTCAGTGAGTGTCGTTCATTATTTGCGTGGCGAGCCTTGGGGCGATGTTGGTTGTTCGAACCGGTTCTGCAGTCGTTCCAGTTCTCTTGTCAAACTACGACAACTTCTAAACGTCCTGCAGGAAGGCGGCATGTTGCTGACTTACTTAAGATTCCGTTGTTTATAATCAACAGCCTCTCGTGTTGTCCGACGGTTAGCTGCTTGTAGCTCGTGTTCTTTCGTTTGCTGTCAAGGCATAAGTATGACATCATATTTCTGAAACACCCAAAGACATACCACCATATCTAGAGCATTCCTCAGATCCTGGATGCGGGCCTCATATTCCTTTTTTTCCTCTTCAAATTTGGCACGTTGTCGTTCAAGTTCAGATTGTTGGAACTTGACGTCCTTGGCTAGCTTTTCAGCCGAGCGCCCAAGCGCATTTCTATCTCGGTTATTCTGGTTGAGTTGGTTCGTGAGCTCTTCGATTCGGCCGTCCACTCGTCGCGGAATTGTAGCAGGTCGTGGTGAATTAGCATATGATCTCGTTTCAAGGTCCACAATGCGGACATTCAGTTCTTTGACTTGCTTTTCCAATTGTGCCTGTGCACTGGTGAGTCGACCGATTTGAAGACCAAAAGTTGTAATCACATACGTTGCGATGATCTAGTGTCGAATTTTCCTTTCTCATTCTTTCAAGCTCATTGAAACACTCCGTCGCATAAGCTTCGGCCTTCTTCATTCTGTCCAGTGCTTGAGTTACACGATCTTCTTGTTCCTCCAGTGTCCTCTCAAGGTCCTGTTTCTTCAATTGTAATCGCTGGAATTCAGTATCTGACATTGACCTGTTCGTGTCAGCGTGATCGATTCTGATGGTTTCCAGTTCTGCTTGTAATGCCCGACGAGCTTTCTGGAGCATAACACGTTCTGCCTCTGCATCGTCTAGTACTGTCCGTAGCTCGCGAACTTGTTGATGAAGAGCTACGATTTGTGTTTGTTGTTCACCCTGAGCATCAGTGGATGCCTCGAATGCCTTGGTGAGATCTTGAATCTTGGTGTCCATTCGCTCCTTCTCTTTCTTCCACCCTCCACTATTGTAAACTTCGTCATCGTAACGAAGCTGGAGCTCGTCAAAGTCAGATCGAATTTTACGGTTCTCTTCGCGGATTCGGCTTAAACTATCTCGTTGTGACTGTAGTTCCTCACTCAATTGCGCAAGCTCGGCTAGAGCACTGATGAGTCACACAATAACGAAGATTAACAATTTTTACTCACACTGGTACTTCTTGCGAGTCTGGTCAATTGTGAAGTCACGCTCAGCAAGATCTTTCTGGTGCTGCTCTCGTTCGTCTTCTAGCTCTTCCTCGAGACGTTTCTGTATGACAGCAAGGTCAGATGCTTCACGACCTTCTTCCTCTAACTTGGATTCCATTGACCGCAGTTTTTTTTCTGCAGAATGGAATTTCTTCTTGACCGCATCCGCTTCAGACTTGGCATCCGCTAGTGCCTTCTCTGTAGTCTCGAGAGTACGGCGGGCTGGAAGAAACCTTAGACAAGAAACTTCAAGGGAGGTATTAACTTACCATATGCCTCGCCGCGAGCTGCCGTTGCTCTCGCAATTTCAGTGGACTCAAGTCTTTCTAGGTACCCTTGTTCCTTCTGCTGATATGAGTCAATAGCAGCCTTGAGTTCTGCAACAATCATCAATCAGTTGGAACACCTTGAGATGCTGTGGTAGCTATTACCTGATTCGGCTGCCGCGGACGTCGTTGACTTGAGCTCATCATCCTGAAGCTTCTTCTGCAGCTGTCGTCTGGCGTCTATAATAGGTGTCATCCTGTATCTTCCATCCAATGTGACATACAACTTACGGCTAGCTTCGTTCTTAGAACTCTCTAGTTGTTCACGCAGTTCTGCGACCTCCTTCTGAAGCTGTTTCTTCCCATGAGTGAATTCACGGATCTGGCCCTTCTGGGTTTCGACCTGGGCTCGAGCATTTCGCTGCTGGACAAGCTATACGCCGAGATCAGTCAGTATAACTGATGTATGAGTTCATATCGTCTTTCCACTTACTAATGCCTTCTTGGACTCTTCCAGTCTGAGATAACTGCCCCTCTCATTAGCAATAGTCTCCTGGAATTTCGCCCACATGGCCTGGATTCCTTCAACCTGAGCGGCCTCCGCAGTCCTGCGCGCATCAGCTTCATCCTTCAGTAGCTCGGCCAACCTTGAGTTCTCCTGGGCCAATCGCGAACGGGTCTTTTGAAGGAATTGCTTAGACCCGTCGCTGTTTTCGAGTTCTGCTGTCAACTCGCGAAGAGATATCTCAAGGTGATGGCGGACCCGGTCAGATGCTGCCATCTGAAGCTCGAGGACTTGTACATGTTGCTTCAGAGCTGAGACTTGTCGATCACTGTTGGCTCGTGCTTGCTGAGCTTCACGGTCGACCGCGGGGGTACTTGTTGCACTAGGCGAAGATTGATTTCTAGTTGGTGTGTGGTTGGCGAGGTCCAGTAGTTCCTGTGCTCCACTTCGTCGAAGTGTCTTCTGGTTCATCTCACGCTCGAGCATACCGTCAGCCTTTTTCAGCTCCTGTAGGAGTCGGCTTTGAAAATCCTCATCCCGAGGAGCGCCTTGCATAACCAGACGACGAATTTCTGCATGCTGACGTTCAATGTTTTCTCGGATTCTCGCCACAGTAGATTTGGCCAACTCGGCTTCCTCTAACTGTTCTTCCAAGTGTGTGATACGAGTTTCATACTGCCGCTGGACCTTCGGCAGCGAGTCAGTGTTGACACTTTCATCAGCCAATCTTTCTAACTCGCTCTCCAAGTTTTCCTTTGCTTTCTGCACAAAAACCAAATGCTCGGCCAACTCATTACTCTGGGCTCGGGCGCTCTCAAGCTCTGTCCGTAGGCGTTGGGCCTCAAGTGCAGCTGTATCACGAGCTTGTCGCTCCTTCTCCACATCAGCTAAAGCATGAGCCGCTCTCTCCTCTTGGAACTTGATATTTTTCTCCTTCTGTCGAAGCTCCAATTTTTCCTTCTCAGTCTCTCTCGTCAGATCTTCCGCTTCCATCATCAAACGACCTCGAGTTTTCTCCAGCGACCTGATATAACCTTGATTCTTCTGCAGCTCGAGCTGGACTTCAGCCAATTGACGATCCGTGACTCGCTTCGCCTCTTCTAGAACATGCACGTGCTCAACAATGGTCTTGTCTTGCTTTGACTCCAGCTGTTTAATCTCCCATTCACGGTCTTTAAGATCTTTAAGAGCTTTGTTCAGCTCACGGTCAAGTTTGACGTTCCTATCCTTAAGCTTGATAACCTCTGCTTTCTGACCCAAACATACTTTTTCCAGTTCAGCTCGCTTGATTGACTGTGTTTCCAACTCCTTGCGAGTCGCATCAAGCTGACGGATGTTGTTTTCCCTCTCTCGCTGATGTTCAAGAACAACATCCTCAAAGTCTTTGTAACGGGCTTGGGCAATACCCAATTGCCGTTCCAGATTCTAGATATATGCTCAACCTCAAAAAAAAAGTCAGATATTGGTAATGTGACTTACTTCCTTACTCTTTAGGGCCTCGGACAACTGGCTATCAATCTCAATTTGCCTTGTTCTGAATATCTGCAACTCTGACTCCACAGCCCGCTTTGACTTCTCCAACTCTGCAAGGTCCGTCTTTGTACGTGATAGCTGTGATGAGGCCTCGCTCTCCCGTTTAAGCAATGAGCTATAGCTGGACTCGAGTGACCGATGTTCCCTAACCGCATTTGTCCTCTCTAGTTCAAGCTTGCTTTGCGAGTCGAGAGCAACTCTTCTGGCCTCCGTTAACTCGTGTTTCAGTTCGCTAACTTGATTCCGCAAATCGACCAACTCAGCCTCCTTGCTCTTCTCGACCTCGTCACGGCGGGTCTCTTCGCTGGTTTTAGCTTGAAGTAAGGAACGCAAGTCGTCGAGTTCCTTTTGTAGAGTGTCACGGATTGACTGCTCCTGGACGTAATCCTGCCTTTCAGCTTGGAGTTGTGCCTCGAGGGTCGACTTTTGACTACACAGCTCCGCAATCTCATGTTGCCTCTTCCCCCAGTCGGCTCGGAGGTTTTCAAGATCTCTATCCAAGACTCTAATCTGTTCCTCCTTCTTCGTAATGATGTCTGAGTACTCTGTCGCCGACCGAGTGACTTCTGTCAATTGTTCCTTGGCCAAACGAGCTTCATCCTCCCAATGAGATGCCCTGTTCTTCAAATTTTCTCTGCTCATTATTGAATGCATAGTCAAGGGAAAGATGGACAGCACTTACTTCGCTTTCTGCTCCACCTCCAGTTTACTTTCAAACTCCTTCACACTCGAATCGAGTCTTTCTCTTGTACGACTCAAATCCTCCTCTTGGTGTACAGCGATATTCCTCAACTCCTCGCCAACTTTTCGTAGCTCCTCTTGATTATGCAAAAGAGTATCACACTCCTCGCGTGCTCTGGTCAATTCTTCCAATAGCTCTGCCTCTCTTTCCACCCAATCTTTCTGTTCCGTCTCCATACGAACAAGGTGTTCAGCGGCCTGGTCAAAAGCTTGCTTCAGCGACTCGTACTTCTCCTCACTCTCCTTCTGCAACTTCATAGCACGGTCAAGCTGAGAGTCAAGTAGATCAAGATCACTTTGTAACGCGGCAACTTCTTCTTCCAACTCGCCTTCACGTTTCTTGCTTCGCTCGAGCAAGGCGTCCTTGTCCAAAGCCAGCGTCCTCTCCGCTTCCAAAGCCTCCTCAACCTTACGTTTCTCAGACTCCAAAGACATTTTGAGGTTCTCCAGTGCTTCTCGCTCCCTCAAATCCCTCTCAGCTCTTTCTTTGATTGAGGCCAGTTCTGCTTCCCTCTTTCTCAACTCCTCATCACTCCTTGTGGCAGCAAGTAGAGGACGGACTTTGGTGTAAAGCTGCCACCATGGCCATTCCCTCAGCTCGTTATAAACCCTCGCGTTCCGCTGAATAGTTCGTACCGCTATCGCCCTGTTCAATATCTTCTTCATCTGCCTTCTTGCAGTCCACATTCTCGCGGTGGCCTGAATCCGGGTAAAAATGTCAAACAACAGTATATCTCGGCGTTCTTCTAGTTCTGCAAGAACACCAGCTTTGAAGAAGATCTTGGATGTACCGATCTTGAATATGCTCTCATCAAGCTCCAAGAAGCTGACCATACGACGACATGCTTCGCGGCCATCTATGTATCCGCTAGGTATCATTTTAGGAGCTAGAAGTTCGTATCGCTGCCGGAACTCCACAAAGGGAAGTCGATTTGGGTATCCCAAGCGAGCGATACGAATGCCTTCTAGAACGCCGTTACAGCGTAGTTGGTCAAGAACCAGAGGCACATCAATACGGTGAGGCTTCTTGAAGTTGTTGGGAACTATGCAGCGGACGAAGTGAGGTTGGGTGGATCGAAGTTGAGTCATGAGACTGGAAAGTTGTTCTCTATGGCGCTGCGCGAGGGTTCTGAATGCACCCTTTTTGAGAGTACGCTTCTTGCCAGCAGTAAAGACATTATTAGGCCCACCAGGGATGCACGCATCACCGTACTCTGCAAAGAGCGTCGCGATGTAAGGTTCAGAAGACGCGGCTAGAACACGAGTTAAGTTGTCATTGAGTGGGTCCTTGTTCTTCTCTAGCCATCCTTCTGTTCGGTAATCAACCTTGGCAGCGTAATGCTGGATGATGAAACCTTGCTCAAAGCGAGTTGGCTCATACTTGTCTTTTCCCGGATGACGATATTCTTCTTCCTCCTCACCGCTGGCCCAAAGGGCGTGTAGTTTGTTAGTGAATGTGAGATCGGTCGCTTTAGGCATGATGCATTCCTCATCTAAACAGCTGAGAATACCAATCACGTTTCCAGTAGACTCTATAAGGTCAATGGTCGGTTGGAGATCCAGGCCAAAATTGACGTAGTCCCATTTGATGTTCTGACGAGCGTATTCTTCCTGTTCGAGAATAAACATGTGATGGTTAAAGAACTGCTGAAGCTTTTCATTTGTGTAGTTGATCAGAAGCTGCTCGTAACCGTTGACCTCAAATATTTCAAAACCAGCGATGTCAAGAACCCCAATGAACGTCGATTTGGATGAAGGACGATCTAAAGCACGATTGATTTGATCGACAAGAGCACCAAAAGACTTCTCATAGAGAGTCTTGCAGAGAGCAGCAAGTTCATCTAACGCCTGCCGCCGTGTGCGGGCCTGCGTAACCCATTCACGACCTGCGAGAGCTCGAGGTCGAAGGACAGCGCGAGTGAATTCAACCAGAGGGATGCCCAACAAATGACAAGCACGTTCTGCTTGTGAGGTATCCTGCATCGTCGCATCATCTGCGCGGGTCGCGTTGATCACGATATTTCCAATGTGCAGAATTGCCGCGACGACTCGGAATAGGTCGAATTGCGCTTCGGACGTGAAACCAACCACATCCAGTGCGACCTTGACAAGATGTCAGCAGAGGAACTAGAGGAGCACAAATTGAGCGCACCTTCAACGAATTCCACTCCTCTCCATCGTCAACACCATCAATCTCCCGTCTGCTCTTGTTGAGATATTCATAGTTTTCTACATCTCCGTCCAACAATAGCTCATCTGACACCGTATAAGTGACATCCCAGCAACGGATAACTAAATACACACCTTTGAGCACACCACCACCACCAGCAATAAGTTGGTAAAATACATGGAAATTCCTCTCAGCTTCATTTCTAAACACAACCCGACTCTTCTCCAACAGGTACCAGTCTATATTCGCCCCTGCAATACTGCCATCCGGAGCAAATGAAATGCGTACAAACTTGCCGAACCGACTCGAATTATTGTTCCTTTGCGTCTGAGCATTTCCAAACGCCTCCAGGATTGGATTGGCCTGTAAGATCTGTCGCTCAAGTAGGCCAAGACGACCCTTCGATGTTAATGAAGAACCAGTCGTTGATACAGAACTCGAGGGAAAATGTCCCTTTCGCGTAACGTTCTTCGATAATCCAACAGAGGGCATAGTAGCCGTCGACCCAATCGTGCCATTCCGCGTGTGGGTGGGTTGCACAGGTACCAAGGCATCAGTCGCAATGGCTGCAAGATACTGAATGACCTTCTTCGTGCTTTCTGTCTTGCCAGCACCCGATTCACCACTACGATCAAAATTAATGGCGAGGGGGGGGTGCTGGATTGATGATAGAGAACGCACGTAATCAAGATACTCTGATTCTCCCTCTCATCGCCCATATTGACCCACGCACGCTCCGCGACTGCAAAAATGTGAGGCGGGTTGTCATCTCGTCGTTTGTTGCGGTATTGTTGGATAATAGCATCAGTGTAGAGAGGGAGATTCTGGTAAGGGTTCACGGCGACTAAGAACAAACCTGAGTACGTCTATCAGGCAGTCATGTCAGCGTAGTGACATAGGTCGATTCGTAGTTGATACACACATAGATAGCACCTGAGTAATATCTTAATCGGAGATTATGGACAACACTTGCTTCGTTGAGGAATGTCAGATCCGCAATATCCTCGACACGGTCAAACTTTGGCGGATTCATCTTAAACAAAGAGTCAAACGATACTCTCCTGACCTAGTCCCTTGTTTAAAGCCGTTGTCGCTTGTTCATGAATAGTTTACGGACCTCCCCTCCTTCTAGCTCTACTACTGCAGCCTCCTCATCTTCACTCAGAACCAGACCAGCGAGATATCCCTCCTTGAGATCGGGGACCCAGACTTGCGCGGATTGTCGTGTCGCATCCGCAGCAGCATTGGGCCATGAAGCAGCCATGAAAATGTAGAAGCTGATGGCTGCAGAGGCATGACGCGGTATAAATGTCGACCCCGTGACTTACAGCTCAACCTTCAACAGAAAAAACTATATTTTGCGGACAAGACAGAAATAACATAACAAATAAATATGGAATGGTCCACGTCCAGGGGGGGGGAAAGTGTAGAAAGGAAGAAGAAGACATCACGGCTTCGGTTCAAATTCAACAATCATAGCATCCGGCCAGGGAGTCACCATCCCTGAAATGTTCACATACTGTTCGCGTTTCGTCCCATGCCACCACTCAACAAATCTATCAAACATGATTATCAATCTCACTTTTTGAGAAAAAAATCGAAACATTGGTCAGATCTCACTTTGTGAGTTTCCCCGACTCTCCTTTCACTGGCTTCAAGTTCTCATGGCTCAAGATCACACCAACAATAACCGGAACGACTTGCTCGAAAAAGTCACGCGTCAAAAGACCATCTTCATAGGGCGTCACGATGCCGTGCTCGCTGGCTGGACGAGAATAATCAGGAGTCGGTCCCAGGGATTCCTGTTTCAATTCATTCACTAAGCAAGTAATAAAATTGCGGTATCCAAAATTCGACCCACATTCGCTTTGGCAATATCCACAAACACCCAGTCCTGGAGCTTGATATTATAAGCAGGGAAAGGGGCAACTGCAGTGCGATAGACACCAGCGAACTGTAGAATACGTTGACCAGGTTGGTCGCAAGGCAGGAGAACGATAAACTCACGAGTGGGCGAAGACGGAGAGCCTCACGAACGTAGCCCATAATCACCTTGGAAGCATCTTTCTCATTATCCTGATATATCTTCGCAATCTCTGACCTTGCTACTTGATTAGCATCGTCGAGGAAATAGTCTACCACCTTAGCAACGGCCTTGGAGAATAGCGCAGCAGTAGGAATAGTAGCGTTGAAGATGTTGACAGCCAAGTCTATATGAGACACGCTTCCAGTGTGATTACGAAGTTCCTTCAGGTATTTAGCATGCCCAGACTTCTTCTTGAACCACTCGAGAACATCGTGGCCCTAAACCAATGTCACATCAGAAATTCAATATCACGAGTTCGTTTGGAAAGTAACCCACAATACAGCCATCAGCGTTCCCAAGACTCTCCTCAATGAACCCGATCAGTTCCTGAGCGTGCTTCTGAGACTTTTCCCGGAATTTGAAGTCATTCACAGGAGTTGAATCAATGTAGATGTAGCGCGCAATGTCAGCAAACTTCTCCCGAGTTTCTTGCTCATACAATTTCCCTCGAGGCATACAATCAGATTTGAGGGGTATACCAGTCTAAAAATCAAGACTTCTTCAGCTGTAGATTCATCTCGAATTATCAGGTAGCACCTACAATCTCTTCACAAATCCAATAAATGGGCAACAGGTTGATGACATCTGTGACGATATCAAAGTACTGAGGGTCACGGATCCCTTTGGGCTGCATAAGCTTCTCTGTCTTCTCTTTGAAATAGTTTGTCCACTTGACACCATCAACAATGGCCTGGGTGACAGCAGCCTGTCTTTCCAAAATCTTCTTGTACAAATTCTTGTCCTAACGATGGTCAATGATTCCTCAACCTAGAACCACAAAGACAAAACGCACTTGTTTTCGTTGTTGAAGGACAAGCTCAACAGTGGACTCCATACGCCGAGCAATATTCGAAGTAAAGTCCGAGTCCTCAGTAGTCAATACCCTCTTGACACCCTCGTAATCTCCGATAACTTTCCAAGTATGTTTCGTGTCAGATGGGAGACGCTGAACACTGTCCGGCAAGTTTCTTAGTCCTTGAGGCCAACAATATTTTTGAACGCTTCCACCATTCTCTTTGAGTGCAGTAATCATACTTTCGGGAATATTGAACGGGAAATGCGCGAGAACCGAACCAGCAGGATAATGGTCCGGCAATGTCCTGAAGAGCAACTTCGTCAACAAACCACCGTATGAGCCATCTTCTTTGTCATATTGACAATCTTGCCAACCCCAAGAGGTGAGATTGAATGCTGTAGCAAAATGCAGGGTAAGGATCGTTTACCAACAACGAGATATGAAAACTCACGTGTGAAATCGGTAGTGAGGAATCTATCTCCACGGGTAAGGCAAACAGCATCAGCAAGGATAGCACGAGAGGTGGTGTATCCTGGACACAAGCCAGAACCGGGGCCTGGGTCTTTGGCTTGTTCCGCTTGTAGTCCAACATATAGCTCAAGCCTGTCAATATTCCTGTAAAGCCTTTCCGCAGCTCTTGAAATTTCCGGATTGTTATTCCATTCCGAGAAACTAGCATATGCTACAAGTGTCCCAATTAGCCATCAAGTTTCCACAAAAGGCAAACCAGGGACGCACGCTTCAATCCAATGAACTTTCTGAACTCATTGAGCTACAGTGGAATTAGTCAAACCAATCAAGGTCAAAATGACTCAGGAGAACCTACAGAGCACACGCCCCATTTTCGAGATCGCTCGATGCCAAGGATTTCGACCACCCTCATACACTCGGGAATCCCACGCGCCTTGAAAGCACCAGCTACCTCTTGAGTCGCATTTTGGAGAATCTCCGCGAGATCTGCATCTCGGAACTTGCCGTCTAAACGGGTTTTTCTTCAAAAGGACAATCAATAACCAGCCAATAACATCAACATTTGACCAGCACTTACCCACCAAAAGTCCACTCAGTGGGTGGTACTCCTTTCCAAGTGCTCATGAAAGTGGAAGCGGCCCTTCTAAAATCTGAGGCAGAGGCTGTACTAAAACCTTGGCGAGACACCTTGGCAAGCTCACTCTCGTACCATTGAACGTTCTCTTTCGAGAGAGCTGCGTGCCAGCGGTAGAGCAAGTTGAATTCAATTGAAACAACGTTGCCTTGACCTCTAGGTGATACTGAGTGATTTAATTCCCGGGTTTCCTGTCGAAGATGACATCGATGAAGGTTTCATATAAGAAATATTCTGCAGAGATTAAGAATTACCATGAGAGGATCCAGTCGCCAATCATATCCATCCCGCACAAGACCGAGAATGGCACCAACGTAGTCTATATTATGGATCAGACGAACGCAATGCCAAAAGCATTCAAATCAAATATTACCACCGAGGATGATATGCATGAAATATCCACAGTTAACGAGACGAGTACGGTGGAAAATCTCGTCATCTTGCAGTTTCTTTTCATTGTCGTGAAGGTGCTTAGGATGCTTGAATTCCCCAGATTCATTGATATCGAGGAGCTTCTGAGCAATAAACTGAAACAAGTGGTGAGTGTAAACAAAAGGAACAAGAACAAGAATGCTCATACGTACATTGTGATTACGATTCAGAAGGACCAAAAGCGCGCAACTAGCAGGAGGCATCATCAAGAGCCTGATATCAGCAAAACAATCAGGCTTTAGTTTCCCGGTACCATCCCCGGCCCGCACTTCAGCAAGTTCCTCCTCTGAGTTTCCGTAGAGCACACTAAGGTCGAGGTAGCTGCTTGTCTGGTTGATTCTGTAATCACTGCTATCGGTTTTGAAGATACTATGAATGACGAGATCCGCGAAGGAGAAAAAGAGGGATGAAATTCCGTCGGGGTGGGGAACGAACTTGTCGCGCTTTAAAAGAGTATCAAAGATGAGGCAAGGCTCAGGAAGGGAAGTTTTCGGGGTGAGCCTCGTCGAAGGAACGGAGCGGGCATAGGGCGACCCTACTTTTCCCAGGCCAGGGATGAGAGGATTATAGTTGGAGCCATCGGGCGCCCGATAAGCATAGTGCATGCGCCCGGAAATTTGAGATGGAGATGAAGAACCAGGCCCCGAATCTAGGGGAGATAGAAAACCGGTAGGAGGATGCGGCAAATCCTTGTACACTGAAAAAAGGAAGTTTTACAAATGGTTCATTCAGTGAGCATCAAGGCACGCACGAAGATTAATTACAGCTTGTTGCAATTTGAAGGATATGGGGAAGTCTTTGAAGCGAGCCATTTTAGTCAAAATGACCTCCAACTAGCGACAAGTTAATTCAAGGAGGGTGCGGATGCCACGAAGCGACAACTTACTAGCAATTTGTGGTCGTCGAGCGAGTCACCATGCTGAACAAAGTCTGTGAATGCCCGCTGGACTTGACTCAGTACATGAAAAGAGCAAGAGAATCGTAGTCAATACTCACCAGGTCCTCGTAGGATAAGACTGGTTTAGAGAGTACATTGTGGAGCATGACCAGTCGTTTCTCCGTGGGATGTGTCTCTAGACGAGCACCGTCCACCTCGAGCGGCGCGTGAGAGACGGACCTATAATCGGCGTTCCTGGCCCAGGAACGCGCCCAAGTACTGAAGAGAGACATGGTGGTAGCCTAACAGAAGTGCAAGAACAGTTGACTGTTTATATACTCAAGTGCCTGAAGGGTGCCGAGAATTTATTTCTTTTCTGAACGGACTCACCAATTAGGCTTAAGGCCGGGTTGCACGCGCAGATACAAAGATCAATTTCACACTTCTTGATGTGATTAAATCAGCCGTTTCCAGGTTCTAGCATATGGGATACTTTTCACGCCGATGTCTTGGTCCGACGGGACTGTTTTCACATTCGCTCTTTGTTATTTCATTCTAAATCATGCATAAATCCACTTCAGACTCACAGACTCCAGGAGTACGGTATACACAAACTACAGACTACATGATGAGACAGCAACTGTTTTGCTGAAGGAGGCGGTGAGTTGGATATGAAACCAATCACAGCCGTATCACGTACTTTTTTTGCAGTCTTGTAGAACGCCTTCGAATGGGCTGAAAGTGCTTCGGATCTTTCGACCAGAGTATCAAGCTTCTCGCCCCGCTGCAAAACTGATTCCATCGTTTTATGCTGTGCCTCTGTCGGCTCCCGCTCTTCCTTTCTTTTTGAAAGAATAAAGCTTACCAAGATTATCTTTGTTTCATCAAGCTCCTGTTGCACGCGCATAATTGTATCGGCCTGGCGCGGATCTTGGTACTTCTGGATGTAAGCATTGATATCTGGGAATGATATTGATCCCGGGTTCTTGAACGAAGATTGGGGTACTTTGGCGGTAAAGTCGTCAAGGAGCTTTGTTAGCAGCGAAAATGCTGGTCTGACAGGATACTCCTGGTCCGTGATCACAACACCTAGTTTCCTTGGTTAAGAACAAGGCCCAGTTGAACTTGTTGACTGCCAAGTACCAGCAAGCTGCTCAGCTCCCCCACGATTGTAAATATGTGCCGTGTAGGAGTTTTCTTGAACACTCTGCCTCTGGCCTTGTGCTGTGCGCTCTGCTACTGTCTTTGTGAAGAAATTCATGAATTCGCCAATGGAACCCCGCTGGTAGAATGAAAAACTTGACAGGTCATTGGCAGAACTGAGAATAGCAGAAGCACCGGAAGGCGGAGCAAGAACGACTGAGATAGAGTAGATCTTCATTTTGAACAACTAGAGGGACAAGACGACAGCAGGTATAGAGGCAGGCCCCTGTTCCTAACAGGTACAAGCGGAAGCATATAAATAAATGCGTGTTGTGATTGGTTGCAAACATCACAACCCATTATTAACTCATTATTATGATTTACGTACAGCCACTAATCATGACTTGCATCAGCTTTGACATCTTCCATACGTGGTGCCAGGAATCCACATGCTTTAGGGACAGATCTGTTCTGACAGTCTCTGTTCTATGATCCTCATACCATCAAAACAACCGTACACCAACAATACTTCCAACCGGTTTAACATCCTCTTTCCCACCAGATCGCTCCGCATCACACCAAAACCTCCCATCCTCCTTCAATCCCAAAGCATCCATCAACACTTGTGCAGTACAAGGGATAAAAGGCTGCAAACATATCCCAAGCACGCGCAATGTCTCAATGGCAGTCGTATACGTCGCATAGACCAAGTCTTGCGAAACTGATTTTTTCCATGGCGCAATATCCGTTACCGTCTTGTTAGCCTTGTTTTGGCCATTCACAATGGGTTCACAAAAAGCAGAGAAACGACACACTATGTGCATTAATTCAATCAAATGACGTAACGCTTCTGCAACTTCTAGATTCTGCATTTTCTCCCTAACTTTCTTGGGTGTTTCACGTTGGAGGGAAATGAGTTGGATCAAACCCTTGCTGTACTGATCAGGTCGTGCTTGACTATTTTCCAGGATTTCATCAAGCGAGAGAGGATGAGCTGCAAGAGCACGCTCTACAAGCTTAGAAGAAGTGGCACGCAGGAAGTAGTTGCCGAGCATGGATCGAATTTCATCACCATGTTTCTCAAGCTGAGGTTGAGACCAATCTGATGGGATTGGGTGGTATAGACGTCTGAAAGCAAGTTGACCATGAACTCACCGACATCAGTACGCCACCGACCCCCAACACGTGCAAGATACCATCTTACGACGTCGACACCGTATTGACTGATAGCCTGAATAGGATCGGCGACATTGCCGGTACTCTTGGACATTTTCTTTTGATCGACGGTCCAGTGGGAATGGGTAAGGATTTGACGGGAAAGAGGGAGACCCAGGGCGATAAGGATAGCGGGAAGGTATATAGCGTGGAACCTGGCAGAAAAAAAACAGAATGAACAAGAGGTGACGAAGCCATTAGAAAATTACCGCAGGATGTCTTTGCCGATAACCTGGAGATTGGGTGGCCAGGGGGCAGAAAGCCCGGTAGTTGCTACAGGGTCTGGATATCCAATGGCAGAGAGGTAGACCAACAAGGCATCAAACCAAACATAGATAGTCTGAGATGGATCGCCAGGGACTTGTACACCCCAGGACAGGCGCTCTGAAGGTCGAGATATGCTGAGCTCTTCCAAGGCCTGGTCGTCGTAGTCTGATTTTAAAGAATGAACAATGTCAGCATGGTACTGGGGTGGGTGAATTGCATTTGGGTGATTTAAGTAATGTTGGAGCAGCTGAGAGCGAAAGGCACCGAGGCGAAAGACATAGTTTTGTTCTTGATGCCATTCGACTGGTGAACCAGTGGATGTGGCGACATGAGCACGTGGATTGTCAGGAGTAGGAGCGGGCGTGACTTGGCGTGGGGTGTAGAAACACTCGTCGGTGACGGAGTACCAGCCTTGGTAGTTGGTCTTGTGAATGAGATTTTGAGCATCGAGTTGGCTCCAGACGTGCTGGACGGTGCGATGATGGGTAGGATCTGAGGTGCGAGTAAACACGGTAGAACTGATGTTTGCAGCCTCTGCGAGGGCCTGGGATATATATATAGTGAATTTGTGAAAAGATGAATGGAGGTAAGAATGTACCTTGAATCTGCTGCTTAATTCATCACAAAATTGACGAGGGGGCAGTCCAGCAGCAGCAGCCGCCTGCTGGATTTTGAGGCCATGGTCATCTGTACCCGTGAGATAGTGGACCTGGAGAGAGGAGTCTGTGAGGCGGCGGTAGCGTGCAAAAATGTCAGCAGTGACGAGGGAGTGGAGATGGCCAATGTGAGGAGCTGCAACAATGTCAGAAACAGAATGACACCAATAACATTACACACAACACACCTGCATTTGGATAAAAGATGGGAGTGGTCACATAGCACGTCGTCGTGTGAGACCACCGACGCAGAATGCGATATGCACACATAGAAAAAAAAAAGAAGAACAAACAAACAAACATCAGCAGATTGGCCAAAAACGCAGATTAGATTGACCTCCTCTCCTGCTGTCCTCCAGTTGTGTCAAATGTTGCTGAAAGGGAGGTTTCAGAACAAATGTGAATCATTCTGAGAAAATGAGGTGTGCTAGACTAGCCTCATCATGGTGTCAATGTTAATTCAATAGAACTAGGTTCATAATAAATAAAAAATCAATGGCCAATCAAAAAGAGAGGGAGGGAGGTTGTAGTAACCTAACATATACCAAGTTCTAAAACTCTATCGTGTTTCTCTCTGAAATAGAGATCTGTAGCAGCAGTGGGGCAATTGAACCCAAGGTTATCTACCATTAGCCTGACTGAGTATTGTCTTTTATGCCTCTTCAACTTTAGATCTTGGTTTCTTCTTATATAGTTTCAATGTAGTCTCACAGTCTGATAATAACCACATAACAAGTCCTGATACAGTATATATAAGCTAAGGCCAAGGTCCAGTCCTAGATATTAAATATAAACTCAGTTAATAGTAAATACCTACCTCAGTCAGTAGTGAAAATACAACTGAGATGAATAAAGCTGAGCTTTGATAAAAGAAGATTAATATATAATGCCTTTGTCAGATGTGGTTCACACTGGGAGGCAAAAGCCCATGGGGTTGGCTCAGAGATATACTAGATTTGGAAACTCTGTATTAAGTGCATGGTGATGTAGATGATGCAGGCTTTCTGTTACAACTCAGAGTCCTTAGAGTAGAACAATAAGATGAAATCCTTGTATTAGGGTTTAACACAAGAGAAATCAATAGAGAACTCTGTACAAGACTGTCTACCTTATATACTACTGGCTCATGGTCTGTGCTCTACTACTTTAGCCTACCCTAAATGACCATGTGTCTGCCTTAAGGTCAATATGTGTTAAACATACTATATAATATTATTATACTAGAAATTTTTATCTCCTTCCATCATAACTATATGACTGTGACTGTGTCATGTGACTGTTTGTGACAGTTGTCATCATGACATCACCTTAAACCCTAATCCTAAATAAAAGAGAAACAAAAATAAATGAAAATAAAATAGAATCCAATGTTTATGACTCTAATACTTTCCAGAATGACCTTGGCTTCAGCTTATATACTACATTGTCTGTCTGCTGTGTAGTTGCAACTTTAGGAGATAGAACAAAGTCCAAAGAAAGTGAGTGCTAATAGTAATGTGTTGCTGAAGAATACTGAAGATTGAGTTCAACTTGAATATTTGATTATTAGACTAGTGAATTACAGTATAACTACTAGTCTTATATACAATATAAGAGATATTCAGGGGTTTCAGAGTACAGCCCTGAGCAGAGGTTTCAGTAGTAAGACACTAAAAGAGGTTGATAGGGAAACTCCACTATGAAAGGCTGAGTTTAATAAGAGTATTTCTATCATGGAAAACCAAGTACTTAAGAAGTTTAGGATTGATTATATTACTACTGTGGGAACATATTGCAGGAATAAGACTATTATAGAAGACTAGCTTTTATTAGGGATTGATATCATATTCTGTTTTGGCCACATCTGTTCTAACCCATGAATAACACCTTTTTCCTTATTTACACTTTCCATTCTCTTCTGGTATG
>Ga0157368_1000290_pt1 | contig 24104 bp, 12 predicted proteins | sample AttbisABBM3_FD_113146 | JGI IMG/M metagenome (GOLD analysis project Ga0157368, IMG submission 113146) | Fungus gardens microbial communities from leaf cutter ant in Botucatu, State of São Paulo, Brazil - Atta bisphaerica ABBM3 | ecosystem: Host-associated > Fungi > Mycelium > Unclassified ...
AGCAATGCAGCGAGGGCTCCTTGTTGAGTTCTCTTGTAATCCCCACTACTAGATAGCCAGATAAGAGCTTTGCTGAAGTAAGCAAACTACAGGGTCATTACAACTAGTGGTTGCTACAACATTAGGCTCATGAAGAATAGTTACTCCTCTGTACTTGAATTTTATCTGTTGTTATATGCAAACTCAGTCATTGGGAACTATTCAGCTTAATTGTTTTGTTAATAACTAATATATTATTCCATTTCCTAATCAACTCTCTCTGTCTGACTATTAGTTTGGAAGTAATAGGCTGTTAAAGGGTTTTGCTTGATCTCTAATTAGTTGCAAAGTTTCTTTATCAAGTTCAAGTTATATTCATTGTAACATGTTATTTTTTATAATATATCCACTATCACCAATATTCTATCATATCCTTTTGAGGTTGGTAAAGGTCCTGTGAGGTCTAGGCTAATAATATCCCATGGATGTTGAAAGATTTCATTTAGTTTTTGTTTTCTTTACCAGTCTGCTTTGTTGGTCTAGTATTATTTGCATCTAAGCATGTATTTGACCTTAGAGAGTATACAAGGCCACCAGTAATTCCTTGTAATAAATTCATGAGTCTTACTATAGCCTAGATGTCCTGCCAGTTTGTGATTATGGTGGTCTTGAATTATTTGTTTTCAGAGAGTAGCTATATCTAGAATATATGCTTATTCTCTCCAAAAATTATCTTCTCTTCTCTTTTTTATTCTTTCTTTCTGTTTTCTACTATCTCTCTTATTTTCTATATACTTCTTCATATCTTCTAGTTTTCTCCATTACTTATCTCTCTTTTTGATCTTGAGACTATTTGTTCTTCATTGTCTCTCTTTTTTGATCATAGTTGGGTTATTTCAACAGAGTATCTGTCTTTTTCATAGTAGGTCTTAGCTTGTAAGTGTTAGGTAAGGAACATGCCTGGAAGAAGAAATTACCTATTGTTGTGGCAACCACTTATCACAAAGACAAATGATCACACAAGTGGTAAATCTCTTAAGTTGGATATCAAGTGGGAAGTTCACAAGAGAACTTGACAAGGAGTCTTTGCTAAATTAGAGTCCTATATATACAGAATACACATGGTCTGTGCTACATCCTCATGTCCACCTCATTTCTTACTCAAGGCCACCATATTGTATACATGTATTCTGATGTCATCTTCCAGATCCTTCTACTATGTTCTAGGCCTATGACATCACATCATGTGACATGTCATGTGACTGCAATGTCATGTGCCTCTTCATTGTCACTAAAAAGAAAAAGAAAAAGAAATTCAAAAGAAAAGAAATATAAAATCAAGAAAAATAGATAAAAGAAAAAGAAAAATGTTAGTGTCCAAAGCGTTCCATAGCACCTATGGGAAAATTGTGGAAGATGTCAGAAGAGCATGGGAACATTATCCAATATATGTGGATGTAAATTCTGAATAACCTTGGTTTTAGTGAATGTACTATGTCTCTGTATATTGTAATGGTTATATTTAGAAAGCAAATTATTAAGAAAGTCAAACTTCCAAGCATAGATACTTAGAACAGTGCACTACACTAGTTGATTTTTAAGCTAAGAAATTATAGAGTATCTACACATTTTAAATACTAGTACTAAGACTATCTAAGGAGTGGAGGAGATAGATAACTACTCTGGATATACTCAAGTCCTCAGAAATTAGGTCCAGAGTTCTATAGAGATCATGAGAAACCATGTGATTAGTAATAGAGTGATTAGGCATAGAAAGAACCCAAGTTAATCTATACTAGAAGTAGTGTATAGACTAAAAAGAAAGATATTCACTTTCACAGATATTTTGAGTGGAGTGGAGCTTAGGTGAGTATTATGAGAGCTGTTATATTTATTGTTAATTTAGCTTCTGAGATTTCTTAGAATATTTGAGATTTTTATAATCTGTTCATATTTCAAATTTAGAGTTCATTAAATAATATTGTTATAGCTTAAGGCCTGTCATGATTGCTAATAGCTCTTAATCATAGATTTTATAGTTCTTTTTTATTTTTTAGTGCTTGGAATATGAAAGTGATTAAAAGATTTTCTGCTGAGATAGTACTTCTCTAATAACATATCCTAAAGCATTAACTTCTATTCAAAACTTATAATCATTGTTTGGAACTACCAATACTGAAGCTGTTGCTATCATTATTATCAACTTCTTAAATACTTCTATTCTTTACCTTTACTTCCTCTTCTCTATCAGTTCTGCAAGTAACTTTATAATATAGGTAAATTCTTTGATAAAATATTTGTAAAAGTTGTAAAATCCTAGAAATTGTTGAAATTCTTATTTATCTTTGGGTTCTGACCATTCTGTTATCTCTGGAGATAATTATGTCTAGGTAATCAATCTTTGTTTTGTAGAACTAGCATATTTTGGACTATAGTGTTAGTTTATTCTCTTCTAGTATAACAAGTATCTGATTAACAACACTATGACATTTCTTAATAGTCTTAGTAAAGATAAGAATGTCATCCATATAGACAATGATTTTCTCTATATTTATGAGTTTTCATAGTAGGAAGTTCATCATTAACTAAAAGATTGTTGATAAGTTATATAATCTAAAGTACATTACTAAAGGTTTAAATAATCCTTTATTTGTTCCAAAGGTATTAGGATATGAAATATACTCAGAAGAAGAAACTATGCATGAGAAAATTATAGAAAATATTAGATAAAGTATAGGGACTTTATCTGAGATATGCAGATACAAATTGGAATGACCTTAGCTTTAGCATATATTCTATATCTATATCTATGTCTCTATATACTACAATGGTCATATTTTAGAAGAGATTACTAATAAAAAGTAAACTATAAGAGAAGTCAAGGATCTGAGCACGGGTACTCAGATTAGTGCCAACTCTGATTGATTTTTAAGATAAGGTATTATAGAGTACCTATACAATTTAAATACTAGTACTAAGACTATATCTGAGGATTAGAGAAGACAGATAACTATTTTGGATATACTAAAATCCCTAGAATAGAGTCTGAAGTTCCATGAAGATTATAAAAAGGTCATGTGATCAGTTATGGAGTGACTGGTCATGAACTAGAACTAGGTTGATTCATACTGAAAAAGTATATGTAAACTAGAAGAAAGATATCCACTTTTGTAGATATTTTAAGCAGGACAGATATTATGTAAGTATTATTCATGATGGAGTCAGGTGGATTAGATGTGTTCAGATAATTATATAACAAAAGACCACCTTTTATTTATCACCCTCTTTTATCCTCATGTTATTATACTCTTATCAAATGTCAAGTTTGGTGAAGTAGTTGGTGTTATGACTTAAGCTTTGTGCTAAGCAAAAGATACACTCTTATATTGAGTAATACAAGAGAACTCGATAGAGTTCCTATTACAATCTAGTCTACTTTATATATCTTTTGATGATGGTCTGTGCTAAGCTAATTCTAACCTACCCTAAAGACCATGCTTTATCTATAAGGCCAATATATTGTTACTATGTTGTATGACTTCATCTTGTTCTAAAACCTTCTATGACTTTCTCTGTATCACATGAGTGTGGGACTATTGTGACCATGTCATGTGACATGTGATGGTGTCACACTTTGTCTTCTTTGTCTTTTACTCTTCAATAAAAAATAAGAGAAAATAAAAGGAAAATAAAAGAAAATAAAATAGAAATCAAGTCTATCATCTTCAGTTCTGACAGTTGGCTTCTTTTATTTTGTTGACCAATTCTTGTATTAGTGGCAGTAAACATTTATTCTTGATTACAACTTCATTCAATAATTGGTAGTTTTGTACTGGTTTTAAGAAGCTATTTTTTTCTTTATAAAAAAGAAGAATACTACACATAGGAATTTTGAAGATTAGATTTTTCTTATCTTCAGGTATTCTTTAAGGAATTTGTTGAGCTCTTGCTATTCCTTTACTAATAGTGACTAAGCTTTATAATCTCTTAATAAAGCTCCTAGAAAAATCATATGATTTTGATTACATGATTTTAAGGTTTTTTGGTAGAATTTCATCAAATATTCTTTTGTTAAAGATGATGTCATAGTGTTTCCAATATTCTCTCAGCATTTTTTCCTTAAATTCTGATTCTTTCTCTTTTTGTTCTCCCTCTAGTTTATTAGTAATATTCTATCTTGTTTTTACTGCTCTCTTCTTCTATCTAACTATTTCTTCCTCTAAGTCTACAAACAATATCTTACTTTTCTATCCATCCAAATTTTTCTCTATCTCTTCAAGCTTTTCTTTCCAAAGTATTCTTTCACAATGGAAATGGTATTTTTCTAGCAATAATAAGAGTTTACTTCAATTGATGACAAGATTATATTTCTGGAGCCAGTCATATCCCAAGAACAGGATTATCTTTTCTAATTCCACTACTATTAGCTCTGAGTGGTTTTTAATATTGAGTTTCAATTCCATGATTGTTTCTGCTCTATTCTGGGAGCCATCTACATTGTAGTATGGAATAGAGCTTTTGAATTTTTGAATATTGATTCTCTCTCTCTCTATAAATATTTGGCTGATATAGAAGTTCATATACCCTGAGTTAACCAAGACTGATACACTAAACTGTTCTATAGTGCTAGTAGTCAAGAGTCAAGTCTTGATGTCTAGTTGCTGTTTCACTTTTATAGTCTTGAGAGTCAAGACCACTTCTTAGTCTGTTAGTTGGTTCAGTTTCTGAACTCTTATCATTGAACATTCATTTCTATAAGATTGATAAACTTATGTTTTCAATATTCTTATTACTTTCTCTTTGCTCTCTTCTCTTCTTCTTTAAAACCTCTCTTTTGTTTCTTGGAAAGTTCCTTTAACTTTCTCTAGGATAGATCTGATCTTCTTTCCAGTAGGGGTTCATTCAAGATTGGTAGAGAATCTTGTTCTTTATTTATTTCTTGGTTTTAGTTCCTTTTTCATGGCCTTGAGGCTTCTCAGTTTGCTCTTTGTAGTTGGTCTCTTTTGTTTTTTATTTTTCTCTTTTCAGTATGTCCTAGCAATCTGTTCTCATAGGAGTAGAAGGGTGGTCAAAAGAAAGGTGATGATGACTTGAGTTGGGATCATAGTGGTAGTAGAGGGTAATTTGAGAGGTGAGGTATTGATACATGTAGTATCAAGAGAACAGGATTTATTAGTGACCAGGCTGAGATTAAGGTACTTCACCTTCACCTCACATGACACATGACCCCCCTCTTCAAAACATTACTGTTATGAGTACAGTATGAAGTGCATATATAGTGCCAGCCAGATGTCAAAGCCAAGCTTGACATTGTGACCAAAAGGGTGTAACTGGTTCAGTGGCTGGTCTGTTCCTAACACAAGGCAAGGCATGTCAAGGATAGTAACATTTTGTGTAGGCCAAGTTGAGATATAATGGACATGTACAATATTCTGTAGAAAATGTGCCAAAACAACTCCGATCACTCTTTCACATGTCCAGCAAAGGACCAGGTTGTATTTCATTTTCATAAAGGCAGGCTGTAAGTCACATAAGTCCACGTTATTTAAATTTGTTTACACTTCTTTCGTCCCTCCCATCGTAATGCCGCCCTCAACAGAACAAAGTTTCCGCAGTAATCTATCCCAATTCCGGTGGGCACGAGACGTTACAACTGACTCACAGCATGCACAACAACTACCCCCTGAAGGTCCTTTCTCTCGATTCTACAGTTCCATCGGAGATTATATACCTCTACGGTCAAACGAGAGCTCCAATGAAGATGAGGCATGGTTTGCTCTGTCAAGATGGGAGAGGTCTGTGTCCTCGTCTGTCAGAATGGTTTTCTGCTGAACGTTCTTAACAAAATAGATTGCTGGGGTTCATAGGATCACTTGCTGGGGCCATTGTATGCTTCTTTGTCGCATTTCTGACTTTGCCAATACTTGCACTCAAGTATTTATACTTTCTCCGCCTCCTTTACTCTCTAACTCACATCATCTTTATCTTCTAGGCCCGCAAAATTTGCGTTGGCATTCAGGTAAAACTGATTCCTATATTCGATTCTGCCTATGTTAACATATACATATATTTGCACCATCAGCCTAGGGAGTTTGCTTGTAATGTTTGGGTGCGCTACATCCATGCCTCTAGCATGCAGCTTCACATTCTCTGACCTGACTAAAGATTTACCATTCTCATTGGTCCTATCAACCACATCAAGCACCTCGTGTCGAAGGATCGACTTCCATTTTCCCTCGTTTATCTCAGTAGTTTGGGTTTGACTCTTTATTTTGCCCTCAAGGTACGTGTTATCGCTCGTTTCTGATTCATCGGTCATTTACATGTTGTTCATATCTCAAATCAGGCACACTCATACTTCGGCTCGCTGATATGTGGAGGTGTCCAAGTAAGAATTTTTTTACAAGGGATTTACGGATTCTGACAGGGTGCTTGCTTTTCTCTAGATTTTTGCACTGATAACCTACGTTCTCGCTTATTTTCCCGGAGGAACTCAGACATTGAGGATGGGAGGATCTCTCGCACTCCGGGGCGCAGGGAGTCTCTTGCCCCGATAAAGGGCGATGAACCTCAGCTGCTCCCTATTTATTTCGTACTTTCCTTTGATACATTTTTTGCTATACCATCCACATGATCTCAGGTCGAAGAGTGTGGTGATAACGAATGTTTATTAACAAATCAGTGAGATTAGGTCGATACAAGCAATGAATCCGGATATAAACATCAACACCAGTCAGCCACATGAATCTTTCAGCACAAATCACAAAAATCAACGTCATCCCTAGACTCTCGATCAAGTTCCTCCAATACTATCTTTCAGACGACGAGTTATGATTTCAATATAAGCTTGGCGAGACTGCCAGTCTCTACCCAATGATCCCTCATCCTGAGCCACATCAGCTATTCAGAAGAAAGTAAGAGTTGAGGGACTCACGAATTCCAGTGATGAGATACGTTGCAGTAGCGGATCCAACCTCTTCTTAACTTCTTCATGGAATTGGGCCTGGTTCGAGGTAACCGGCAAGCGCATAACACTCGTAGTTCGCAAAGGACGATCATTCACGTTTTTGGGGTCTGCATAATACTCTAAATGACGCCAAAGCAACAACAAAAGCATCTCAAGTGTATCTAAGATAAAATGTCCCATTAGCATTATGAGTTGTATTCTGATTATCCAGATGTACAGTACACACCACAAAGTGTCTTTACCGTCGATTTTGACTGTTGTATCATCTTCCCGATCTCTTGACATATAAGTGACCTCTTCTGCTCAGTATCCAGCTCGTTTAGCAGTGACACGCTAATATGTCGTAGCACCTCCTTCACATTCTCAGTAACGATATGGTCCTTGTTGACAAGTTCGGCTCTAAAGTCAGATATTTGCCTCAGCGTGGCCGCAATATCATCCGAGACAAAATCGATAGCCTGCATGGTATCACCAATGGTAGGAACGGTAGCTGAAGTATGCATTAGCAGAGCAGTCCGACAGATCCAGGCGACGCTGCCGCACCAATGAAGCGTGAACCTCTATCATCTAGATGAGTCGTGTTAGTGGAGGGTGAAATTACAAGGGTAATTTCGGGCTCTGCCAGATAAGCAAAATAGTAAGGTAAAGCGCTGCCAGCATTCTTGGGGACAAACCTGTAAAATCACTTGAAACACCAACGTACGATGTAATTGCTTTGCGTATGAGACGCTCCTTCCCGGCAAGCGTGGCATCAAAAAGAGACTCTGTAGAATTACCTTTCAAAATGTTAATAATCGTCCGACTAACAGGTTGAGCTGAGATTACCAAACGTTGGTAGTCTTGTGTTTTGCACCTCCGTTTCACTCTGAGGAATGACGGCATTGAAGCAACGGTCTCGACTCAATGATCGAGTTGCCAGGGTCAAGATTGCAACGTGGAGGGCGCCAAAGCCGGAATTCGGTGCCAGCTGGTTCAAAATAAGAATAAGATCGACAACAGTTAGAGGTCAGGTCTCACCACTTCGGACTTGGGGACGGAGGGGAAAATGCTGGTACATAGCTTTATAATGAGATAAATCTCATCAAGGATTTCAAAGGATGTGTGATCCGTGTCATTTTTTAGGAGTATGACAATCGTGGATCCGTGACTTGAGAGGAACTCTAAAACCTGTTCAATGGATGAGTTCAGAAGCACTCCATTGAAATATCTGATTACCTGTTTCGTAGCTGTGGCATGCTTGTTGCCCAGAGTGGTGAGGATTCCGCCAATGACTTGTAGAGCAGGCATGAAGAGTTGGTGGTAACGTTGAACAGCCGAAGGCAGGAACGAGCCTTGATCTATGATTCGGGTCAGTTCAGCAGTGGTAAGGTTGTGATCTCTGTACCCATAAACGACTGATCAGATTCGGGCCTTGCGTCGAGGTAATCACACTTCGCTAGAAAGGGAATGATTCCAAAACCGAGAAGCTTTTCTGCGCTTGATCGGGTCCGTGACATCTGGTTGAATAGTGAAAATTTTGCCTCGTAGACATAAAGAAGGTTTAGATCATCTAAAGGAAGATTAAGAACCCCAGAGAAATCGAGAGATGAAGGTAGAACATACCAGGTTCCGGTTTTAGAATGGACTGGAGTCTTTCATCGCTCTCCTTCAAATCCTCTACAAAGTTGGACAGAATACCATCTTTCGAGAGTGCAGTGACAACCACCGACTGTTTTTCTTGCCCAGCGAGCTGCACAAGGGCGTCAAGTAATGTGAAAGCGATTGTCTTCCACACCTCTGTACCATCGATAGCATCTCTGGCAATAATCGTGACCAGCGGTTCAATCACATCACGCATGACATTTAGAGTACCGGAGAGGAGCGCTGAGGTATTGGTAGACTTGTTTTGGATCGAACTCGCTGGTATTAGTGACTGGCTCTGGTTCAAGGAACCAAAGAGAGATATGGACATAGCCGAACTTGAAAAGTCAGAAGTTTCATTCGGGGATGCGATAAGGTGAATGAAGTTGATAAGGGCGGCATATAGATTGCCCCTAACAAGCTCCACGCGGTTGCTATCCAGGATACCTTGCAAAATATTGTGCAAGATCGTATACAGCCTTTCTGTCGGCAATGATCCGGATTCTGGATTCCCACCAATGGACTGTAGGATAATCTGGTGCTGTCTATCTTCTCGCAGTTTCGTCACCAATGAGAGAATGGTCTCAGCTAAAAGCACAGAAACACTCTCACTGATGTTGCTAGAACGCTCGGCAGTAGGAAGAACATAGAGAAGATCGAAGAGCATGTTCTCTCGGCGATCATGAGGGAGTCGATCAAAGCATTTCATGAGACATATATCCAGAAGTTGTTTCCAGGCTTGAAACCCCTCAATCAATGCATTCAGAACCTTGCGACGATGATTTTCTACCGCACAGCTCTCCAGAATATACGTCGTCTCCCTCTTCAGCTGTTCCGACTGAGCCACAGTCGAAATCGCTCCCTGAGCATGTAACATCTTCGTTGCGTCAGAAATTAGTGTCAATACTATTGCCCGATCGACGACTTCACAGCCAGAAGTGTCACGTCGTATGGAAGCTTCAAGGTCAAGAGCAGAAAGATATTGGAGAGTCTGAGGTTGCACTTGGAGGCTGTCAGCCCAATCAAACATCAACGACTGTAGGAAGTCAATAATGCGCATTTGTGACTGGCCAATTCTCCGAAATGACGGGAAACCAAATTCATCTTCTTCGCACTCCCCATCCGTGCCGAACAAGATGTCCAATAACTCGGTGACACCCTTGAATTGACCCTTATTGACAAGGAGCTGGAGCTCTAACGCGGCAAGGTGACAAATGTGCGATCTCAGACGTAGGGATGCAGAAAGCAAAGGGACGGTGGTAGCAACGGTATCTCCATTCTCGTACCGTACTTGAATAAAGGGTACTCGAATCGCTGAGGGTGCTACCGAGGGTATACTCGCGAGTTGTCTTGCAAAAAAGTTTTCTCGCATCCTGAGGTATCTTGTCGTGAACTCCGAAGTCCTTGGGTGGACACAAAGGTTCCAAATCACTCTACAACAACGTTCGGCCAGTCCAGGAAGTGATGACACAAGTGGTGTGGCACTACGGCTTCCCCCCCTATTCGTATCTTTCAACTTAGGAATACTAGTGTCCAAAAGACGCAGTAGTGCAGGGAAACTGGTATGATATGTAGACGGATCTTCAATTCGCTGTTCTTTCACAGTACCACCCAACAGAAAGTAATGTGCGATATTAGGATATGGCCGATCTTGCTCAGTACCCCGAATCAGGAGCTCCAATGCACACAACCGGTTAGCTTGTGCTAGCTGACCTGGTTTTTCATCGGGATCGAGAGAACCGGCACCAGTCACCTCCTCTGCAAAAGCCTCTGCCTCCCAAACGTCATCCAACGACTCGATGCCGATGATCCTCATGAAGCCACCAAGAATCCTTTCAGAATCTCTACTCCGTTCAATAAGTGCAATAATTGTCAAGGAATTCGTGGAACTGCAGAGCAAGGACAAGATCTTGATAGAAAGAAGTGACAGCTCAGAATGTGAAGGATATGATATGTAAATCGCGATGGACGGTATGCAGAGAGCGCCGAATGAAAGGCACTGGTCAAAGGGGGTGTAATAAGACCTCGGATGAATCACGCTTGTAAAGGTGGCATTATCAAGATCAGAAAGGAGTGGCACCAGAATGTCCAAGAACAGATCCTGGATCTCCAAAACCCGATGGACAATCCTCATAACGCGGACGATCGTGTTCCGGAAGAAAGGCTCCTCTTCTGCCAGATTCCTATCAAAACCCTCCACACCCTCGATGATATAAGAGAGAATGCTATTTTGCAATGGTGTATAGGTCAAAAGACGGACCATAATGTCATAACCAGGATGTGAAACGAGAGGAAGCAACTTTTCAGCTTTGAAGGAAGTCTCTTCGGTTACGCCTACTAAAGGTTCAAGGTCGTAACTCGCAAGTGCACGTTCAATGAAGGCAAGGCAAAGATCGTTTATCTCCCATCTGTCAGAAGGCCGAGTGTACTCTCGATTCGGAATATTAGCGAATACGTTGTCAATGACAAAGGCAGAGAATGGGCCAATTCCGGGGAGGCGATATGGATGCCCTAAATTCTCGGGCATGGTGCTAACTAGTTCAAAGTCAAGGAGTCTCTCTTCTGGAGGTATACGTTTCTGTGTATGTATCAGCGTCCCAAGGAGTCGCAGGAACGGGATAGTTGCGGGGTACATTTTGTGGATGGTCTCGATCTGCTCCAACTCCAACTCTACCCCCTTGCTAGTCGCCAGGACATTGAATCCGCTGGGGGCACTCGCACGCACATTGATAACCTCCAAACGTTCCATCAAAGTCCATACAGCCTTGCAAATCTCTACTCCAGGAATCCCTGCACCAGGTTCACAGAAAGCGGCAAGAGCATCAAATATTGAACCCTTAAGTTCCAGGGGAATGCCAACTGTAATCAAAGTGACCAATGTCGGGATGGCGCGGAACTGGGTATGACTAGAAATAGTCATGCGGACGGCGACGGAATATCTGACAGTTGTCGATAAAAGGCGCAAGAATGACTGTGCACACAATACGTCATCGGGACCAATAGAAAATGTTGTTTTTGATGGGGGGGAATTGAAGACGCCGCTAGATGATCCGAGTTTCTGGGGTTGAAGTGCACCCTGGACATTGGCAGCACCTTGTGCCCAACTGTCCAAGAGGTTAAAAATAGCGATCCAAGAGATACTAGGACCATTAGTGGCAGACAGTCGAAGCGAGCCTCCCGTCAAGACCTCTGCACTTCCACGAGCCATAAAATTGTATGCGAATTCGCTACACTGCTGCCCTTTCGCCAAACCACCCAACATATCATACAACGCAGTCAAAAGGGGAAGGTCTTGGATTGAGGTAGACCAGATTGCCCACTGCAAAAATGCAGGTAGTCGTCCTGTCGTCATTTCCAGATACTCCATATAAGACAACTTTGAATGGTCCCCAGGTGTTGCACCCCAGAACTGTAACCCACGCTCAGGCGGAAGAGCAGAATAGAGCACACCAATCAATGCGTACAAGGTGGCGATGTCGTTTCTGGTTGGAGGTTCGGATTTTTCTGACTCTGGAGCACTCCCAGAAAACCGAGCTGTAGCATTACGCGCACGATCCCTCGTGTGTGCAATGTCCTCTTGTTTTTGTTTAATCTTCCTTAACTCAGACGAAGCATGAGTAATGAGGGATCGAAGTAGCATTTCATACACCTGAAGAACAATGTCACAGAAGTCATCAGAGGGAGCTTCACGTTGTTCCTGATTCTCTGTTGCCATCTGTGTGGAATTGACTGAGCGTTTGGTGACCAGTTGTTGGACGGAGGCTTTAAGGTACATGAATGCGTCGCCCTGCACGCCATTCCAGACTTGTGTTTCCAACTTTTCCGCCTCAAAACCTTCTCGATTTTCAAGCGAGCGGTCAGCATGTCTCGCTTCTGTCAAGAACAAAGTCCATTTTAGAAGAATGGTCGCTTTCAAACCTTGTTCTTTCCAAGCTGTCGAGGGTCCAAGAATTTGGTTCATGAAGGTGACTATCGTCTTGTCAGACACAAGATCTTGTCTGAGCCGACCAGAAGAGCTCGAGGGATCGACAGGATCGAAAGCGAGAAGAATAGCAATAAGGAAATAGTAAGTGAGAGGATGTGAAGGGTTTTTTGCCAACCACTCAACGATGAGCTTGACTTCACTGGGAGAAAGATAACCAAGGTGTGAGATAGAGGTCAGAATAACGGCTAGGGATCTTCGTTCATATTTGAGTGAGTCATATCGGGAATTCAGGATGTCAAAACCGAGAGAAGGTGTCCCTATAGACGTATTATTCTCAAGGTATTCAGAATCAAGTAAGAGACGAACCATGGCCGGTAGGAGCAACCGTATTAGACGCTGCTCCTCGCTTTGCACTGTCTGTTCGCGCAACGAGAGCGTTCAGCTGTTCAATCTGCTTCCAAATCCTTGTAACGAGAGTAAAGTTTCCATCTTGACCCGATGAAGCTGGTATAAGTTCAGTAACAAAGTACCGAGCTAATCGCACGTGTATTTTGTTATCCTTGTTGGAATCAGCAGCCTTGGTAGCGTCAACGAGGTATCTCAGCGTGTCAACTAAGTGCCGCCGACGCAAATGGAATAACTCTACGGTCAACTCCAGGCTCGTGACAGAATCAACGCCAGGATTTTCTTTCAATACTTCATCCAAAAGGGCTGCAATGTATCGCTCTGAACATTCAAGTTGTTGCGAGAGAAATAGCACTTGGCTGGCAAACTCAGTATTGATTGCCACTTGCTTGTCCTCAATAGTCATCTTTCCTGAATTGATGGGTTCAGGAGTACTGAGTAAGAAGGTAAAAAAACAACGTACCTGATTCAACCTCCTTTTGTTCTTTTGAGTTTCTTGACCCAACATCTAGCAGTGCGAGCAGGCGCGGTTTTTGGACCATAAGCTCGTCGAAAAGCTCCTGCTCGTCATAAGAGGTATTTTCAGGCAATAACACATTAAGCAAAACCTCCCGAAGTTCCGAAATTGGTCCCATGACAAGAACTTTCGGCCCCGCCCTGGTAGAGAGTTGTGAATTGGATCAATAGCGTTTGACTTTCTGTTGAGCGCGTCAACAAATAGTCGCAAATATAGTTCAGATTCTATCCAGCAGAGTGACAGATAACCGAACGAATTATATACTACGTAACCATAAGTATCTAGAATGGCCTATAACCAAGAAAACATCCAATAGCATTAGTGATGTCCAGTCTCATTTCCTCGCCCAATAATCCTTGACCGCGTCTTCAGCGTCATCCATAAGGGTTATTTCTGGCTCCCATGTTGCCTCAGATGCTGGGTAACCCCACCAACACACTAGGTATTCCCTCCCCTTTTTGGTATCACGATGGAGTTTGAGGCGACTGATGGAGTACCGCTTTTCGATGATGAGATTTCTGTCCTTTCTCACACGAGGTATCTTCCTCGCAGGATGTTTCCAAGCTTGAGGAAGCACAGCCTTCGGTAGCGGGCCTTTAATTTCGTGTTTCCGCCAGAGCTCGCTTCGTTTCCCCTTCATTGCCGGGTGAGCAAGGCGAGCATATTTATCCACCTCGCACAAAGTGTGTTCCACATCGGCAACATCCATGAGAAGACCATTTGGTCCAAGCAATGGCGGCTTCAAGCCAAGCCGCTTGAAATGACGACTCTGATTATCCGCCAACCATCGGATAACCTCTATCTCGAAATAGGGATCGGCATCTCTGCCATCCGCCATGCCAGACTTGCCGAAGATCTTGTTGAGCCCCGAAGAAGCACCTGGTCCAGGAACAACAAAATCATTACGGTGAAAATTGAGTAATTTGCTATAGGAGAGGTTCAGCATTAACTGGTAAGTGGAGAATTCTCCTAGACTTGGAAAAGAAATCAGCCATTCGTAGATGTCAGCCATATGCCGTGCGTTCATGCACTTTTGATGCACTTCGTTCTGCATGAGGACCTCTAGCAGAACTAGATGGTTGACATAACCGTCTGAGCTTTCAAGTTTCGGGGCAGGCTTTTGGAAAGCACCAGTATAAAGTGCTTTTCCTGCAGTCTTTGCTCTATGCAAGACGGCCGCATACTTTGAGCGATTGTACGTAGCCCACTTCAGTGGTCCGACTTTATCGCTGAGCAATTCCCAGGTTTCAATCTTGGTGAACGAGTTGAAAAGAATGATACGAAAGGCGATTTCCTCCGGGTTCTGCGGTCCCTTTTCGATAACTTCACGAATAATGTACTGGCTTAATTTATCCAAGACACGAAAAGTGTTGCAGAAGAAATACGATTGGAGAATGGAGTCTTCAGTCCATCTGCAAAATGGGAACAACTTAATTGTATTACAACACCGAAGGGTCTGCTTACGGTGACGATTTTCCAGCCCTGCGCCGGTCATCAAGCGACTTTCTCTCTGCTGCAAACCGCCAGAATGTGTCAAAAGCGATGGTTGGGTTGAGGGTCACTCCAGAAATTATAATAGGTTCGCGCGCATATTTAGGAGGCACTTTACACCTACGCTCTCTGAGTGATGGCGCACGTGAGGAAGCACGCGTCGCCGAGAGGCAAGTCGTATGCGAGTTGGCATCATTTGTCCTCCTGAAAACAGGCATATGATACTAGTACAAAAATATTTATGACGCCTATGATCGAAAAACGCGCCGATTAGCAACTTGCGAAGACAAAACACATATTACGCACCGAGAGACACACCAACCAGATCAGAGACCCCTTAAGAAGATGCTGTTGGGACAGGGAGAGAAAAAGTTGTCTCTCAAATTTCTCACGTTCAAGATTTTTAGTCAAGATATCAGCAGAATTCTTTTTCCCATTAATATGGTTTAATTTGTTTGTCCTGTTAAGTCTCTTATATAGTGGTAGTGAATATCAATGCATTTGGAGTGAATCCCCAGAAAAGTGAACCATGATTGTCACCATAGAGATAAGGAGTCAGAACATCAAAACTAACCTCATTGAGGAGATTGCAAGTTAACAGCCACAATCAGAAAGGGCTATGTCATAGCACTCAGTTTCAGTTGAAACCAGGGCTACTATCTTTTGTTGGTGGCTCATCCAGGATGTTACTGGAGTAACATGAGGATCAAGTTGTTAGAAATGCAAAGATTGGACTCTATTTTATTTTTCTTTTCTTTTCTTTTCTTTTCTGTTCCTTTTAGTCTATTCTATTTTGAGAACTAGGGTTAGGGATCAGTGGGATGTCACAGGTCATGGTCACACTGTCACATGATCATGTGCCATAATGGAAAACAGTAGAAGGTTCTAGAAGGAATAATATCATACCATATGTTATACACATGGTGGCTTTAAGGCAGACATATAGTCATTTAGGGTAGGCTAAAGTAGTAGTGCACAGACCAGTAGTCTGAGGTATATAAGGTAGATGATTCTGTACAGAGTTCTCTATTGAGTTCTCTTGTGTTAACCCTAATACAAGGTTTCTTTTCTTTGATTAACCCTAAGATCACTGAATCATAACAAAAGTAACTAGTTATAAATTTACGAGATTCTAAATCTTGTGCCTAATCTAGATCAGAATATGCTATGACAGACTTATTACTAAGTCTATCATAGGCTATTCAATACTTGTGAGGATTAAATAAGTATCTACAGAAATGTAGTCCAGCTTAATAATAATCATTTGAGGAATTTGCCATCTGTTGGACAAGCTTGACTATAGCAACATCAGTCAATAGCCATATCAAAAAAACTTAGGGAATTCTTTATTAAGAATCCCTCAAATTCTATTAATTTTTAGGATTGCTCAAGTAATGTTAAATGGCCTCTTCACTCCATAGTTGACAAAGAGACAAAGTATTTTAACCTCATACCATTATTCCCATATAAATCATCTTGGGACTTTGAAAGAAAGAGTGAATGTGACAACATCTCAAAAACTTGGAAAATGATATTTCAAGTGTCTGATGCTAAACATAGATACTTTCTTAACCTTTTAGATGATGACCTTCACCTTATAGAACCTTTGTATACCAAAGAAGGTTTATGGATCAAGTATTTCAGACACTCTAACTTCTTATGTATACAAGCTACAAGAACTATAGTTAATTATGCTCCTATAGAAGAATACTATCTTTGTTTCTCTTCAAACAAGGACTTTAGTTGTCCATACAGAAACTACCTAATAAAGTCAAGATGTCACATTCTTTATAATTACAGGAGGTTTAACAATTATTGGAAACTGAGGTGAAACACCATTAGTCATTTTTGTTACAACCTCAAGACCTTAGAGTTGGTCAAGAAAAGAACCTTGTATGGGGTTTACACAAGAGAACTTGATAGAGAGCTCCATATTGTCAAGAATAAAAGAAGTGGACTTAACATTTTCTTATTTTCTTTTTTCATTTTTATTTTATTTTCAATTTATTTTCCTTTATTCTATTTTTAGAACTAGAGTTAGGGTTAGAGTGACAAGATCACACTGTCACACAGCAGGTCACATCAGATAACACAGTCACAAGTCACATAACACATAGAAGAATGATGTTATACAATGTGTGAAACATATGTTGACCTTAAGGCGTATACATGGTCATTTAGGGTAGGCTAGAAATAGCTCGCATGGACCATTAGATAGTAGTATATAAGGTAAACAGTCCTGTACAGAGTTCTCTATTGAGTTCTCTTGTGTTAACCCAACACAAGGTTCTTTTCATTGACCCACTCTAAGGTCTTTGATTTGTAACACATATGAGGTTGTCTACCTTATATATCTTAGACTAATAGTCTGTACACTACTTTAGCCTATCCTAAATGACCATGTGTCTGCCTTAAGGCCACTATGTATATAATATATAGTATGACATTATTTCTTCCAGAACCTTCTACTATTTTCCATCATGGCATATGATCATGTAACAGTGTGATCTGTGACTTTCCCCTGATTCCTAACTCTAGTTCTAAAAATAGAATAGAATAGAATAGAAAAGAAAAGAAAATAAGATAAAGTTTAATCTTTGCATTTCTAATAATTTTGTGTCTTTTCTAGAGTTTAACAAGAATATATTCTCTTTTAGAGAAAGCATTACATGGTAAAGTGGCCTTTGCTTGTACAATAGCAACTACATTTGTTGTCAGAGTTGTGAATGATAGACTTGGTTTTATTTTTCTTTTCTTTTAGGTTATTTTATTTTATTTTGAATTTCTGTTTCTTTATTTAAATATAGGTGAAGGAGACAAAATGTGATGTCAGATGTCACAGTCACAGTCACATAGGTCACACACTCACATGATGCAATGGAACAACATAGAAAGTTCTAGAAATGATGGTGTTACATAGCATGGTTAACACATGTTGACTTCAAGACAAACATATAATTATTAGAGTAGGGCTAAAGGAGTATAGCACAGACCATCAGTAGTTTGTATATAAGATAGATGTCTTGTACTTAGGAACTCTATTGAGTTACTCAATACAAGAGTGGTCTTTTGTCCTAACCCTCAGACCTAAATCATAATATTTGTCTTCTTATCTTTCTTTTTCTTTTCTTTTATTTATTTTTATTTTATATTTTATTTTACATGTCATTTGCTCCTATGTAATATAGTTATGAAGTAGCTACTACAGTCTGCCTATATACTTCATATAATAAATTGTTGATTTTTTTTAAAAAAAAGCTTGACTATAGTAAATTCTATATCAGAACATAAGCCAATCATTAGATACATCAAATATTCAACTAATTACTAATAATTTTGATAGAAATTGAGGATGTACTACTTATCATTAGGTTTAAATATATAGCCCAATGGCAGTGGAGTACTTGTTGGGTTAGTTACTATGTTAAAGTATACTAGAACTTTGTTCAAGTACTCAGATTAGTCTACAAAGACCTTTTAATTCTTGTGATTGTGATTTATGTGCATCCTAAGAAACTCTTTGGTTTCTCCAAGGTCATGAATTTTCACTTTAACTCTAAGAGGAGTAGAGAATCTTTCAAATCCATAAAGCAGATATCATCAACATAGATAATTGCTATAACAAGCTCTCTAGTCTTTTCATTTATAAAGTAGTACATACTAGCATTGGATCTACATTGTTTAAATCCTAGAGTTAATATTGACTTAGTCATAGTTTACTACTAAGATAAACCAGCTTGCTTAAGACCATACAATGCTTTATAGAGTTACCAGACTTTCTTTTCTTTACCAGATAGCTTGAAATCTTTAGACTGCTCCATGTATATTTTTTTATTCAGATTGCCATACAAATAAGCAGTTTTTATATCAATGTTATGAATATCCCAATCTTTAAGGACAGTAACAGCCAAAAATAGGTGTATGTTAGATACAGTCCACACCTTGTTATTCAAGATGCCTTTCTAGATCTCAGATATCAAGAATCAATAGAGAATGTGTTATCTGAGAATGCAGAAGTCAGAGTAAAACAATCTTCAGCTTCAGTGTATGTGCTGTACCTCTACAAGTTGCACTTGGTCACATATTCCAGATTGAGACTAGGAACTTTAGAGGGTGGACAACCACTGGAAGGTGGTGAGGTGTGTTGTCACTAATACTAGGAGAATAGTGCTAGTTTTAGTTGATTTTCAGGATAAGAAATTACAGAATATCTAGTTGTCTTAAATACTGGTACTTTATAACTAAGACCATATCTGGGAATCTATAAAGACAAGTATCTACTCTGTGTACACTAAAGTCCTTGGAATAGTGTTCAGAGTTCCATAGAGAGCAGGGAAAGGCCATGTACTTGATTATGGAGTGATTGACTATGAATGGAGTCAGATTGATCCATACTGGAAGAGTGGTGCAAACTGAAAGAGAGATATCCATTTTCATAGATGTTTTGAGTGGAGTGGATGTTGGTGAGCATTATTCATGATGGGATTAGATGGAGTCATATGGATTTTGGTAGTATGTAACAGTATGTTATCTCATAATAAATAACTAAAGAGAATAATTCATCAAAGTTAATTTCTTCAACCTATTACATATCATCTAAGCATATTCAATACATCTGAATTTATCATGGATAATGATTACCTAAGCTCCACTCTGTCCAAAACATTTGTAAAAGTAAATATTCTTCTTTTAGTTTACACATTACTTCCAGTATGAATTAATTTAGTTTTATTCTATATCAGATCACTCCATTACTGATCATATAGCTCTTTATGATCTCCATGGAATTTCAGATTTAATTTCTGAGAACTTGAATATATCCAGAGTAGTTATCCATCTTCTCTAATTCTCAGATAGTCTTAATACTAGTATTTAAGATAAGTAAATACTTTGTAATTCCTTAGCTTGAAAATCAACTAGTGTAGTACACTGTTCTAAGTGCCTATGTTGAAAATGGTAGACTCTATTTGTTTTCATTTTCATTTTTCATTTTCATTTTTCTTTTCATTTATTTTACTTTTTGGACTTAGAATTAGGGTTTAGTGTGATGTCACACATGACTGTCACAAAATATTACAAGTTATGATCACATAATCATGTATTACAAAGAACATCATAAAAGGTTCTGAAATGATAATATTATACTATATGTCTTCTTAGAGTAGGCTAGATTAGTATAGTACAGATTATTAGCCAAGTGTATATAAGGTAAATACTCTGTAACTGGAACTCCATCAAGTTCTCTTGTGTAAACTCTATATAAGGTTTCTCTTCTAATTTATCACTAAGGCTTAAGTCATAATAATACTTGGAAGTTTGACTTCCATAATGATTTGCTTCTTATTACAACATTCTTCTAAAATATGACTATTGTGATATGCAAAGGCACAGTATATTTGCCAAAGCCAAAGATATCCCAGAATTACATCTATATATATTGGATAATATTCCCATACTCTTTTAACATCTTCTGAAAATTTTTCTTCTTCTAGGTATATTCTATATCTAATACAATCTGAGAAAATTCTTTTGCAACAAGTTGAGATCTGTAATAACTATTAGACTTGATGTTGAATATTCAGTAATTCTTGATCACTTTATCTCTAAGAAAGATCTATAACTTCATAGATATTTCTATCTTTGAGTGATTTCTGTTACAATCCTAAGCTTGGCTCAGGTTGTAACTTAGGCAAAGACTTGAGAAAGAATAAGAGAAATAATCAATTTGTAAAGTGTAAAGATATAGGACTGTATCTACTACTATATATACCTATAGACTATGAGGAAAGCATAATATATCCATAAGAAGGAGAAAATGAGAGAAATATAATGAAGTCTCCACTACTATATGAAGTACAGTAAATCACAGTTAATATGAACCAAGAATAGAACAAACACATGCCCAAGTCATGTTGAACACAAGACAAACATTTGTAGAACATGAAGTAGTAATATAATAATACTTCTATTTTAATGTTTATGTTCCTATAAACTTGTTTAATCTAAAAATGCTAAGTTCCCAACTATATATGATATCACGAACTTCTTGGTAAGTCTGATGACATTGTTCCTCATGAATTTGATGTTATAAAGAATGGTTCATATAGCAATCCTCCTAAATACATTTTAATTGGAAATCCTCAACAACTTATGTCTGAATTATGCTTCTGTTTTATAAATTCAGCCACAATTTCTTTTCAATATTAAATGTTCTTTTCTCTATCTGGTTAAATAGATTTATAGTAAGCTGGAGAAAGAAATGGTATGGTTTTCATTAGAGATTATAGTATCTTTAATGTTTTTTCTAGATTGTTGATTTCTTTTTTTAATAGAATTGGTTTTGGCATTGGTAGTCTGCTTGATTCTGATGATATGGCATATAGTTTATAAAAAAGTACTCCCTTACCTTGAATAATGCCTTCTTTTTGTTTTTGTTTTTCTTGAGACATTTCTAGAGATATTCAATATGTTTCTTAGTAGGCTTTTTATAATACTTTGATATGTTTATCTACTACTTCTATTTCCTTTCCTTTGCATTGATCCAATTCATTAGCAAGTAGTACTTGAATATAGTAAGCTTGTCATTCCATGTCTCTATAAATAACATTCCTCAATTCTTCAGATATACTATAAATATTTCTGCCAATTTGCATTTTATAAGTTTCTCCTATTTGTAGTAGAATGGTTTCAATATGTGCCAACTGATTGTTTGCTACATCAGCTAGCTTGATGATATTTTGAATCTGGAGTTGAATATCTGCTATAGTTTCTAATTCTTAAATTATCCTATGGTATTTCTTCATCTAGTCTTTTTTTTCTTTGTTAAGAGTTATGATGAGGTTCATGTTATTGACAGTGCAAGCAACATAGGGGTTAGGAAAAGAAGGAGCTATTGCAAATTGGTAAGACATAATTTAAATTTCTTGGTTACTTATAGTACTTTAAGATGTTGATTTGAAGTTTTACCTCTCTTTTTCATAAATTTTGTTTTGAAAGCTTTGTTTATATGATTGATATGATCTATACCTCATGTTATACATGTATTCACCTTATGTTAGACATATGTTGGGGTTCATTTCACTTTTGACTCAAATTTAACTGTGCCTTATGTTATCCTTATACAGTATCAGTCAGTGCCTCATATAGTAGTGGAGACATTCTTATTTTTCCTTATTGTTTCCTCAAGGATATATTACTTATTTCTCATGATAATTGGGTATATATAGTAGTAGATACAGTCCTGTATTTTTATACTTTACCAATTGATCATTCCTTCTACTCTTACTCAAACCTTTGTCTAAGTTGCAACCTGAGCTAAGCTTAGAATCATAACAGTATAATAGTCTTAAATCATTTCTTTAGCATATGATAACCCCATTTCTGCTATCTATTGGTCATGTTAATTCTCATATCCCTTCTAATAAACTAAGAATTGCATGTTACATCCTTGTTTTCTGTGATTTTGTACTTCTTCAACTTCATATTCTTCTTTCTCATTAATAATGTCCAGTAGTAGTACTGGTTCCATGTACTGTTCTTTGAATTGGGGTTCTCTGCATTATATCAGCAGATTTTTATTGAACATATTATTTATTGCTCATTCTTCTGATAATTTTAGCTGAAATGCTCCTTGTCCAATATCTTTTATGATTTTAAAAGGTTCATATTTTTTTTGGTTCAGCTTCTTTGAAGGTCATTTCAACTGAATATTCTTTGCTTCTAACTATATATTGTCTTCTTGCTTTAATCCTTAAGAGTTTTGTTTTTTCTTGTCAAACTGTTTCTTTCTAGTTTTTTTTCCTTTTCTGTTGATAATTTTTCCAATTTCCAACTTCTCTGTAGTTTTTTGAGAAAAGTCTCCAGTTTTAGTAATTTTTTTTCTATTGTTAGGTCTCTCTTTCATGGATGTCTTCCAAAGTCAAGTTTGAATGACATGTATTCTGTGGCTAAGTGTTTCTTGTCATTGTACTGGAATTCCACTGCTGATATCCATTCTGTTCAATTGTCTTGCTGATAATTGACATAATGCTACAAGAATGTTTTGACTTTTTGGTTGATCCTTTTTATTTGACTATCTGTTTGAGAGTGGTATACTATTGATAGTGTTTTTTTTGTTCCTAGTGTCTTGCTTAAGTCTTCTATAAACTGTGAGGTAAATTGGGGTCTTCTATCACTGTTATATCCCAACTTACAGATAAACACTTCCTTCTTCATCTGCACTCCCCAACCTCTTCTAGTATAGATTATTTCTTTCTATTCCCTCTTGGATGTCCTCACTGATCCTTTGCCAAACTCTACTTCCAATACCCAAGGATTACTAGTAAACTAGGGTAACTTACTTAACAGTCTCTATTCCAGATAACTATCCTAGATAGTATACTTAGTATATAAACTAGTAGTTTACATTATATTAGCTTATTCCAAAAATTGACTAAAACTAACACTCTCTTCTAGTGTTGGTGATGACACATTTTGCCACCCTCCAGTGGTTCTAATCTACTAAGTTCCCCAAGTCCACTTCTGAAATATATAACCAGTGTAGCTAGTAGAGGTACAGTATATAAGCTAGAGCCAAAGATCATTCTAATCCATCTTTTATGTTCTTGAATAACATGCTAACTAATATATTTGGACTTTTGAGATGTCCTACAAGATCTCAGATAATGAGGTGTAAACTTTGTCTAATAGTCACTAAGAATATTTTTTTTTAGTACTTTATAAATTTTCCATATATTATCTCTATAGATTTTGACTATTTCTTCTAATAATACTGCTATTATTGTCATCTTGAGTCTAATAATCTTTGTAAATTGATTCACTATAACTACTATTGTATCCTTATTATATTTTTAGCATCCTTGAATGTATTTCTTAATATTATTTTGTATTTCTAGCCACCAATAGTTTCTCTTAATTAATTTAAGCTAGGGGAGAGATGGCATAATGGAAGAGCCTCCTATCTATGTATATTATGCCTATCTCAAACCTACTTGAGGTTATGGGTTCAATTCCTTAGTAGTTCTTTGTGTTGGATAACTGCATAAAAAGGTTAGTGTTATGATTCAATGCTCAAAGGTTTAAGCAGAAAATGAACTCGTGTATTGAGTGACACAAGAGAACTCGATAAAGTTCCTAGTACAGAGTAGTCTACCTTATATACTAATACCCATGGTCTGTGCTAGCTACTGTGCACCCTACCC
>Ga0157368_1000291_pt1 | contig 24040 bp, 25 predicted proteins | sample AttbisABBM3_FD_113146 | JGI IMG/M metagenome (GOLD analysis project Ga0157368, IMG submission 113146) | Fungus gardens microbial communities from leaf cutter ant in Botucatu, State of São Paulo, Brazil - Atta bisphaerica ABBM3 | ecosystem: Host-associated > Fungi > Mycelium > Unclassified ...
ACCAAATGTTATGATTCTAAGCTTGGCTCAGATTGTAACTTATGCAAATACTTAAAAAAGGAGTAAGGAGATAATCAATTAGTAAAGTGTAAAGATACAGGACTATATCTACTACTATATATATCTATAGACTATGAGAAAAGTATACAATGTCTATGAGTAAAACAATAAGGAAAAAATGAGGAAAGCACAATAAAGCCTCTACTATCACATGAGGCACTGACTAATATAACATAAGGAATAGATGAAGCATAGTAGATTGTAGTGAATATGACTCAAGGATTGAACAAACCCTAACACATGTTCAAGTCATATCAAATATAAAGCAAACATCTGTAGAACATGGAGTAGTAATTGTAACAAGAAGTCTAGGTAATAAGATGAAACATAAGAGTCTGATCCATGCATAAGTGAGCATAAATATGGAAGTATACCTAGGATTTATTCAAGTTCTATCTAGAGTTAGAAAGCAGATGTCTTGAGTATCTTGGCTATAATATAGCAACTCATTTACCTATTCAAAGACACTAGCTTTAAGTAATTGAGTATACTTAGACTCAATAGTATACTCTTACTCACTTAAGTAGAGAGAGTACAGTACTTTACAGTAAGTCTGGGCTCATCTACAGCTACAATGAAAGCTAGATTCATAGAACTACTCAAAGTAATAACATCAGCAATAGCTGTTACAGTACAAACTCTGAGTTATATTGATTTCCAATATAGATATTCTAACATCAAAACTCCATAGTTATTTGGTCTGATTTGCATCATCTTTCATGGCAAAGTTATCTCAAACCTTGTGAGTACTCTGAACTCCTGTTAGTGTTTGACTGTTAAAACATTCACTAACATCACTTGGAGCTCTACTTAATTACTCCTTTAGTTGATTTCATATATTTAAGGCTAGTAATTACTCTTATAACTTTGAGTTCTACCTTCTAAGATCTTTCTCTGAAATTGTGACTACATGACTAGTAGAAGGCACAACACATAAGCTGAAGCCAGGATTATTCTAAAAAGTCCAAAACTCTATAGGTTTTGGTAAGTTCTCATACTTGTTAAACTCTGTGAACTCTTTTAGACTTTTTCCCCTTCAAGTGTGGACCATACTTAACAGTATCATTAGACTACTCTTTCCTACAGTTATATTCCATTCTTTTTACAGAAGTCTGAACCTCAAGCCATATACTACTATAATGGTATCTTTCTATTTTCTCTAGATCCCTAACTAGGACTATCTCCAATGAACTCTGTTTTATCCTTTGGTTGACTCCAGGTCTACTAATTCTCCTGTAGACTCCAAATCCAAAACCCTTTCTTTTGGCATCTTTGCTATCTCTACCATTAAACTCTATTTTTTTAGTGACTTTCAATACCAACCTTCCTGAAGTTATCATTATGCCTGTTCTGGTGAATGTATGAATCTGGACTTTTATGTCATCTTACTTGACTCACTTTGCTCTTTAGTCTTAGATATCTGGCCTGCCTACCAAAATCCATTGATATGTCAGAAATTAGATCTAACACTTTTCTGTTCATCTTTGCAGGAGTTTCTTGTTCTATTCTTGCACTATAGTTAACACATTATTGGTTACTTAGTTGAATCCCAACTTTTTCTCTACTTTACTATTTTCTTGGATTTCCATATCCACCTTATTTCTAGATCTTCAAGTCAAGAAATTTCTGAGCAGTTAAAAATTGCTAACTAGTACATTAGTCTCATCCATATGTTGTATCTGTTAGACTAACAAACTTTCCATCCTACTCTGTTTAACATTCTGTAAAAACACAAACTCTAAAATTTTTAGAATTTTCATAATCTTTTTATTTATTATAAACTAACTTCTGAGACATTTGAGACATCTGCTTTATGACTTTAAATAGGACTCTAATGAATTCTAGGTATACTTTCACATCCATGTACAAAAAAGTATAGATCAGTCTCTCATATTTTATCTTCTAATAACTTATCACTTAGACTTCCAGTTATTCTATTTTCTAGAAACTGTTTCTTTAGTATCTTTTTAGTTATCTCTTATACTACCATTCTCTTAGCTACATTTTTGACTACAGGCTTAATATTTAAGAACAAGTAGATATTCTATAGTTTCCAGTTTGGAAATTAACTAAGATAACTTCTCTCAGTCTTACTTCTTTCTAAGTCTACTTGACTTTTTTCTGATCTTTATTCTTCTGTCTAAAAATATGACTATGTGACGAATGGTAGCATAACATATAAGTTAAGGCCAAGATTGTCATCTGAGATTAAGTTACAAGTTTGTAGATAAGCTTCCTAGCTTGATCTGCAATCTAGATACTTCACCTAATCTCATAGATAATTATATCTATTCTCAGATAAGTTTTCATACCTGATCTAACTCTCCTATCACATAACTAACCATAGATATCTGTTTGAAGTGAGAACTATACTTGACAGATTTGCTATTTGTATACCTATTACACAAGTGATCAAATTCTTTAGGTATAAAAACATCAAGTCTATAAACAACTTTTTAACAGACTATAGAGTTGATAATATCAAAGCTCAAATATTCTATTCAACAATGCCACAGATATATGCTAAGAGATTCAGTAGAGATGTGAGTACTGCCACAATCAGTTGGTACACTGAATTTGATATGATATGCTAGTTGAGCTACTAAAGACAGTCAAAAATAAGTTATCACTGTTCTTTAAAATAATTAAGCTTTTTTCTCAGCTTTAAACTGAAGCATCTTTATAATGGAGAATACTAAGACTGATGAGATCAGCCCCTAATGTAGAGATATGGAGAGTATCTGTGAAGATAAGTTTCAAGACATGTTATGACTTAGGTCTTTAGTGTTAAGATGAAAGACTACTCTTGTATAGAGTGACACAAGAGAACTCGATAGAATTCCTAGTACAACTTTCTACCTTATATACAAATTAACAATAGTCCATGCTACACTTCTTCAACCCTACCCTAAACAACTATGTGTTTGCCTTAAGATCAACATGTGTTAACCATACTATATGATGTCATTTTCTTCTAGAACCTTTTACATCATTCCATCATGTCACATGAGTGTGTGACTTGTGTGACATTGTCATGTGATATGTGACAGTGTCATGCTTTGTCTTCTTTGCCTTATGATCAACAATAAAATATAAGAGAAAATAAAATAAAATAAAATAAAACTAAGTCCATCATCTTTTAATTCTAACAAGATACTATTAAGCAGGACCACCATGAGAGTAACAGATCTAATGCCTGCTACATGGATATAGCAACATCTAGATGTGTTGACAGTGATATACTTATTGTTGGTAAGAGAATGGTATAAAATGTTACTCTGAGAATATATGAGGTTGTAGCATAGTTGAGAAGGATACCATTAACAGTGCTAGTAATGAAAGCTATGTCAACTCATCTAGTTTCATGACTACTGCCAACAGCCATAAACATCTTTCTGACTTCCTAAATTTCAGAGAACTTAACAGTAACATAAGCAAAATCACCAGATTTGTTTTGCTTAGTTTTATCCTCCCTCTTCTTTGGATACTCAGAGGTCTAATGCCCTTTCTTGCCACAAATATGATAGTTTTCATCAATAGATCTTAACTTAGACTTGCTCTTCTTTGATTTCTTCTTATTTTTAAAAGAACCACCACCAGTTCTACAGAGAAAGACTTCACAAATAGGACCAACTTGTTTGGCCTTCTGCTTCTTTTCAGTTTCTTTAATATTATATTCCCTCTTGATGCAATTGTAAACAGATAAGAGTTTGGCAGTGACAATGTCCAGATTGAGTGTAGTGCTCTTATCTTGCTTCACCACATCTCAGATACTGGAGTATGGCAAAGAGAGAAGGATTGAGTGAACAATAAATGTTATTCAACTTTTGGCCAGAATTGTTGATACAATGACAGAGGTGGAGAAAAGAACTTATATATTTAGACATGGTAGCTTGTTCATCCTATTTCTTTGTGTACAACTCCTGATAGTGATAGTGGACATTGATCTCCTGATGCTGAGTGATGTGGATACTGTGGAGGTGATCTCACATATCCTTAGAAGTCAAAGTACTGATAATATGTTCATGTTGGCTGAACTTGATAGCAACTCATATCAAACTCATAGCTGTTGAATTAGAGCACAGCCAATCAAGGTATTTCTTCAAAGTAACCCAGTTCTTATACTCAAGTGACATAGGGACAAGAGGTTTGCTATCCACATCAATGGAAGGATCAGGAGAAGGTTTTGGAGGACATTCTTCCAAGTCTTCAATGAAGAACAGAGAAGGTGAGCCTGTAGGGCTGCTTTTATATTGTCAGACTAGATATGGTAATTGATGCTATACAACTTGGGGAAACAAAGGGTCTTAGAGAAAGAATTCTGAGCATAGACACTGTTAGGGCCCATAACCTAACAAGATATATACACAGTAACTTAGGATGAATAAAATAGATATATTCAAGAGTCACTAGGACTAGGACTAGAGGAAAAGGAAACTAAGTAAATGGAACAACAAGAGATGTCAAGGACATACCTAGGACCAGGTAAAAGGAAACTGGTCCTAGCATAGTCTGGCTATTAAGTACGAGTGTTTGAGTATGTACCTATTTACATAGTAATGAACAAGGTCATCATATCTGTCTAAATCATAATGTGGGCAGATGTAACTATAAAGACCATGAAGAGAAAAATAACAAAAATATGAAATGAATAAACAAAAGAGAAGTGATGATGAGATGGAAATGAAGAGAAAGTGAACGAGCACAGCTCACACTTCAACGAAGATGACACTATTGAAATACCAACGATTTCAGACGACAATCAAATACATAGATAGTTGAAAACTACGTACTCAAACAAATCTATCATATTGGGTATCTGCCAAAAATTTTGACCATTCATTGGGATCCATCGAGTAGCTTTCAGTTTCAAGGTTTGGAAAAGACCCATCCCGAACCGCCTCGTTATAGCATTTGATGCCGTTATCCCTCGCCGACTTGAGGTCTGCAAAGTGTCTGACAAATTTGGCCTTGCGACCAGACCAGGTTCCCATAATATCGTCAAAGACCAATACCTAAAATCAGCTTCAGCACTTGTATACCCATCAAAATCTGCAAACGAACCTGTCCGCTTGTCCCGGGACCAGCACCAATTCCAATGGTAGGAATTTTGAGTTTGTCTGTGATATACTTTCCAAGCTCTTTTGGAACAGCCTCCACCACTACTGCAAACGCTCCAGCATTTTGGAGGGCAAGAGCATCACGCACCACCCTCTTCGCATCTTCTGCACTCCGGCCTTGTACTTTATAACCTGATAAAGCAGTATGTCTCTGGGGCAAGAGTCCAACATGGGCCATCACCGGAATACCGATTTGTGTCAATTTTTTCACCACATCAACAATCTCCTCCCCTCCCTCCAACTTGACTCCCTCCACATTCCCTTCTCTAACTATGCTAACCACATTTTGGACTGCGTCCTCAATGCTTGCGTGATATGTACCAAAGGGCATATCAGCAACAAGGAGTGGATGTGTTGCACCCCGTGCAACCGCTCTGGTATGATAAATCATCTCAGGCAGCGTCAATTGTGTAGTTGATGTGTAGCCGAGCGCAACTTGCGCAAGTGAGTCTCCGACGAGGATAATATCGGTCAGAGATGACGATGAGCAGGCAAGTGCTGTGGGGTAATCGTACGCCGTGATCATAGTTATCGGTGTCTGGGTCGCGTGAAGTGCGTGGAGAGCTTGTATGGTGACCTTTTCTCGAGAGAGAGAAGAAGAAGCCACAGGTGAAAACGAAGGTGGTCGTACGCTCATCCATCGCCGTCGCCGCTGACATGACTGGGACACTGAAAAGAGGGATCGTTGAAGTGATATTGGACTAAAATTTGATGCCTTCATTTCACGGGTGAGATACTGAGAGTAGCCAGATTTCTGAGGCAGGCCGTCGCCCGAAAAAGGTAGTCTATCTACTGTTCTTCCAGTCCGAACAAAAAAAATTGTAGATATACACCTCGTTCTATGTGAGCATATCAAAATTGACGTTGCCCACCATGGATGAGACCATGGACTAGACCATTGACTCGAGGTACAAGTGCCTTTGCACAAATCATAGTAATAAATAATAATAATATCGTCGAACAGAGTCATTGAGTGCATTCACACATAATATTTGGTATCACATTGACTAAAAAAGTAAACGAGACGAAATATTCTCAGAACAAAAAGCAATGCGACACAAAACAGAGGAACAGAACGTGGAGATCAAGAAGAGAGAGAGAGAGAGAGAGAGAAAGAGAGAAATGAGAATCCAAGCATCAGAAATCAAGGAAGATTTGGCGCGGAAAGCCTGTATCTTTGATCGCGGGTGGAGGGCAGGTCCAAGGCGCCAATGTTCAGAAAATTGTGATATATATATATATAACTTCTCCGTTCACACAGATCCACCCGTACTGACGCCCTTCCTTCTCCCCTTACCCTTCTTTTTTCCATTTGCGGCCCCTTCCTCCTCTCCACTGCTTGTTGTGATTTCTCTTGACCCACCCTTCTCCCAAATACCAGCACTCAACCACGCAAACCACATCATATTCCTCAGCTGCAACACATCCTCCTTCCACGCCAATCTCTGATTCAAGTCTCTAAATTCCTTCGTCAAATTCTCACACCTCCCGATATTCTCCACGCTCACAAAATCAATCGCAACCTTGATACAATCCGCCAGATTTGCAACCTGATGGGCGCACCCAGCAGGTATAAATACCGCCTCTCCTGGCCGCTGATACACACGGTACGACATGACTTGATATTGATCGTACAGTTCCCTGCGTAGTTGTTCATCGAGGTAGTAATTCTGGGCATGAATTGGATCAGTTGGTTGTTTGGCGAATTTGTCGTTCAGGAATTGCCGAAGTTTGTCACTGTCGCACGAACGGAAAAGGTCCCAAGCAGCACAACCGGGCGAGCCATCTGGACTCTTCTCGGCATAGGTCATCACGTTGACGGCATCCGCCATGTCCATGTGCAATCTGGTCGTCCCTTTACTTCCCTCAGAAAGAGTCGAAGCGAGGGCATTGTACATTTTGGGGCCCAAATCAGGCGCGATCGTATTCACAGGGAAATGTGAACCAATATTGGCAACGCCATCACGGCGCACGTAATCAGGTACTGGCACTGCGTCACTAAAGTCCTTGTAGAGTTCGGGGAACGCCGTTCTGAAATCAGTGGAAGGCGGCCAGTCCTTGAGCTTCCAGCATTCCTTCCTATCGCTGTATTTCCCAAACATGTCAAAGAACTGACGGACTGTGACGCGCATGTTATTTTCCTCTTGGCACTCGATGATGATGCATGTTTGTTCGCCATAATTCTTGATAAAATAGTCGGGTGTCCACGAGATCTTGAAGTGCTCTAAGCAACCCGTGACGACGATGGGGTCCCCTTGTTTCCATATAGGCGCGAAAAGGGAAATGGAATCGCCTCCATTGACTTGGGTGTAGGTGTAGCGTTTGATATCGCGATGGGGTACCGAAGCGGTGACGGGAGGAAGATTCGGGGGAATGAAAGGAGGTGAGGCAAGTGATCCGGTATGGAGGATTGCTGCGAGACTATGAGCGGTTGCAAGAGAGGCAGCTGGGTTGGTGTCAGGTGGTGGTGGAGTGGGAACGCCAGCGCTGGAACTTGAGCTGGAGTTGGAGCCGAGGTCAGGCATCGCGCCCATCTGTCCATTAAGCTGGAGGTCAGATGACTGATTGCCCTCTTCTTCCGCAAGCAAACTCTCCATTTCTGGAATAACTGTATCTAGCTCTTCTTGGAAGAATCTGGAAACGGGAGAAAAGTCCTTGGCCATATGCTCAATCCTTTTCGTGCAGCTCAAGAAGAAGGGATTGCAGTGAGCATGTTTGTCTCTCTTTTGCTGGAGTACAGCGATTTCTGCTTGGTTTGCACCGGGTTTGTCGATGGTAAGTTCCTTGACTTGAGCGAAACACTCGGCACAAGCTTCCCGTCCGCACAACCTGCACATCCATGTACAGGAGAATAAGGAAGTCATGCATGTATCTAGATTGGGGAGAGAGATGTGAGAGGTTTTGGTGTGAATAAGACGAGTCGGAGTCGGAGCAGCACTGACCGCATGTGGCTCTGACTTCACTCTCTCGTGGGCGGCGAATCAATTCTGTAAGATGAATGTGTTCGTACTCGTTCCTGAGAATGGGCAATAAAGCCTTGGCGATGCTCAACTAACCAAAAGGAAGAGGAGAAAAATAGATTCTTTGTTTGATTTATATGAGAAGGAGGGTGTGGGATACCCACCTTCATTCTCTTGATGTGAGCCTCCTTTAACGGAACATTCCATTTGAGGGGATAGAACATCTTTGGAGCATCCTGATAGCGGCCTCCCACGAAACTGATACCGACGATATCGCGCTTCTTGTCTTTGATGAAGAAACGGATGCCCTGAAAACGACAGGTGTCACCGGCCCAGCGCCTAGTGCAGGAGACACAGCGAGGAAATAGATCGGGACGGTAGCGGTTGGACATGCAGCGAGCAGACTGGAGTTCAGGGTGGAGGGGGATGGCGTTTTCAGTGACGAGACCATTGACCTGACCGTTGTCACCTGTGACGACGCGCATTCGAGCTAGAGGAGAAAGAGGAGGAGAATGATGGGTGTTAGTCAGTCAATAAACAAACACGCACTGCTGGCATCATAGATTGGAGTAGAGACAGGGGCATATGATATTGTGGGCAAAACGGGGACTGTGTGTGTGTTGGGGGGGGGGAAGAAAAGAGTCGAGAGGGAGTGTGTATGTGAGAAAACAAAAAATACGCACGGCTCTGAATGTGTTGCGCTTTAGAGCGTTTCTCGGCCGAGTAGCCACGCCTGGAATTGTCTGGAAAAGGATGGTGAGGGAAACCAGGAGAAGGAAAGGAGCTGGAGGGGCATTACTGGAAGAAGGAGAAGGAGTTGCAGGGCCATGAAGTAGGGGCTTTGGACGTTTGGATTGGGAGAAGACTGGGAGGGGATCTGGGGATCGTTTTCTGGACGGAGAGGGGTTTGAATTGGAAGAGAGAGATTCGTCTGGAGGTTGAACCGAGCCACGGGCAGCGATGCGGATGGAGGCGCGTTCGCTGTGCTGGCAAACTGGAAGAAGAAGGTGGTGAGGAGAGAGAGGGCAGGGTAAATAAAAGACAGACAGACCCGCATGGGCAGAGACAGAGACAGAGACAGAGGACCGATCCGAGTGGGCAGGCAAGTCCCAAGAGGCAGCACGGAGCGGATACGACATGGGTTCCGGCACTGGATTCAGCAGACTGGAAATCGCCACCTTTTTCGCCATGCCAAAAACAAAGAGAAAAACCACAATAAATCTCTTCGCCCTTTGGCCACGTGCCTTATCATCATTATTATTATTATTATTATTATTTGGGCCACCGTCTCACATCAGACATAATGTGGTCAGCCAGATATCATCAACCGTACGTGTATATATACAAACTGAATTGGATCTTGTTTTGTTTTTTTTCAAATTGAATTGGAATCCTCAGATGGAGTCTTCTTCCCATTCCGCTTCGCCACCGCCACCCCCCAAAGACTTTTTCTCTGTAGCCAGGTCTCAACATTCACACGACAAGGACGAATCAACACTGGACGACATATTCTACACACCTGATTCTTCACCCAGGGCTTCTCTTACTTCTTCTGTCCCTCCACCAATGGTGCATGCATCCCCCTGTCAAGTCAGGGATCCCGCTCTCCGAGATAATCAAGTGACACTCGATCACACAGCAGATCCAAGTTCAATCAACGATAACAACAACAACAACAACAACAACAAGCCCCCACTCGCGACGACCACAACTCATTCAACCATGAAAAATCACCGAGTTCCTTCATCTTCTCCACTTGTAACGCCAACGCCATCTTCGCGTCCACAACCGGCTCCAAAGGCTTTGCCATCGCCTCCGCCAATCGCCAATCGAACACCCTCACACTCTAATTCACTTGATAAAAATCGACCGGTCGTTCGACCTTCTTCGGGGCCATCATCGCGCAGTCCCGCCCCTATTGGGCAGGGGCAAAACCAAGCTCAACGTCGTGCAAATACAACTGTGAGCATGGCATCCACTAGTTCTTCAATGTCTTCGAATTCCCTCGATGGTCACTCAGTCGTGTTTTCGGACTTTGTTACCGATACGACGCGAGCTACAACGGCTTCACCTGACAGCAGTGGTGGCGCTGGAGGCAGCCAGAATAAAGAACGTACGCCTGCGGTGAGCAACGCGATGAAGCGGTGGGCTGATAAGACCGCCAGGGATGCTCTAAAAGCAACCATCACCCCCATGCACTGCTACAACCCCCCTTCCAGTTCCACTATCCTACCTCAACCTAGAAAACGACCTTCCAAAGCACACACCTACAACGTTCTCGGAACGACATCAATAATCCCTCATGCCACTGACACATCAACATCCACGAATCCGACTTCACACCACCAATGCCAATACCAGCGCTATCGTGACAATCAAACTTCTGGAACAATGATGAGTATGACAGCTGTTCTTGAGGCGGCGGAGGAAGAGGAAGAGCTGCACAGGAAGGGAATCAAAAATAGTGCCATCGGTTCGTCTGCTTGGAAGGCTAGACAACTGTTGAAGGAACATAAAAACTCGGGAAAGAGCTTGGTCGCCGAGGTGATCATTCCGGAAGTCGGAAAAAGGGTCACTGTGGACTCGAAAGGCAAGGGAAAGGGAAAGGGTGACGGAAGTGGATCTGCTGGAGGAGATAGAAACAAGAATGGGAGGGCTCTGGACCAAGGGAAAAGGAAAGAAAGAGAACACATCTCCGCCATTTACATGAGACATCAACCTCTTACATCCTCACCATTGGCGATACCTGCCAAACCTTTTCCGGTTCCAAACGCTGCACCGCTACCAAGGCATGATAGTTTCTCCCAAGTACCAAAGCACCTCTCTCGTCCTGTGCTTGGACGTCGCCGCTCGAGTTCACTGGGCTCTGGATCAGTGCCCAGGTATCCCTATTTTGAGTCGCCTCCTGGTTCTAGGTCATCGGCTTCGCACATCAAACAAAACATAATTGCACCCCATACAGGTGGACATTCACGTACATACTCCGTTAGCCACAGTCATGGCTCGTCGGATGGATTGCATACATCTACAGAAATGGTCAACTCGAGTGCTCATCCACGGTCATCTGGGGAGCTTCCATCAAAAGCCACGCCTGGCTATACGTCCCTTGTGCTCCCTCGTGCACCGCCGCCTCTCAACCTTCATGGAGATACGACAACAGTACGTAATAATAACGGTTTCGGAAATGGCGGATTGTTCTCTCGGCCTGGAGATGGTAAAGTTGACCTGACAAAGGATGGTTTAGCTCAAACCACGATGGTGAGCGTAGAAGTGGTTAGAGGACTGGGAGGCATTTCCAGTAAAAAAGGCTTAATGGATAGGCTACCTTTGGTCAGGCGGACGACGATTTCCGTGAAAGCTACTCCTGGCCCGGGACTTTCTTCGGCTGGTGAGGTAAAGATGGTGGGCGATGAGCATCGCGAACCGGCTACAACAGGTTTGGATGGAGCAACAAGTATTTTAGGGTTCGCAAACCACAGGAAACCTCCGGAATATGTTCCAAATGGCAGTGTACTTGTGCAGGTCTGGGCTGTAGGGGTTGATGGTGTAGATGGGAAACTCGTTGGAGTGAGATTGGTTTCTGAAGGTGCTGCCGTTCCACCTTCACCTGCCGTGACAACCAGTAATTCCGGAGATGGCCAGAAGAATCAAGGATTCAATGGGCTAGAAGTTGAAGGAGAGCCCGAAATGCAAGCAGCCAAGCCCATATCTCAAGGTTCAGGACTCGGACGAAGTCTAAGCTTGCGTGAGCGCCTTTCTCGATCTGTGAGCCTTAGGCGATCAACGAGAAAAGAACGGCACAACCCCGAGTGTTCTCTCGATAAGCTTCAACATTCGACTCCTCAAAGGATCGTTGCTTCACTCTACTCTCCAGAGAAACAAATGCCGTTGAGTTCTGCTGGAACGATGGTTATGCCGGGTATTGGACACGTGCCTGGGCGAAGTTTTGTTGGGCGAGTGGTTGAGTGTGGCTGGGAGGTTCGAGATGAAGTCGTGAGGAAAGGAGACTGGGTTGCTGGGCTACTTGATGTCAAAAAGGTGAGCGTGGTGGCTCTGAGGCTTTGCAGCCTGTCCGGAAACTTTTCTGGGTAGTTTTTAAACTGATACTAGTCATACCGCCATCGTTTCGCGCTTCACTGACACCCCTTCCCAGTCCGGTGCTCTCACAGAGTTTATCGTTGTTGATCGGCACCGTATACATCGTGTCCCTCACCCAAAGCTGTCATCTACTACCGAAAGGGCACTTTCAGCACTCATTTTTTCTTCCGGTTCCTTTACTCCCAATCTTCCTCAACACACCTTGACTCTCGAAGATCTCGCTCTCCTACCCCTATGTGGAGTCCCTGCCTATCGCGCCGTCCGAACATTTATATATGCATTCTCCTCGATGCGTGAAAATCCTACTATTTCTTCAATTGGTTGCAGCTCCGAAATAGCCAAACACAGACCTGCCGGACATGATCCAAACACGCCCCTCAATTTCACCACATATGGTGCCATGGTCTCCCGGCTTAATCTAGGCGACCACGAAAATGGGCGAAGGAGACGTGCACTTGTATTGCGAGGGCATGATGGTGTAGGTGCTATGGCTGTACAAATGCTGGTTCTCAGAGGATGGCGTGTATGTGTTCATGTACCATTCATTGCTTCGCCGCCAAATGTTCCTACGACATCTGCTATCGCTGATGCTTTCATGGAGGAAGTTGAAGAGCGAATCAGGAGCTGGGGAGCGGAGGAGGTTATCTTTGACGATGGTGAAGTTGTCGGAATAGATGAAGGGCGTGGTGCTGTGGTGAGGGTGATTAATGGTCTGAGAGAAGATGGGGATGTATTTGACGCCATCTTGGATACAATTGGTGGGAAAGATGTGAGGGAGGCAGCAGAGAGGTTATTGAGGTCACCTGGAAGGAGTATTGATCCCGATGAGAATCCTAACAGCGAAACTAGGAATAGAACTGCGATCAGAGGGATGGGACAGTTCACAACTGTCATTGGGGATAATCCTGAGCGAGCCATTCCCAGTGCTGGGGACTTGTTCCGAGCAGGGATACGCTCACTTAAATTTGGAAATGGTGGTACCAGTTCATCCTTCTCACCCTTAGAGAAGGTTTCATCGGAGAACATGAACACTCGGACAAGTGATAATAAAAAGGGAAAGGTTGGATATGCATGGATAAACATTTCTCAGGACGTCGACTGGGAAGGCAGGGATGTCGGAGAGACCATTGGTTTGCTTGTGAATCTTGGTCTTGAGTATGGGATAAAACCTTGGGTCGGAGCAGAATACGCTATTGCCAATGACACTAGGTCTAACAGGACGCCATTATTGGCAGAGTCCTCATTGTCGTCTCAAGACAATATCACAGCCCAGGAGATGGGGTACAATCATTGGGAAGGAAAACGCATTGTTCCACTTGAGAAAGCTCCCGATGTATTTGTGTGTGGTGGTCCGCTTACCAGCGGTGGAACGGTCATCGTTAGAGTTGCTGCATAATTTTCTCACATTCTTCTATCCTGCTATTTTCTTTTCATCCTTACTCATGGCATTCGTGTTTATGACCAGCAGTATTTGAGGGCATCTGAATATTTGTGGATAGACATGTAATTTTTTTCACAATTTGGTAGCATCGATGAACTATATTATTCACATGTTATACTTGACTCACCAGCAAACCAGTATAGTATGCGGCATCACCTCAGATGTAACGCTGCCTAGTTCGAGTATTCGTGCATCATAGCACATAGAAGCAGATATTGCTAATTTTAAACAAGAAAATGGATCCCTACTATATTGGTGCAGGAGACTCGGCCTGCAATAGGCAAGCAAAGAGTGTCGTATCCAGGCAAACCGAGGAAGTCGCTGTAGCTATACCAATAACCTATCTTCAGGTGGAGAGCTGTCACTGGGACAAAACCTTTCACGTTCGAAGATAGGCTATTGGCTTCATACTTGCCCTTGAAATAAGAGAAGCGAATATGGAGGTGGCTACAGCCAAGCGAATGTACCCCCTAAGAGGAGGATGTTTCTACTGTGATAGATAATTTTGGATTTCCCGAAAACTTGTTGAAGTAAGGAATCATCCGGATATTGTCTGGAGCAGGACCCTCTGCTTCTAGCTTCTTGCGTGCACGCTCTGTCTGCGGATGGTTATTCCTAAATATCCAGATTTGGGTGCGGAGGAGATAACTAACCAATCCGGATTCTGCCATGCCACGCTCAAGACCCTCCAGAAGAGTGCACGCTTTACAAAGCGGGTTACTTGACATGTATCCACATCTTCCGCATGATTCTGCAAAGTCAGTTAGAGGGTGGGAAAGAGCATGGAATTTAATCGACAAGCACAATTGACCAGATCGCGGAAACTCACGTTGCGCACGCTGAGTGGCCTTGATCTCTTTCTTTACTTCGAAAGCTTCCCCAGAATGAATTATATCAATAATAGCACTCGGCCGTGCAGCCTCAAGATCTTTGAGGAATGCTCGCGCATGCCCACGGTAGGCATCGGGGGAGTATATACACTCCGTTGAAAAGTAGTCCAGCTTCTTGAAATACGCATACCTGAACCCTTTGTAAATATGGAGCACCTAAATGGGCAAGATTCTGTACTTGCATAACGATCTCTTTCTCGTAGGCGTACTTGAATGGTTTAGATCGCTTGATTGTATCTTCTCCTTGTGTGCAGATAGCTGTGCAACGGCCCAACCTAGCTACATCACCCCTCATGACTTTCAGAGTGAGCTCAGTAAACCTTGATCTAACAAAAATTTATCCACTTACTATTCATCAGAACGGTTTCTGCTATATCGTCTGCATTATGACCTGTAACGATGTGGTCCACATCGAGCATTGCTGCACCCCGATCAAGAGCCTGTCTCCGGAACACGCCGCAAAATGTGCAGTTGTTCTTACGACCAACTTGAGAGACTACTTTATCCATGGTCCACCCATATAATTCATCATAAGATGAAATCTTCAAGGGCATTTCATACTGCTGCTGATTTCGCTTGACTGTCTGAAAAATCAGATAAGTGTAATCGCCACCTGGGCAAACAATAACTCACTTCTAATGAATCATCACGATATCCAGTGATTCCCTCGTCCACGGACAAGAGGAATAGCTTCAAGCCATATTCAAAACGCTCGTTAAGCGTCTTCATGACAAAGGCCAAAACTGTTGAGTCTGTTGAAGCCATGTCAATAAAATGCAGAGAATCGCTCACATAAACCAGATACCTTTCCCTCCAGAGGCACCGATGGCAACCCTATCCCCAGGTTTGAAGAGTTTGGAGTCGGTGATTGTGTTATGCACCTCAGTTTCAAAGACATAGAAGAAACAATCTTTGCAGATCTGTTGTCCAGTCTTGGGTCTCCTCAACATAGCCTTAGCTATTTCACACAGAGAACACACTTTTGGAGCCATGGTGTGTGTAGTTTAACATTAGGTACTCCCTCAATTTGCAATCATTTGCGTCAGACTGACTCAGCAAAACAGTTTTCAAAATCAGTTACCCCCTGTGCACAAATGAATTCGTTAATCATCTGGCGAACACGTCTCTAGTACTACTGGTATTCAATAACCAGTGCACTCGTGCTCCAATTCCAGAACTGAACGAAAACCCAAGGAGAAAATACAATGAAATGCGCGGCAAATGATCATTGCCATACGACCCGCAAAAGAGTTTGTACGAGAAAACAAAGGAGATAAGCAACCAAAGGCCCCAAAGATCAGATGAGATCATTGAAAGAGTCATGAGAATAGAGAAATCGAATGAGTAACGGATACTGTGAGGAGATGGACGAGGGGCGTGACGACCACGAGAATGTTAACGAGAAAAACTGTCGGCAACCTTGCGTACTATATGTGGCGCAACTCCGATAAAAATAAAACACCACAGTACAACTGAGGCTGCCCCGTACCGTCAGTCAACGTGACGTGATTTAGCTGATTGGATAGAAGCTACACTCATGGGCTCGATGCCATCCTGCAAAGGAGCTTGAGTAAGTTCAGGAGCCTGCCTGACGTCCACTTTCCCTGGGTCGGAAACTATGTCACAAATGCTGTCATTTCTTGAAACATTGGTGGATGGTGAAGAAGCATGAGGTGCGCCTATCACAACACATCAGCAAGTCCTAACCGATCTTAGATACCTTAGGCTCAGGCCCTCATACCATGAGTGTCTATCGATAGCTGGTTAGTTTCATTCAAAGAGAGAATTTCAGTTCACCCTCACCTTTGTCGACCTCGACAGTTTTCGATCTTGAAGATTCGGTCAAGTTATTTTGTGGTCTTGTCCTACTGATCAGAGCAGTGAAAGGTACCGGAGGACCGGCTCCATCTCCAGGGTCGACAGAACTGGCTGAAGCTCCATCAGCTACGTCTTGCCTTGCAAATTTAGTGAGATGTTCAACAGCTGTCGAGAGCTCGGGTGGCGATGCACTTTTTTCGGTGATCAGGAACCTCGGAGGGGATTTACGATTCTTGGGCATGTGTAGGCGCTCAGCGACAGCACGAGCTTGAGCTGCTTGGCCCTTGGACATATTCCTCACGGCTTCTGGTCGAATGTCTGCCCACATCTGTAATGCTTTGATAGAACCCCATTCAATAATCTTGTTGTTGAGCCACAAAAGCGACACAGGCTTGGTCAAGAAATCGTTGCACCCAGCGGCCAGAGCACTGACTCGATCGCTTTGTAGTGAGGAAGCAGTGAGGGCCACAATAATCACAGAAGATCGATAAGGAGAAGATCCGCTTGGAGAGCGCATCTCGCTCGTAGACGCAGAAGGAAGGATTAAGATGTCCATCGGTAGCTGATGAGGCACTACTGGGGAGAACCCGGAGCCATCATTCAGTTGCTCCAGTCGCCGGATCTCTCGAGTAGCTTCTATACCGTCCATTATTGGCATCTGAATATCCATCTTGATTGAAGGGGTAAGAATTGGCCATGTTCAAGGTATGAACTGTGAACATACTAAGATCAAATGAAAACCTCCAGTCTTCCACTTTTCGACTGCTTCCTTCCCGTTATTGGCTATATCGTACCGAATCTTCTTCCGTTTCATGAACGTCGACAGAATACTTTGATTGATGGGATTATCTGAAAATTTCCATCAGTATTTCATCAAGCAAAGGTTTACAATAGAGTGACCGTCGACGATGAGAACACTTATTGGAGGGACTATATTTCCGTCTGCAGGAGTTATACTCTTGCTCTTCTTCCCTAGCCCCACTCCTACATCCTTGTCAATTAAATCTTGTTTTTCCTGCGACGGTTGTTTCCCGGTCGCTTTTGAGGAGCCGCCTTCCTTTGCTCGTGATCCAGGGGTTGATCGTGGTTCAGGGGTTGATATCTCATTCCCTTTAACGGGAATTGCAGGAGTTACAGGTACGGCGGCAACATCTCCCGATTCCTGAGCTTCATGTAAAACGGGAGATGATTTGATCTCTCTTTCTTTTCCTACAAGCCGTCTCGGGATCAACGAATGTCGTCGGGTGGGTGTATAATTCCCGATACGCTCCCCCAGTTGTGGCGAAGCTTTCTTCTTCGACCGTGGATGGAAGAAGATACCCGCAGGTTGCCCATCAGGACTTGAAACTAAATACCCTGAGGAAGGCGATAAACCAAGTTTCCCAGCTGGGTCAGGGAAGTACTCATTATTGTTATCAGGAATCACGAGCGGTGATGGAGACGGCAGACTGGCAAAGAGGTGCTCCTTGGTCGAGCGATCAGAGTTGGACCACGAACCATGAGGTTGCGTCGTGCGATTGAACGAAGGGCCTGTTTGTGGGATTTGATTACTTGCATTGGGGTCAAGTGAAGGTGGGGAAAGTGATCCTGAAGACTGTACACCTGGTGTCCCAGGCGAGGTGGCAGTGGGGAAAAAGAAGGGGTCAATTGTTGGCCGAGTCACTGCGGTATGCATAGCTGTGAGGAATCGTCGAGGCCCAACGGGTTTCGGAATAATCATGACATCTGGGAAGTGAACTGTTGAGCCATGCGCCGGTATCACAGACTGAATGACATCCTTCGTGACTTTGAAATTAGCAAGGCTCGTGAAATGGAAGACGACAACCGGGGGAGGGTGTAATGTATTAGACTGCCCAAGTACACGAGCAAGCTGGGGAGAAGACCTAGATCTGTGCAGGGCAACCAAAGAAGGGCGAGCGCGTGCATTAAAGTTCTGGGGATGCTGTTCTGCTCGTAGAGCATGTAAACGTTCTCGTAAAATACCGGGGTCATCGTCAATGAGAGTAAAGGATAAATGGGGTGCATTCTCTGACCCGAATGATCTGGAGCCACTTATCGAAGCAACTTGAGATGGAGGCACCGTTGAAGCACCGGGAGTTGAAAACCAACTTTCTTGTACTGGTGTCGAAGTCTCTTCACTCGTGGACCTCTCGTTCCTACCATCGGAGAACACATGGTTGATATCCATGCCCCACGCAGTTACGTAACTGGTGATATGTTGGGTGAATGCACTATCCGATCGTGCATATAGCGTAGCTTTGCGGCCTTTGAGGGTTTCTCCAAAAACCAGCAGTTGTTCTACACTGGGGTCTTTGTTAAGTGCCGAGACTTCTTCCAATGCATTACAACCGGATATGGATCCAGGCAGTTTTGGAGTCGGAGAGACAGCCTTGCCTAGAAAAAGGCTCACTTCATATATTTGACCATCTTCGACATGGTTTTGGATCGTAAATTGAGCGTCGATGAGGCGTAAGAGGCGGCGAAGGAGCAGGGTAGTAAGCTGAGGGTTCGGCCGTTGCTTATTTCTGCCTAGTCCTTTGCCGTTCAATTTGCAATCCTCTGCACGACCTTGATCTGACTCAGACGAAACATTCGTACTATACTTGTGCTCAATTTTGATACTGCATCGCAGCGAGTCCATGTCAGTTGGAGAAGCCGTCACACGTCCTTCAGCAATTCCATCCCGGACGGACGATTTCCCGGACTGAACTCCATGAGGGGTAACCGCAAGGCCCAATTCAATCAAATCTCCAGGGAAGGCCTTGTCGAGTATCTGACGAACGATCTGTGAAATATCTCCAAGTCAACAGTGGGATCAGGGAATCAACGAGAGACCACGCACATGAAGCAAAGCATAAGCAATTCCACATTCATCGCCTTTTACATAAACATGCCTCGCATCCACTTCTCCGTAGTGGAGTACCAAATCAACACCAGCATGAGCAGCAATAGCACTCGACGCATCTCCAACGCCCTGCAACAGCTCCCCAATATCAAATACATTCTGTACTTTCGCGTCCCCATCAGAATAATCGAGAGATCCGGATTCGCTACTATAAAACCTGAGTAAATTTGCTGACATATAATTCAGGGTCTTCATGGCGGTGAACATTGCAGACATCGATGGCATTGGAACAGACAACGAGCATGCAGAGTACTGCTCCCTCGCAGATTCTAAAACTTGCGGTGGTGAAATTTGTAGCATGGTCTGGATAACCATTTGAAAAGCGTCCGCAAGCTCAATGGACAAGGAATCGATAGGTGACGCAGGCTGGACGGGCGTGACAGGGTTCGAATGAATCGAACGCGTCTGATGTCTATGTGGGTGTTGAAGATGACTGAGCTGGGAAGGAGGTGACATCAACACTGGGCACGAAAAGTGTGGTGAAGGCTGGAACTGAGGAGCACCGGTGCTGGCAGTAAGCGGGGCTCGGACCTCGGTCGTCGTAAATGTCGGTGTAATCATCTTCTGAACCTGGGATTTACCTTCGTTTTCCGATTGACCCTCTTTAGACGTCGATATATCACCCTCTCCTTCGGAAGAATCGAGAGATTGCCGCCGTGGAGCCGTACCAGAACTAGAACCCCTACTATTACCCGGTCGTTGATTAGCATACGAGATGCTGAATGTATTACTACGCCGGGTCGAAGGAATTTCCATAATGATACTGTCCTGAGAGCCATTTGAATTGGTAAGGCCTGGAATTCGAACTGTCGGCCGCCTTGGTGAACTCATAGTGGGCTATTTAACTGCAATGCCAACAAGTGGAGCTGATGACGCGACAGAGGAGGGCTAACCGAGGAGGTCAAGAGAAGGGGGGAGTTTAGTAGAGATGGAGGAAGATAGGATGTGGCGTCTGTATAAAGAATGGAGATACTCAAGGCAAACTAACTGTTGTATTTCAAACCTGACCAAATACATGCACTACTCGCTTGCTGCTCAAAAATGAATTACGACCACCCTCAGAATTACGACCACCCTCAGACCTCCCTCAGACCTCCCTTTCAATCATGCGTAGATCTTCTGCAGTTGATCAGACCCTCTAACAGAAGAAAACGACTTTTCGTATGTAAACATATAACAGACGCGGCAACATTAATGTCACAATCTCCGCATTCAAAAGATTACTCATGATAGGTCAAAAAACTCGGCAGAATTAGTAAAATAACTCAACATCTCCCTGATTTCATATTAACGACAGCCCAGTTCTTTTGGGGACACGATGACATACCTCAGCGACAAGATCCATGTCATGATAGCTCACCCTCCTTCCAGCAGCGGCACGAGGATCCTCTTTGGCATCCGGTGGTGGCGGTGGTGGCAGTCCACTAGCTTGTCCATTGTTCCTCGTGTTCCTACGTCCAGCCCCACTTCCACTTGTCAGCGCAGAGTCAAGTGCGGCCGGAGAAGGCTTAGGAGGAAGACCAGCCCCTGCAGGTACAGTTGTTTCTGCAGTAAAGCCGCTTATGCGCTCGCTTAAGCGCCTGCCAGTAATAGTACCCTCATCACGACGTGGAAGCATAGGTGGAGGAGGATAAGGGGCCGGAGGTCCATATGGATATGCAGCATAGGGATCCCAGTACCCGTTATATGGCAGCGGTGGGTAAGATCCTGGTGGATATGAATAATGCCCACCAGCTCGACCGTACTCAGCATGAAAAGCTGCACCTTGAATCCCATAAGCTTGAGGCGGAGGAGCTTGATTAGCATTGCCAATGGTTGGAGGAGGATGTGTGAACGGTTGAATGCGATGTGGGTCTAGCACAAAATTGTTCAAATAAGTTAACTGGATGACACCCCATTAGTAGTAGCATCGATCCCTTAATGGTGGTCACGCACATCATCAAGGTGCTTCACGAGTTCTGAATGCTTATTGGCGATATGTTTCTCAACAAATGACGAAGCCCTGAACAGCTTCTGGCACGTTTTGCATCTGAACTTGCCTTCATCCTCCTGCTTGATGTGAGGTTCAGCTGCCTTGGCAAGCTCCCTGAAACTACCATCAGTGACAGTTCGCAGACGGCTGCAAATATCAATATACTCTTCATAGGATTTACCCCCGTACTCGCGGGGGTCGACACCGTCTCGATTGATAAGTAAAGCGATCTTGGAGTCCAACCACTCCAACCACCGACTATCTGCCAAGGAAAGGATATCAGCAGGGCAAAAATGACAACGAAGATCCAGAAGAAATCACCGTTTCGCTCACTCCCTCTCTTATCCTTCCCATCCTTCTCCCTACCATCCTTCTCTTGCTCCACGCCGTCCTTTTCGCTTTCGTCAGCTTTCTTATCCTTCTCAGCGTTCTCAGTCTCAGTTGGCTTAATGATCGTGCATGAAAAAGGCTTTCTCTCATGTTTGATACACTTGCGCTGCAATTCTTCAAGATGATCGGTTATTACAGCGCAATAGTAGCATGTGTGGAAAGCTGCCCGAAGGTAAGCGATATACAAATCCAGCGATATCACCGTCTGTAGATCACACACGAATCAGCAATACACGCAGAAGGGGAGAAAGAGAAGATTAACCTTTTTCCCTATATATTCCGCTTCATTGTTCACATCTACTAACCCCTGCTCACGCAGATCTACCATTATCTTTTCAATCCTCCGTCCAACGGCCTCACTACCACACTCCCTGGGTTCTGGGTCCTCTTCCTCTATAATTTCTTCAGGCGGATCCATGATCGCATCTTCTTCGGGCTTTGCCTCGCCATTGGCTTTAGGTTTCATTTTGAGTTGTGATCTTTTCATAGCACGTAACTTCGCAGCTTCCGTTTCCAGCTGCGCTATGAGGGTCTTCACGTTGGCAAGATCCTTTTCTAGACGCTCAGGACGGTTTGCCACATCAGGCGTGTTTCGCACGCGGTTAGTAAATGGCTTGACAACATGGGAGACATGAAGTTTGAATCCCTCAATCTGAGAAACAAGACACTAAGGATAGAACACGTTATTGGCAGCTGAAATTGACATACCTTTTTGTCTCCGAGTTCAGCGACAACCGAGCTCATGTCCGTATCATCCTGGAAACGTATCCAGCCTGCACGATAGAAATTGCGCTTTTGCAGAGGATCACCAAGAGCAAGGTACACAAAACCGGGAATCTTTGTGCAGACCTGAGAAAAGCTGTTGAGTCAGACACCAAAAAAGGAAAGGGCGGACACAAACCTCCTCGAGTTTGACACGGCCAATATCAGGTGGAATGGTGCGGATCATGACCTGATTGCCCTCAGGCGGAACAGAAATTTCCATCCCGCGGTTACTACGTTTGTTATCCGACAAATGTTTACCATTGGTCTCCACTCTGCTAACATCAGGATCGACCACCTCTTCGTCAATTTCAACAGTGAACTGCATTTCATCATCGCCACCAGATGGTTTGCTTTCCTCAGCAACACCATTAGTCTCGGCGGCAATCTCGTTAATAGGTGAAGTGTCGTTTGCAGGTGACGGTGGTTCTGGCTCAGTTTCATTCAAATCTGGGTCGAACTTGCCAGACTCGAGGTCATCAAGAAAAGTATTAATACGACCTTTCCAACCCTCCTTCCGCACCTGTAAGCGGAGATTTTGGAATTTAGGATCATACTTTTCGGCAAACCACGGAGATTTCCTATGATGCTCAAACATAGTTTGAAGCTAATGTACAGCAACAAAGGAGATTCAGTCATGATGCTCCGACGGAAGTATAGAAACATGGGCAAGAGCGAGAAGGTGAGAGAAAGGACGCTAACCTGATTAGCAGCAAATTCTTTTTTATACTTTTCCCATTTACTCCGGATCCCATTTCGAGGTTTAGAACCATCACCTGCTTCTTGCTCGGCGACTTTGTCAGCGTTATCCTCTTCAAAAGCTTCCTGGGGATGGAAAAAACGGAACCATTCCGCATACTGCTTAAGGGTCGCAGGAAATTCAAACGTATGGGGATCAGAGGGCGGCCGTCGCGACGACTGATAGGGGCCGGCTGGGCCTCTACGTGGAGACGAAGAGTATCCATAGCCGCGTGAGTGGGTATCTGAAACACGAAATAGTGTGAGCCATCTAAACGAGAACAAAAAAGTTGACAAGTTTCAAACCGTAATCGTCATTGTAACGTGGACGCGGATCGTATCGGTCCCTGTCACGGTCATAGGGAGAGATGGAACGTCGGCGTTTTCTGCCTGGAATTGGTTGTGAAGACTAAAAAGAGTTTTTCTGATAGATGTACGCACTTTCGTCTGAGGGAGGGCTCCGGCTTCGGCGTCGAGAATAGTCATATGAAGTTCTGTCACGGTCGTAGGAAGACCATCGCTCGCGGTCATAGCCATCCCAGTCCCGACTATAAGCATCTCCTGGATAAGAATGGTCCGGGTAGGATGATCTGGGAGGATAAGAAGGGCGAGGGGAGCGGGAGCGGGAGCGTCCAGGGGGGGGAGGGTGCGAGGAAGACCAGGACATCTTAGAAGGCCAAGAAAGAGACAGAGAAATAGAAATCAGAGGCTGGAGAGAAGAGGTCGAGCATAGTGAAGCACAGACCTCTGAGGATCACGACGAGCACAAATTGGCCCTTGTTCGACACGGCTCAACAGTGGTCGTGACCAAGACCAAGACCTCTTGTGCGTTTCTCACAGTCCACCAATTTCAAACTCCGACTCCCACGGCCCGTGCGTCATTTTC
>Ga0157368_1000293_pt1 | contig 23981 bp, 24 predicted proteins | sample AttbisABBM3_FD_113146 | JGI IMG/M metagenome (GOLD analysis project Ga0157368, IMG submission 113146) | Fungus gardens microbial communities from leaf cutter ant in Botucatu, State of São Paulo, Brazil - Atta bisphaerica ABBM3 | ecosystem: Host-associated > Fungi > Mycelium > Unclassified ...
AACGAGGTCCGCGTTGTGATATTCCACAACTCGTCTTGCCGTCGCATCTCCTTCTAGCTGCGCTCGAACCTGATGCAACTCGCATTCCAACCGATTGTTGCGTTCCTGCCCTGCCGCTAGAGAAGAGTTGGCTCGATCCAGATTCTTCTTGAGGAGCTGTATCTCAGATTGCAAGGTTGTTCTCTCGTCCTGATGAACAGCTTCCTGATGCGCCTTTGCCCCTTTAGTCGCACGTAACTCATCAGTAAGCTCTTGATAGGCCTTTTCTTCCGCTTCCATCGCTGACAAATTACGACAGCTAATGTTAATTTCATTGAAGATCAACAGGACGCAAAACCTCACATCTCCGACGAGAAGACGACACTCCGGGCGCAGACAAGACTGTGTGATAAGTTAACATTGATCACCATTAATCAATTAGCTCGACTGGAAAGGACCCACGTGAGCGCTCTGCAATCCTATCAAACCCTGTTTCTAACCCATCCATCTTTATGATCAATTTGTTGAGGGACGCCTTGCATTCGTTTACCGCTCGCAAAGACACATCATCATTGGAAGTTTTTGCGTAATTTTCAAGATCATCCAGCACTTGTACGAGTGCTGAACCCAGCCATCAGACCATCAATATCTCCTAAATGTGAAGCATACCATTGACGTCAGTTCGCTCGAGCGAGTACACTGCATCGGTGCTTCCGGTGGGCGAGAAATCTATAGTAGGCACAGGGTCATCCATTCCACGAGTGTCAAAAGGCAGTTGACCATGAACTTCACTACGATAGACCTGACGTTTTTTGCGCTCGCCTGCCCTTTGAGAAGTCAGAACCAATGTGAACAATGGGTTATATAAGTGAATGAATCTTACGATAGCTTTGCCATGATCTCTAGAATGGCTTGTGCGCGCTTGAAGAAGAAGCGAGCTCATCGAAAGAGTCAGCTGAATGAAGTTCCATTAAATAGATACCACGTACAGAATTCTTTACGACGAACGATCTCAATCACAGTGGCACCATATGCGTATAGCATGTTGTGGAGCCGCTGGATATGAGAGAAGCTATTCTTCCCGCGAAAACTTGTTTGGAGTGCATTCAGTCCTGAAGGCATTTGAACAACATCATTATTCAGAAGACTGATACGCCGGACAGTCATGATACATTGTTCTGTGTACTCGTTCTGTGTTGATACTGTCAAGGAACATCCGAAGAAACTTTGAAAGTGGGGTCAAACCTTGACTTCCGCAATGAAATGAACCTCATTCCTGTGATCGTGATCCAACTGTCGAAGTTCTTCCAAAGATAAATTTCCGCGTGGTCCAGTTAGATACACACTCTCACCGTGAATGATCTTATCGTAATTGTTGATTGGGCCTGGGATAAGTTAGAGGCAGACATTTGACAGGATGTGAAGGGTCGCACCCTCAAGGGACGCAACATAATCCGTGATCTTCTCTTTTAGTGCCTGAGACCTGCGAAAAGACGCGTCTGCATCGTCCAGCAGACTTGCAGATAAATTAGCCATAGACAGATATAGGAAGACATTGATCTTCACCGCTTATCACCTACGGATGACCGAACAATGTCGGTGCCTTCTCTCAACTTGAGGACAGCCTGCTCAGCAAGTTCAAAGCGCGATTTCAGGTCATCTAGATCTCAAATGTCAGATCGGGTTGGGAGTGAGAGAAGGAGTTACACACCATGCGTTCGTGCGCAACCCGCTGCTACTGTCTGCATTTTATCAGTCGAAACATAGTCGCCCAGTGTTCTGTGCCGTTCTCCTGCCTCAATAGCCCTGCGTACGGCATTTGACATGAAATCAACATGTATGCAAACTCGTTTGATCAGTTCTAGGTCGGAGTTTAGGCCCTCAAGCAGGGTAGCCTGTCTTTGTAGTTCACGTTTGGAGTTGGTAGCAAGTGAATCGAACGTATCGAAGATTGCGAGAACATGAAGGTCGAGGCTGCTAGTTGCTACTCGCATGGCTTCACGCTGATATTGTATTGACGTAAGCATGGAATTGATCTGCTCGTGATGGAGTCGGGCAGTTCGCAGATACGCAGCAGCAAGCTGGGACGGCCGAAAGGGCGGGGTCGCGGGTATGTTCTCTGTTGACACATCTTCAGCATCCCTTATTGGGCTGGACCCAGAGTAACTGACCCTCCACGACAGGCTGCAGTGTTGGCCGAACGTATAAATCTTCAAGGACATCCTCAAGATCAAAGTCAAGGTAGAACTTGTTGAATACATATATAGTCTGCAAAAATAGGAGATATATCAGGCTTTGGTTGGCGAGTTAATAGAGGACGCACTTGATCCACTGCGCCAGCAAGATCCAGAATATTTGAGTTTAATAGTCTGCGGCCATCCGGAAGATATGCCAAAACAGCTTCCTTGTTGAGTCCTGTTTCCTGATGAATGAAGAGCTCCAGACTCCCGGCTCTGGGATACGCATCAGCATAAGTATGATGCTTTCAGCATTGCCCAGCTAACCTCTCGATGTCCCTCAGGCTAGCATTGGTCTACACCAGAGTGAACAGGCGTTGAAGTTAAGATGTCGAAAACCACAGACCTGGAACAAACGACCGTCCTCTGCACGACATATTCGCAGCATGTCAGGAGTGCAGAACACCCAATAGTGCCAAAGTAAATAAGTAGCAGTTGTACAAAGGGTATATCAAGAAGCAACGAGCAAAACGCAAGGTACATCGACAACACAACCAGAGTGCTACAGAGCTGACGTGATGAGAACAAATCACTGTTTTGGAAATACAGTACGTACTCCCCAAGATGACTTAACCGGTCCTTGTCCAACATAGACACAATGTCTCACCAGACCGAGGCCCCGCTGGTTCTTCTCCCTCTACTACCATGGAGACATCCTCTTGTCCACAGATGAATGAGCTCTCCGTGCCAACCAAGAAATCTAGCTCCATTTCTTGTTTCAACCGTTCCGCCACAATGAACCCTGTTCCTCCGAAAACTCTCGGCAAGGAAGAACCATCGAACAGTCTGCTTCCCTCAGATCTGATCAGAAAGGTATGGTTTCCAACTTTTTGTCATAATCCATCATTGTTCTCAACTGAGAGCAGAGTACGCAATTAATCCTTGTTCAAACCAGATTCTCTGATGTCCATTCACAGTAATCTTGTGGGCATGCGGAGATGCATCAAGTACTCCAAAAATGTGTCTCATCAACTCGACCGTTCACGGTTGGGTTCTTCCAGTCCTTTATCATTCCGTTCACTTTCAATTTTCACAAGATATTGTTGATTTTGTCGTCAAACATGACGTGCCAAACTTGCACATGAGCAACAGATTCCTGCTCATCCGGGACTTACATATAGGTCGTGGCCTCAACGGGATGGGTGACCTTCTGTACGGATCCCGTCAGTGGCCCATTCATCCTCTCCAGCGACTCATCAGTCTTTGTGTTGAGTTACGATCCCTCACTGTACTCTATATGGACCAAATGCTCTGGTCCCGCTTTGAGCCCTTTCTTCCACCTCGTGTCGACAAGATCACTTTGGGTCCCATGCATGGCCCCATTAACCCACAAGATTTGACTCAGCACCCCCCTCTGGCACACCTAACCAGTGTCTACACCTGTCTGAGCGATGAAGAAGCCGAAGAATTATTCAAATATCCAACTATGACTAAAGTGCGGAAATTTTGCGAAGCCAATAGCATGGGTCCGGCATGGGCAGTCAACCAAGCTCCACTTGTGATGAAATCCCACAATTTACAGGAGTATGAGATTGTGATCTGTGGTGCACCCGATCACACCCAGCCCATATGCCTTTTTGCGGAGCAATCTTTGAAACAGATGGGTGCCACAAACAGAGTGGTTTTACGCCAAGCTCCTAGTGGTGGTTGGGTTGGCATCCTTTATAACGAATTTGTTGAATGCCGAAGACGTTTCATTGGTATGCTTGTGTCTTTGATCACCTCACCCATGATCACCTAGATTCCATTAGCTTCTCAGTAGAATGGTATGAAGTTTCCCTCTGTAATTTACATGATGATCTATTATTATTCCTAAATATATTGAGAGGCTGTCGCCATTCCCTAAACACCACCGGTTACTGAACGTGGCGAGCTACCTGCGTAACAGAGACATAAGTAACTCGTTGGGTGTTTGAAGAGGTTGCTACTCCAAGAACACAAGTTGTTGGAAGCCTTGGGACCTTGAAACTTTGAATAACGATTAGCCACTAGTAGCTTGATCATGTCTATCATCTATCAGTCATACATACAAACATTGCATGTTACCTTTCAAGTCCACTAATATAGAATGGAACTTCTCAATAAAGACATCGAGTGGATTGAATACTTCCAACTTATCTGGCGAATTTCTGATTCTGCCCCCGAAAATCAATTACCATACATTGATCTCGCTACGGTAGTAGTTTTTTCATAGATTTCAGAGGTGTAGCCTGAGCTCCTTGCATCTTGATCTAGAGGATTCCGATGACTTGGCCCGTCGAGGAAAGTCCACAAAATTCAATATTACCAGGTTATCAATGATCAAGGCTCACGATTCCAGCTTCCTTCCCTCACGCCCCCAAGCCTCTACTCCTCGGCAGCCTCGGCTTTTATCTTGGCAAGCTTTTTCATTCGTCGAACATAACTAAGTTCCCATTGTAGGGTCACTACCTGGAAATTCTCCATAAGAATTGCATTGAAACTTACTCATCGTACTGACATCTGGGGTTTGTGCATGTGTAAGGGAAGTTGTGAAAGCTGCAGAGGAAAGTTCAAGCGTGAGACGTACCGTTCGTACTCATGACGTTCGTGTTCACATTCCCAAGGAAGGTATAAATTCTTCTTCCGACATACATTCAAAGGAAGTAGCAACCTGGAAGCATTGTGGGCCATGAGGGGAACGATTTCGTGAATGAACATGAAAACATGAGTGCCAATCGCTTCTGAGGGAGGTATTACACTCACGCAGAACAACCGTCCCGCCAATGTAAGGGCACTTTGTCTGCCTTAAGTTGTACTTGAGAGGCAGTTGTTGGAGATGCCATTGGGTATGAGAAGAGTAGGACTCCTTTGTCGCCGTGGGCGGTGAGAGGTTGAGCACGTGATGTAGATCTTCCAGTCCTAATCAAACCAAATATCGTCTCGAGGATCGAAGTGTGAAGGGGTCAACGACTAATCACCTGCTGATACGTCACTACCGATATATATACAACATATAACTACACTCTTTTACTGGAACATTGCTCTGTTCATTGAGGTGATACTTCTCACACGACACCCCGAGCCAAGCGGGCCAGGGTGAATAGTCGGTTTTGTCGCTTATAGATAACTATCATCTCAGACTCTCCTCCAGTTCCCTCAGGTTTCTTCTTAGTCAACATGTTTGATACTGAGGGATGCCTGTCGGTGGGTTTCAATTGGGGGTCCGGAACGACGAGGTGTTAAAAATTATGTATTCAAGTGAAGAATAACAAAGGAGCACTATGTGATAGTATGAAGTACCAACCATACTAACGCGTCTAGCAACTCCGCTCAAATCATTGAGTACTTCTTCAAAATGGGGCATCGAATTCAGAATATTCCTTGGCGCAGAATTGAAAAATCGGTGACACAGAACCTCGCCTCAAAATGAGGTCCACCCAGTCCCTTATTATTTAGAATAAGATCCAAGACTCCAGACAAACTAACAGCTGTTATAGTTCAACAGCTGATACGAGAATACCCAAGTAGCCCGATTTCAATGTTAAGCCATGACATCGTGATTTCCAATTCAGCCAAAGAGGAAGCATACACAACACTTGAGTCCAGTCTCGATTTCTTAGTTAGTTATCTCCGGAACCGCCTCCTTCAATTTTTCTTTCAAGTCCTCAATGTCAACGTTAACCTTGTAACATTAAATATACACTTCAGCAGGGCAAGTAACATAACGACGCACCATTTTGTTCGGCAAGTCTGAAAAGATCGTGCCGAGACCTGTGCCCTCGCATTCATTGACGGACACGCTATTGGACCTTTCTCCTGAGTTCCTCTTGCGGAAGGGAAGACCAGGAGAAGTAACAACCTTTCATAGCGTGAGCATGATCAGATGTCATTAAAGTGCGGACTGACACAATTATTCTCAGATCTTCCAGCACGTAGCGCACAAATTGCATTATCTTTGCAGTCTCCAGGCGGACATGTTTCTACATTGACACCCCGCCACTTGAACTCTAAAAACTGTCGGAAAAGTGCATCATTTTGTTCGAATGCTTCCGTGACCTGATGCCAGAATGCAGGCGTTAGCGGGGTGTTCTCGGGCCAACCATCAGACAAGCCAGATCCATAGACTTCCCGAGCTGAGTAATACTGTTTCCATTGAGCTTCAAACTGGCGCTGAGCACTAGATCCAAGCATGTACAAAGAGGGAGGACGCTCACGAGAAGTCTGGAAAGTAGGATCCCCCAAGTCACCTAGAATCAGCACCATCAGTATCTTCGGTATGGCAACTGTGGGAGCCTGACCTATGAATACTCTGGCGTCCATAATTTCATACGTGTCAGGGTCAACGTCATATACCTTGAAAGCTGGATTCCCGGCTATCCGTGCTCTTTAACGACTGAATTCAGTGTGAGGTCTCAAAGGACGCTTACTTGAAGGGGTTAGAGATGGCCCGATCCACATAGTACTGACTGCATTCTCCGCCGTACGATTGTTATAGTCTGAGTACGAGATTGCAAACTCATCCTGACACACTATCAAAAGTTTGCTACATGACCCTCAAACTGATACTTACTTTATGGGTATGCCCGTAAAATTGTCCCGCAATGGTATTTTTAAATCTCTGGACAATTTGATCAAAGTAGTTGGACTAGGCTGATGAGCTTAATGTGCACAGAAGTTGCCGCAGGTATTCACCTGGTCGTGTAAAGCATCAGAGGAGCTTGGTGGCATGTGCGCTATAATCCAAGCTCTTTGCCCTGCGTCCTCAGCTGCTTGAAGTTCCTGGGCGACGAATGTCAGGATGCCATTAGGATCTGGTCTGTGACAGAATAAGTTTCTGATACTCGTAATGCGCTGAGTTAACACACTGGGCTGTGTCACTGTCAAAGAGCCAGAAGCTATTTCTTGTGATAAGCCCTTCCGGTGCTTATAAGTTGGTGTGGAATCTCTGCTTACTTCGCTTTATACCAGTACAAATCATTGAGGGAAATGATACTTTGTTTTCATGAGTATGTGGTAGGGCATGCACGGAGCGAGACCTACCGAAGGTTTGTTCCAGAAACTACAGCCGAGTAGCTCCCTGACATATGTTCAACAGAGTTGGCAGCAGAAGCATCAAGCCACTCCTACGAGTAGTTTAGAGTTCAAAACTGGAATGTTGGTTCTCACTACTTAACTCACCGACCAGTCAGCACCCTGGGTATCAAACACCCATTGGGACGATGCGCCGGACGTAGTATTTCGGGGGAAACTATTGACTGGGGCAACATCACTGATAAGGTAGCATCATAACAAAATAATAAATAAGATCGAAAATAGCTTACTGGTTGCCTGTTGACGGTGAGACTTAGCTGAAGCTGCACACGATGCTTTAAAGAAATAGGTATTTACCGATCACGGGAAAAACGGGAGCACCTATAAGCGTTTGCATTTCATGATTGAACTGCTGCAAATGGGCTGTCACGCCAGTCTGGTTGACCAACCAAATATCACCTACCAAGAAAAACAATCAATACCATTTAGCAAGGTGAAAGCGAGAGCGTCATACCTTCAATGACATCACCCGTGAAGATTGAGAAGGAGTTCTCCTGTGCAGAAGCAGCATGAAGCATGCTCTCAACCAATCCTGTAGAGGCATCACAGTTATGGCTTGCGAGTATCCCTGCTGGTTGTTGGACTGGTAATCCAGTTGCATAATTCCTGCAACAGATAGGTTTCGTGCAATTCACTTCTGCACCCGGCTGCGTTTCAGTGGTCAGCTATATGAACTAAAGACTTCTGCAAGAGTACATACAGTGTATTCCCTATCAACATGAACATCACTGAAATGCACTACCTGGAAGGGTTGACGTCCTTGGCTTGTCCATTGTTTTGGATTTTTTGGTGCTGAGGACAGCGGGAAATTGAGCTGCTGAACGGCAGGTTGTTGGCATAAACCGAATACAGAGTTGCACAGCAGAGTAGAACTTCGATCGAAGGGAGAAATTTTCCGTAGATCATGGGCCACGATGGGCCCTTGTTCAGCTAGTGCTCCATCGCAGACATCATCATCTTCGGCCTTGAGGCAATTGAAGGTAAGCGCAGGTCATTGTGCAATAAATAAAGATCCCATACGCCAATAGCCTTACAAACAGCGGCCATACTATCAGAGAAAGCCGAGTTGCCTAGAGCGGCGAGGCCTTTGAGAGGAACAAAGAGGGCATGACATGAGTCGCAGTCAACTGTTTGAGTGATGGCATTGACAAGATCATCAATTAGGCTACCATAAACACTTTTGCAGATGTGCAATGCCACAAGGAGAGATAGAGACGGCCAGAATTGCATCACAATAAGGTATGGGAGTGTTTTGAGAGTTCAGTAGGTGTGTTAAATAGTGCTCAAGACAGGCAGGAATCACATGTTGCCTGTGCCGAGCAGGAAAATCCTTAATGGCTTGATGCCATTATAAGATAGACGAGAAAAACTTTGTTTGCAACCATGCGAACACAAGCGAACATTGCCACCCCTATGGTGAGATTGGTAAGACTGGTAGATGACTGCGAAGAAACGTGGAGAAACAGAGAAATCTTTGCAAATTCTATCCAGCAAACTTTGGACGTGTAATTGAATCATTTCGATAGCGAACTCGGTGGCCAGAGAGTAGTATTTACTTGATCCACCTGGAACGTTCCAATAAGTAGACGTAGTGGCGCCCTGAGAAAGGTCCACAGGAGATTTTACACAAGATGAGAAAACAGGTCAATTTCTCAGGACACTCCCACATACACACGATCAGTGAATTGAACGTTTATATTTTCGCACGCAGAGATTGCGGGAAGGAACCCAGGCCATCATGTGGTCTAGTCTTTCTCACGCTTTTGTGGACTTGCCTGAGTCACAAATCTTCAGAGTGCCTTATGGTTCGTATTGTGTCTAATTGCTTGTGGCTGAATCCAGAACGCGTCAAGGTCACACAAGATAACAAGCGAACAATGCTGAAATATTGGAGAGCTGACTCACCCAAGTGTCTGTGTTTGTTTGATATCTGCCTTCAACGGATGGACTTGTTCGACAGATAGACATTCAATGATCCTGCGACGAATGCAAAATAGCTGGTTCCTTTTTTTACTAATGCTTTGACAAATGTTGAATACTGGAGCTCAGCTACTGAAGCCCCTTCCACCAAAGGATACATCAGCCATTAATCTTGTCCTGTCACTGAACCCGCTTCCGTTCATTTCCCTGGACACTTCTCTGACCACAGTGGGGTCTCCTTTATGTATTCTGTGCAATATCAGAAGTGTATCAGATTTTGAGGACCTCGTGGCTTATGCTCTTCATCTTGCTGGTTTTCATTTTTGAGCTGCTCTTGACTATTGACCTTTGTATGATTGCCACTCGGTGAAACCAGCTGGTTCGGCAGACAAGTTAGAAGGGGATCCAGTCAAAGTTATCAGAGGTCGGAAATGCAATGGCTGGATTTGTGGCGATATGCGTTGGCTTTCCATATGCTCTGGCAGTCGGGGAGTGACTTAATTAGTAAGACGAGGACTATCCTCGGTTTGGTATGTACGCTAGAAATAGATTCATCAGCCCCAGCTCTAATTCATAATTCACGAATCAGCATCCGTAATTTTGGACATCTGTACAATTTAAGCGCTCGGAATCCTTGTATTGAGTCCGTGAGTCGACGACCAAGTCGATGTCACTAATAACGCATTGAACGAGTAAGTATTGAAGTCTACTTGCATTCTTACGCTATTTACGTCAGCGGATGCTAATCACCATTCCAGGGCGCGCACTATATAAGTACGGGCGTGGACTAGTTTCTTTACAACTTCCTCTCTTCAACAATCTGCCTGTAACCCCACGTCGGGCCTTTGGTCATTCTTTGACACCGACTGTCTAGTCATGTATACACGCTCCTTATTCATCGCGTTCCTTGCCACCATCTTCTCCATTCCAATTGTCTCCTCTAGGAAGATCCAAAAGGATGGACTCGTTTTGCCTCCTAGCGCTTCTGAAAACAGAGACGCCGTCAGAAACATCTTCTTGAAGAGTTATAAGGCATACGAGTATGTCACCTGCGTGTTTCCATGCGTTCTCGTGTTGATCTACAATAGGAAATCTGCTTGGGGTCATGATGACCTTGGCCCTCTCTCAAATAGAGGCAATGGTCTGCTGAGCGTGCTCTGCAATCGTTTTATCCAAGTAGCTAATGGCAGCTTTCAGGAGGTTTCGTCGACAGTCGCAACGGATGGGGTATGATGACATGTGTTACCGAAAAGCTACCGGCTGATTTCAAAGTCTCAAGGTGCTACTATTATTGACGGGATGGGGACCATGGTGGGATCATGTTCTTGCATTGACGATCACTAATCACGCTGATATGTACAGCAAATAATGGGCCTGACAGTACAGTGAAGCGCATTTAGTTATACAACTTATCCCTGAATTGCTTCCTAGGATTATTTCAATGAAGCTGTGAGTTTTGCATCGGGAATTAATTTCAGCAAATCAAATACGTCTAATACAGTCAGGTGCGACAGTTTCTATTTTCTTTAATTGGAAAAACAGCTGACCATCGATCAGTGTGTTTGAATCCTCAATCCGGTACATTGGAGGGCTGCTCAGCGCCTACGAGCTGAGTGGAAAGCAGCACCGCACTCTTGTTACTAAAGCTGCACAGCTGGCTGATAAGTTGATTTTTGCTTGGGTTGGGGTATGTCAGCCACCATTAATTTATCATCTCGTATGCCGATGGCAATTCTCAGGACAATGATGTTCCATTTGGGCAACTTGATTTCAGCAGCAACACGCCTGTCAATCAGAATGTTAGCTAGAGTATTGGTTATTACTCTTCTCAACCTGACATATGTTCTAGTCCAATATTGCAGAAGCAGGGAGCGTGAGTCCTGCAGTGCATCAGAGTTCTCTCTCTGATCTGCGTCTAGCTACTTCTCGAGTGGGCAACCTTAAGTAAATATACAGGAGATAACAAGTATTTCGAATTCGCTGCCAAATCAATGCGTCGCATTGCTACCAACGTGAGTGCTGATATCTCCCACTCCATTTTATTAAATTTCAGCCAAACAGCCATCCCCGCTACCAGGTTAGTTTCTTAGTAGATTCTCCCTTAACATAAAGCTCATGAGAACCATGAGGCCTGCCTGCCCAAGGGATTGATCCCAACACCGGTGCACCCGTGGGTGGATATATCGTATGTCGTCCATTTTTACCGTTTGGATATGTATGACTAGGATCAGACATGGGGAGGAGGCTCCGACAGCTATTTCGAGTATCTCATCAAATTTCCTCGTCTCAATAACACTGGTGATCCGCTCTATGCCAATACTTGGAAACTGGCTGTGGATGCTTCTATGCATTCTCTTCTGAAGGTCAGGAGTTCTACTCAAGCTTCTGAGACAAATCTCATGCTACGTCCAGGAATCAACGGTTGCTAATCAGATCTATCTGGCCGACATTGATTCTCAAGGGCGAGTTGTTCATGTCGGTTCTCACCTCGCATGTTTCTATGGAGGTAATTGGATCATGGGTAGGTCAGCGTCACTCCCCTGTTGCTGACTGCTCACAGTCACTCCAGGTGGCCACCTGACCAACAACCAGACTATTATTGATATTGCCCTTAAATTGGTTGATTCATGCTGGAACACCTATGCAAGCACCACGTGAGTTTCTCACTTCTTGAAAGATTTCCTGCAAGCTCAGTCTCGTCTCAAGAACTGGCATTGGTCCCGAGACCTTCGCTTTCGCGTCTAGCGATGGTGGTTTCACGAATGGGGCTGCTCCAACTTCCGACCAACAGGACTTCTATGAAAAACATGGATTTTATATCACAGACAGCGATTACATATTACGTCCCGAAGTTATGGAGTCGAACTTTTATGCCTGGCGATCAACAGGCGACATCAAATACCTCAACCGTGCTTCCCAGGTTATCCAAAGCATCAACAAATATCTTTCAGTCAACAATGCATATGCAGGGATTGAAGATGTAGATAGCGCCACTTCGAAAAAAATCGATGACATGGAGAGTTTCTGGTTTGCTGAAACACTCAAGTACCTGTACGTAGCCTGGTTCTTGACAGTAAATGTGTATTAACACAACGAAATGTAGATATCTGACTTTTGATGACCCCACCCATATAAGTTTGGATAACTGTACGTTCTTGACTCTCCGTTATGTTCAACGCATCATGGATATTATTAACAGATGTTTTTAACACTGAGGCCCATCCTTTCGAAGCCCCACCTCCCTTGGATAACTACGGGACTTCCGGTAGCCTGACAACCCCGCGGAGCCCTCCCGAGTTCACACCAACCCAAGCACCACTTCCCGGTTACAGTCAGAGTCATGGTTTGCCCCAAATTCCTCACATTCACGACGGTATCCAGAGCGTCTTGGATCATCTTCTTATTTGACGCGGTTGTTCCCACTGTCATCACGCAACGGTCAGGTATCGATATCCATCCTTTCGTTATTCGGACTTTCTACTCTATTAAGCTATTTCTACTTGGAGCGTGTTGGGAACTTGTAATAAAGTCAAATCAGCCTTAGTACTGCACAATGCCTCGTCTGCCAACACAATGGATGGTAAAACCCGAGGAAAGGGGTCGTATATTGATATTGATGATCCCACGCAATCGGGGTCATTGGTCATGTGTCTTGGACTTAGATTTGTTCGGATCACAACGCCGCTCATGTCACTACCCTGCCAGATCAGATTCTTGCATTCCTTTATCCTTCTTCCCATCAACACTGTCTGTAGTCATGAGCAGAATGAATTTCTATCATGTTCTCTTTGTGACGTGATTGGGCAAGTGGCCAGCAAGGGAAGGTGGATTCGCATACGGCCCGCTCCTGGATTATCAAACCTGAAGTAACCTTGTGCAAATTGAACCACGTTGAAACAACCTCGAGGAAATTTACCCTCAGTCGGGAACTCTTCTGAGCACGCGCCTCTGGATCATACTTCGATTTTTCGGCCTTATACTTGAAGCTATATAAGATCCGAACCATCTGTCATGTCCTTAGTTTACAGGGTCCTCTGAGAGCAACCTCTCTTGCTTGCTATTGCACGAGGGCTTCTCTATTGGATATTCCGATTGCTCTATCCTATTTCGGACGACTTGTCCTGTGGAAGATGATTGTGTCGCCACTGGTGGCTTTAGCTTTAGCTATAGGCGCAATTAGTGCATTTGCCGGCCCAGTCCAGAAACCTGACATTCGGCTTCCAAGGAGTGCAGCTGCGAATAAGGCGGCTGTGGTGGATATATTTACCAGGAGTTACGATGCATACAGGTATGCTTGTATTTTGATTTATTTTTTTACGAAGGAAGGTTTTGACTATAAACCCTAGAGAATTTGCTTTTGGTCATGATGACCTTTCACCCCTGAGCAAGGGTTTTTCCGATGGTAGAAATGGCTGGGGTGAGTGCTGATCGGTCATATGAACTTTTTTGAGGCAGAGTATGACTTTTAGGTGCTTCTATTGTCGATGCTATGAGTACAATGGTGCGAGTTTGGTCGTTATACACTGTGATCTTCGATCAGTTACCATGAACACCCAATACCGTCTAGAGTATCATGGGCCTTGATGTAAGAGGTCTACAGAGTACCAATTAAAGTCCAACAAACTGATTGGTGTAGGGTTTTCTCGAAGAAGCCATTGAATTTTCCAGCAAAATCGACTTCAGTAGGTCCAAGACGCCCAGTACAGTCAGGTGGGAATTATAACTGTTTCAAGTGAGTCAAGCACCTGATTCTGTCATTTTAGCGTTTTCGAAACGACTATCCGGTACCTCGGGGGGTTATTGAGTGCATATGAATTAACAGGCAAGAAGTTCCCTGCCCTTGTGGACAGGGCAAGGGACATTGGCGATAAGATGGCTTTTGCTTTCTCTAGGGTGAGCGAAATCCTCACGTTATTGATTCTTTTTTTGCAATCAAGGCTCACGCATAAGGTCCACGTATTGTTGATTGTGTCAAAAAGAAGAATGCGATTCCGTTCGGATTCCTCGACTTTACGGATAATTCTCCGACTATAGCTAATGTACGTACATATGTGTCATTTGAACTAGGAACGGAAACTGACGGCATCTTCATCTTTATATCTCGAATACAGTCAAATATAGCTGAGGCAGGAACTGTGAGTGATTTATTTTGAGTTCGGTAATTCGGATGAAGACTGATCTTCTGTTTTCTCATGTAAGCTAACTTTGGAGTGGGAGACTTTGTCAAAGTATACTGGAAATGCCACATATGCCAATTTAGTTATTGGCTCTGTGCGGCATATCGCTCAACTGGTTTGTCCTCTTGTTCTGTTATCTGCCTCTCTAAAGTTGATCCTGTCTTTTGTTATATTTTTAATCAGCCTGCACCTCTGCCTGGTTTGGCAGCTCAAGGCATTGACCCTCATACAGGACAGTTTGTCGATGGCTATGTCGTAAGTACATTATCCTTTTTACTCTGGGAAAATACTGGAAGATAAATTCACGATAGACCTGGGGAGGTGGTTCGGACAGCTACTTTGAATATCTAATCAAGTATGCTAGACTCTCTAACACCCAGGACAACTTGTTCGCAGATACTTGGGCCACAGCTGTTGATTCCTCGATCAAGAATCTTTTGAGAACGTCAACCACGGGGCGGCATCTCTATCTGGCGGATTTTGATTCAAGTAGGTTGATTAGACATGTTGGGTCTCATTTGGCTTGCTTCTATGGAGGAAATTGGCTTTATGGTGAGTGCGAGGTGGAATTGTAAGAAGTTCAAGGAAATTGATTTTCTCCAGGCGGTCGTCTCATGGATAATCAGACGATTGTGAACATTGGTTTGCAATTAGTGGATGCTTGCTGGAATACATATGCCAGTACTGCGTACGACGTGTTGATTCTTTATTATCCGACCCACGTTCTGATAACCTATCCTTTTGGTTAATAGTACCGGCATTGGCCCTGAATCTTTCGCTTTCATCTCGAGTGACGGCGATTTTACCGGCGGATCTACTCCAAGTCAATCTCAACTGACCTTTAACAATCGACACGGATTTTACGTGACCAATGGTGTATATGTCCTTCGTCCTGAAGTCCTCGAATCGAATTTTTATGCGTTTAGAGTGACGGGAGATACCAAATATTTAGATCGGGCTGCTGCTGCTGTGAAGAGTTTCAATGAGTTCTTGGCTACCCCGAATGGTTTCGCAGCATTGAACGATGTCACTAACCCGAGCCTGGGATTGATTGATGATACGGAGAGTTTTTGGTTTGCGGAGGCTTTGAAGTACTTGTGAGTGTTTTCTCTTGCATTTGCAATAGAAATTGAGCATGGAGCGCGGAATAGGTATCTCACGTTTGATGATCCGGAGCATATCCATCTTGATCGATGTGTGTATTCCGTAGTTGAGCTTGTGCATTTAAGTGTTGATGTGATCACTTCCTTGTTAGACGTTTTGAACACCGAGGCCCATCCCTTTGAGGCACCACCTGCGAAATCTAGATATGGTAGTGGTAAAATTCTCCCTCTTGTACCGGGTTTCACAGCACAATCTGCTGGTGCACCACTTCCGGCCATTAGTCCTAACGCTAAAGTCGGTCCCGCAATCACCAATACTGGAGAGGTTTAATTTGGCTGGTACAGTATTAGCAAGTGACCTTTGCATATTTGATTCATTGTATAACCTTGCACTTGTAATCCATTGATCTCACAGGTATATATGACCACATGTATCTACATCACAAGTTGAGAAATCAGTTTTTGACATGGCGTCGGCCAATGCTGTGGAGAGCATGCTTGCCAGAAAACAGCGTGACAATCCCAAGAACCCCACCATATGTCCAGGGAACCTCAGCAACTTGAGAACTACCTGCATTATGGATGATGCACTTTCTATTTGTAAATGTAGTTGAGAAACCAACATTGTCAAGCTATCCAATTAAAACAAGTGTGGTGGTTGAGGTGCGATATTGTAGAGACAATTTTCCATCTTATTTCTGTTTTAACCTCCTCATAGTAGCATATCCAGTTTGTTGAAGATGGGTCAATGCATCGTCACATTGGTCCCTGTTTATGTTTGGACCACATTTATGCTTGGACCTTCTTTACTTAGACAATTAAGGTTTCCTCTCTTATTGTTACATGTAGTATATATTTGGACTACTAGCCAATGTTCATCTCAGTTGTGTTCCATACTCTGGAAGCCTCTGAGAAGTGAATATTCACTGCTCTTTAGGTTATGGGCCCCAAGCTGTGAACACTTGCTAGAACTACATTACCTGCAGAACTACACCACACATAAACTATGTCAACTCCTGAAGGGAGCTCACCACCAATTTTTTCTGATGAAAACAAATTCAATGGAACAAACTGGGCAGTATGAAGTAAATTCATTCATATTGCTACTCAAATGAAAGGCATCTTTGGATGCTTGGATAGAGCCATCAAGTGTCAGAGTTGTGAACAATGGACTGGACTTTATTATATTTTCTTTTTGGTTTTATTTTCTTTCTCTTATTTTATTTTGTTTTATTTGGAGTCTCTTTTCTTGTTCTTTATTTTGGACCTAGGTAGAAGAAGTGGCATGATGTCACATGTGACAGTCACAAAGTCACAAAATTGTGACAGATATGTGACAATGATCACAGGGTTGTCACAGTCACACTATCATGTAACACAAAGAAGGACATAGAAGGTTCTAAAACAGATAATATCATATAGCATGCATATGTACTTTAGGATAGGTTAGTTGTAGTGTGTGCACAGACCATGGTATTGAGTTCTTTTGTATTATTCAATACAAAAGTAATCTTTTGCTTTTAATCAAAGGCTTAAGTCATAACATCAAGAATTCAGGAACATCAACTATACTATTCTCCCCCACATCTACACTAACAGTTTCCAGTAACACTGAAGCTACACAGCCAAGTATAACATCAGTTTCATTACCACTTGATGAAATACCATGGAACTTACTTAATCCAACTGCTACAGAATAGAAAATTTGTAATGCTTAGGCAAAAGGCCTGCTTATTTATAATACTAAAAACTCTATTGGCCTAGAAATCAACATTGCCAGTACTACAGCTCACACTTGGAAGTTGTATATCTGTTAGGCACAGTTCATACTAGAAGCTTGTGAAATTGGTTTGAGAATATGTAAAATATGGAAACTTCATATGATAAGCTTGGTGATGTGAACTTTCCAGAATAATCTTGACTTTAGCTTATGTACTATGCTATCTGTCTACTGTGTAGCCACAACTTTAGAAGATTGAAACAAAATCTAAAAAGGATTGAGTACTGATATAGTATATTACTATTAAATACTAGAGATTGAGTTCAATTGAAATTGTTGTCAATTATTAGACTAGTAAATCTACTAGTCTTATATATGAGTAAGATAGATAGAAGATACTTAGAGGTTTCAGTAGTAAGACACTTAAAGAGGTTAGATAGAGAAACTCTGCTATAAAAGACTAAGTTTAATAGAAGTATCTCTATCATAGAAGATTAAGTACTCAAATAATTAGGGAATAATTACATCACCACTGTGGAGTTGTAGAAAGAATGGCTGTTATAGAAGAAAAGTTTTTACTAAGATTAATAAGAAGATATTACTATTGTAAAGAGCAGTCTTTAAAATAATTGAACTTGGTATATGATAGTATTCCTCTCTTAAAACTGAGCCTTTGAAATCTTATTTATTTTACCTAAAGAACTGGTAATAGTATCTAAGTTGATATATATAAAAGAAAGAAAAATTTTTTGCCTCTTTTTCTATACTACTATAATAGCATAAAAAGGAGCAGTAGCTTCAAGCTTATCTAGAAGAGATAGCAAAAGCACATTATGTTAAGCAGGCAGTATAAAGAAAGCTACTAAGGCTAGAGTGCAGAAGAAGATCATACAGAGGTAGTATGAGAAGGAGAAAATAAAGAAAAAGAGGTTGAAGAAGTTGAAAAAACTTTAGAGTAAGGAATTTATAATTAGAAAATATGGTAAGGTCTTCTAGATTACAGAGACCAAGTACAAGGAAGTTGTGGAGATCTCTTTAGAAGATAAGACTAGATGGTAGTTATTAAAGAAAGCAAAAGAAAAACAGACTAAGAGGTACTGTGAGAATAATATAGTAAAGATAGAGATGAAAACTCTTATACTATTTTTATTAATTAACTTCTCTATCTATAATCACTCTCTTGTCTATATAGGATATATTGCTATCAAGCAGTAGTGCATTCTATATATTGATGCCACTACTGCCAAGAAGCTAGTCTCTATTGATAGTAGGGTTTTTAATACTATCAAGCAGATACTTTAAGAGCTTATAGAAGAATACCATCCAACTAGTGAGAATTAAGAGATTTCATAGAATAGCAAAGAAGACAAAGATAAAGATAAGGAAGATAGAGATGAGAATAGAGAAGAGTCTATAATAAGATTTGAGGAGGTTAAGAAGATAGTGTTGAAATATATCCTATTGTCTGCCTTCTACTAGATTATTGATTTTATTTTATTTTATTTTTATCACTACATTGGAATTTGAGTTTGTTGTTTTATATTTAACTAGTAGATGCAGTTTACACCTCATTATCTAAGATCTAGAAGGGACATCTCAGAAGTCTAGAACTAAGTAATTTTGTATTATTTAAGAATATGGAAGACAAAGTAGAATAATCTTTGACTTTAGCTTGTGTGCTACACCTCTATAAGTCATATGGATCATATATTTTGGATCAAGAAACTGGAAACTTAGAGGATGAAAAACCACTGAAAAGATAGTGAAGTGTGTTACCACTAATACTAAAAGAAGGATATTAGTTTTAGTTGATTTTTAGAATGACTACTACAGTATAAACTACTAGGTTATATACTAGATAGTATACTTAGAGTAGCTATCTGGAATGTAACTGCTAAGTGAGACTGGTGATCCTTAGATGTTAAGAAAGAGAAATCTATGAAGTTATCTTAGACTAGTAAGAATATCTAAAGTGAAATAAATAGGTTTGATCCATACTGGAAAAGGTTTGGGAGTATGGATAGGAGTAGGTGGTTTGGAACAGATAAGGTCAGAACATAGAATGTAAAATTAACTGTGTAAGTAAGAAAAAAAATATAAGATAGTTAGAAGAAAAAAATAAGATAGAAATTAAAGTCTAAAAATTGAAATAAAAATCCTATAAAAAGTCCTTGAAATCTAAGATTAAGTTATAATAGAAAAACAGACAGAATATACTAAGAAAAAATCTCTGTTAAAGTATGTGGGGTTCAGAAATGAGTTGTAGTAGTATAATTAGGATAATAAAAGTAAACTAGGCTTGATAGAATATATAATATAGAAATTAGATATCAAGTTGGGAGTTTGATAATACTATTAGGTATAGTTCATACTAGGAAACAAAAGTCTATAGAATTAGCTTATGAATGTGTAAAGTATAAAAACTTCATATAATAAGCTTAGTAATATAAACTTCTATTAAACATAGTTCATATCTTGTTATCTGAGATCTGGTAAGGTATCTTGGAAGTCTAAATAAGTTACTTAATGTGTTATCCAAGAATGCAGAAAATGATATTTGGCTTTAGCTTATATATTATACTTCTACTAGCTATACTAGTCATATATTTTAGAAGTGAACTTAGAAAACTTAGTAGATTAGGATCACTAGAGAGTAAGGTGTATCATTGTTAACACTATAAGAGTGTGTCAATTTTAGTTGATTTTCAGAATAAGCTAACACAGTATAAATTACTGAATTATGTACTAGATATACTATCTAGAATAGAGATTATTAACCAAGTTACCCTGGTTTACTAGTAATCTTCAAATATCAGAAATGGATATTCATAGAGTTTGCAAGTGTTGTAGCAACTACTAGTCTAGAAACAACCAATAGCATACTAAGTAAACTTATAGGTGAAATATCTCATGAGAATTATAAAAGAACTCAACAAGAAGTCTCTGATGAATTACTACCCTATTTATACAATAAATAAATGGTCCATGCTAATGATAAATAATCCTACCCTAAAGTTTATATATCAGCCATAAATATATTATGAGAATGATATACTGTAGACATATATCTTGATGTCACTTCTTTTAGATTTTTCTCTAATGTTTTAGATCTATGATATAATTGTCATAAAACACATTACATAATCATGTCATATGCATTCTTCATTGTCCAAGAAATAAAGAATAAAAGGAAAAGAAAAGAAAATCAAAATCAAAGATCAAATCAAAGAAAATAGATAAAAAGAAAAGAAAATCAAAATAAAATGTTAGTATCCAAGTGCACTATGATAGCAAGGGTCTAGCAAGAATATCTGAGGGAAATGAAGAGATACAATCTGTACTAGAAGAGGTTAGGAAGTATGGATAAGAAAAAGAATATTATCTATAAATTAGAATAGATGTAGTCAAAATGGAATATGACAACTTCTCAAAATAACTTTGGCTTTAGCTTATATACTATACTGTCTGTCTACTATAGTCACAACTTGAGAAGATTGAAACAAAGTCTAAAAGAAATTGAATACTAATATAGTGTGTTATTATTGAATATTAGGAATTGAGTTCAATTGAAATTGTTACTGATTGTCAGACTAGAAAATTATAGTATAACTACTAGTCTTCATATATAAGTAAAATTTCAGCTTATTTCCTTTTCTCACAGAGCATTCATGCTTTTTGCCAAGAAAAAAGACAGATCACTCTACTTCTATATTCACTTCTATACTATACTATGAAAAAGGATTGATATCTACTGCTGCTTATTTCTGATATTCTAGACTTTTTTCACAAAGATCACATCTATACTAAGATAGATCTCTATTACACATATTACTTAGTCTGCATTGCTAAAGATGATGAATAGAAGACTGTGTTATATATCTGCTATAGATTATTTGAATGGTCTGTCATGCTCTTTGATCTTACTAATGCTCCTGCTGCTTTCTAGTACTTACTATCCTCTCTTATTAGATTTCTGATACTTAAATTATCATGAAAATAAACATTTATGACTATACTCTTGCTGCTATCCTGCCTATCATGACCCTAGAGAATAAGATTTATCTAATAGTCTTTTATTTCTATACTTTCAACTCCACCAAGTTCAACTTTTCAAAACATTCTGGATCTAGCAACATTATTTAAAAAGTTCTACACTTTCCATCAATGTTATCATAGATTATAAGAGCCTCAAATATTTTTTGATCAATAAAGTTCTTATTCATCAATAAGTGAGATAATCTACGTATTTCTTCCAGTTTTACTTTGTTATTTGCTTTTATTTTGGTTAACTCAGAATTAAGCCTAATACTCTCACTAGATGATGGAACATTTATTCTAAAGAGAGAAATACTAGCTATACTTTTGTCAACCTTCACAACTTTCATCTAGTTTTCACTTATGAACAATTAGCAATATCTCTTAGAATATCCATCCTAATCTCTCTCTCTATCTATACAACTACAATTCTTGATATTAATTAACTGATTCTTCTAGTCTTCTTCTCCTCAACAATAAAATCTACATACTGTCTACAATACTGAAACTTATCCATTATAGATATACTTGGCCTAACATCCACTCAAATATACAAGAATTCTGTAAATTCTATATTATCTATATATGATCCAAGTTCTAATATTACAAGCCTTATAGATTTCTCAAACAACTCCCTATCCTAGAACAACTATAGAATTTAATATCTATGAACTTTATTGAAAAACTTCTGACTTTGATACAATCCTCATTATAGTTAATTGATTCTATAAGCAGACTATTTTCATTTTAATATCTGACACTATTATTTTCACAAAGTTAGCTAGACTATTTATCATATATGTATTCTCTAAGCATGGAGCTTTATCTTACATTACTTCTAACTAAGGATTCAAGTTTGTATCCAACTTTTTCTGCTTTTGAGGCATTATCCTTGACATATATCTCCACTTCACCTTAGACTACCATCCAGAAGAAAATAGGCAAATAGAAAGAACTAACCAAATTCTGAAACAATACTTTTGAGTCTACTATAACTACTAGTAAAATAATTGATCTGAATGACTTCTACTTATAGAATTTGTCTTCAACAATGCTTCTAGCACTACTACTGGTATCTCTTTGTTTTTTGTGAATAAAGAGTACTATTTAAATATCATAATCCACCCTGAATATAACATAGTCTTCTCTCATGTCCATAATTTCACAGTTAATCTTAATGAACTCCAGAATACCCTCAAGTCTAAAATATCTGCAGCCTAACAGTGTTATAATTCAAGAATTAAAGTATTAAGTCAAGAAAGGAACCTTATATTAGAGTTAACATAAGAGAACTTGATAGGAACTAGTTCTTAGTACAAAGTGTCTTTTTTATATATACTAGCTAGTTGGTCTGTGCAAGATCTTATCTAACCTACTCTAAAGACTATGTAGTATTCATAAGATCAATATGTGTTGTATATATTATATAACATTATTATTCTGGAATTTTCTATATCTTTCTGTATGATATATGATCATATAAATATAAATATGACATGGATATGTGGCAGTTACATATAACATCACATTAACTCTTAAGTCCAAAATAAGAAAAATAAATAAAAAAGAAAATAAATAGAGTCTACTATCTTCAATTCTAATATCTAGACTTTTAAGTAAGATAAAAGGTTTTTGTGAAAGCTCAGTTCTTTTGTATTACACAGCTATTCAAAAAGCTATCTGAAATATACTTCATTTATCTGGTCTTCTATATCTCTATGTTTGAAACAGCCACCCTCAGTGCCTTTTCTAGATAATCCAATTCTCCACTTATACTAGTCATTATTCAGTAAGGTTGAATATAAAATCTTATAAATTGTCAACTTGAAAATCAATTATAAATAAGCTTATAAGCTTCTCTATAAGATCATTTGGCTAGACTATAAAGACAGAAGATAAATCTGAGTGGTTACTTACTATTGAACTTACTTATACCTTAGAACTGATATTTAACTTCCATACTATATATTCTTTGAAGCCTGGTTTGTTTTCACTATCTTAATCTTTTATACTCTGCTGCATCTATTTTCTGTTTCTATTTTCTATTGTCTTTTTCTTTCTAATTTTTCTCATTCTTATTTGTATCTTCAGTTTTAGTTATACTTTTTAGCCATACTTTGGTTCTTGAGAACTCATCCCTAAGAGAAAGATACTATTATAGACTGACTTTTGAGGCTTCTACTTAAGACTTTAACTATACTTATATATATACTTCTGTATCTATGCTTATTCACACATAAATCAGCCTTTTGTATTTCATTTCCTAGTAACTTATTATCTAAACTCTTAATTGTCCTATATTCTAGCAACTGTTTCTATAATATCTTCTATACTACTATTCTCTAGTTATAGTTCTGATTACAAACTTAGTATTTAAAACCAAGTAGATATTCTATAGTCTTTAGTCTAGAAATTAACTATGACACTGACTAAGATACTAACTAAGCTTTGACTAAGATTAACCAAAAACCTTCTCTTATTTCTTTCTAATATCTTGTTATCTGAAATTATGACTATATAACAGACTGTTACAACTTAAAAATCTTGGAGCTAGTCAATGAAAAGAACCTTGTATAGAATTTACACAAGAAAACTCAATAGAGAACTCTGTACAGGATTGTCTATCTTATATACTCAGACTGATGGTCTGTGCTACTACTGTGATTAGCCTACCCTAAAGGACTATGTGTCTTTTTCAAGGTCAATATGTATTATACATGTTATATGATGTTATTCCTTTCAGAATCTTCTATCTTCT
>Ga0157368_1000295_pt1 | contig 23757 bp, 21 predicted proteins | sample AttbisABBM3_FD_113146 | JGI IMG/M metagenome (GOLD analysis project Ga0157368, IMG submission 113146) | Fungus gardens microbial communities from leaf cutter ant in Botucatu, State of São Paulo, Brazil - Atta bisphaerica ABBM3 | ecosystem: Host-associated > Fungi > Mycelium > Unclassified ...
AAACAAGAATATTGTTACAATTCAATGACCTTAAAGTTGATCAAAGAAAGGAACCTTGTATTAGGGTTAACACAAGAGAACTTAATGGAGTTCTTGGTACAATGTATCTACCTATATATATGTTGTATAATATCATTATTTCTCAAATCTTCTACCATGTTCTATGTGACCATTACTGTGACCATGTCATCTGATGTGACTGATGTGTGACAGTGGTGATCATAATGTCATGCTAAACCCTGACCCTAGCTTTAAAAAGAAAATTATGACAAATATTCAACCTTGTTCCATTATATCCAAGCAAAGTATTGTGGGACTACAGCAAGAAAAAGGAATGCAACAACACCATCAATGAATGGTGTTCAACCTTTAAATTGTCAAATCTCAAGGGAAGAAATTTCCTACAACTATTAAACAACAATCTATCAGAAATAGAGCCTGCTTATACAAAAGGAGGCTCATGGTTAAAATACTTTGGCTTCTCAAATTCACTATGTGCTCGAGCCACCTGAGCTATTACCAGTCACACCCCAATTGGAGAGTATTGTTTCAAATTTTTTCTGAGAGAAGAATTCAAATGTCCATGTGGGTCTTACCCAATTGAATCAAGACAACATATCCTCTATGAATGCAGATGATTCAACAAGTATTGGAATCTAATGAGAGAGACAATGAACCACTTTATCTCTTTCTTAGAATTTAATCCAGGTGCTTTCTCTTTCAGAGAAGGCATTACATGAGTTAGCTTTCAATCTACCTTAGTAGAGTTATTCTTCTTTCCTGTGTTTCTCCTTCTTCTTTCTTTTTCTTTTTTAGTCCTATCTAATGTAGTTACAAAGTAGCTACCATGGTCTGCCTTTGTGCTCCGTGTAATAAATTGTTGATTTAAAAAAACAATCAGATGCCCTCAGAATGCCTACTCTTTGTACACTGGGGAAGTTGTTCAGCCATGTCATGAGGACATGACCTTGAGGGAAAGCAATGTTGTGAGATTTCTGAAAGGACAATAGTGTACTTTAGTCTCAGTTTAGTGTATAGTATATTGCTCCAACCACTGGCCTCAGTACTTTTGCAACACTTGAGTAATAACAGGTAATCTTGGGCTATAATACTCTGGCTGACCAGAATTCTTCAAGACTCTGAAGGTGGCTGAAATCATACCAGTGGATAGTCTAGGCATTGAGGAAGCTTGAGTACAAGGTCAAGTTGACGATAGCCTTTCTATATGGCCAGAATGTATATCTGTAGGGTGAGAGCAGACTTAAGTGAAATGAGCAAAAAACTGACATTATATTTTCAATATCATAGCAATTTCATGGAACAAATCGTGCACATCCTACTCAAGCAGTATCTAATCTGTACAACTTTATCTTACTATAGAAATTGTAATCTTCACAGAATTTATTAGAGTATTTGGGTACAGTCGGTACGATCGCGTTATGAATGTGACCACCTTGCCAAAAATTCATTTCTCTGACCTTCCTGGAACAAAAGTTGTTTTTGTTCTATCGTACCGACTATGAGTTTATATTTGCCCCGCGGACTCTTGGACTTGACTTTTGGCCGGAAATATAACCCATACCTAAATGCCTTGCGAACGGCAACTACATCGGGCCATCCGTCAGGGAGAACGCGCAACAACAACAACATGCACATGCACTCGGTAGCAGCGCTTGCGGTTCTGCCTCCTGAATCCCCTGTACCGATGGAGAGCTTGAAATCAGAGACAATTGGACGGTACGTTTTCTCACAAGCTCCATCTCCAGCTATGGTCATTCTTAATCAAGCAGTGGTCGAAGGCGAAGAGGTCTCGAAATCATTCATACACGACTAGGAGTTTCTAACGCGGGGCTTGAGCTAGAAAAACGGGTACAGGCATTGGAGATTGCCGCCGCGGAAGAGGTATGGTTGGCTCCTTCATCAGTTCTAACTGTCTAAAGTTCTTCGAAGGAAAAATCAGTTGTATCTACGTTTTATACTGAAGATGATCTCATGTTTCTGTATGAAGACCTTCTTGCCATCCCTTCGAAGCGTACTCGACCTAAAGTCGATCTTGTGACACTGAATGAGCGTATTGCAGATCTGGATGCAGAAATTTTATTAGAAGCCGAGAAACGGCTTTCTCTAATGTATCCAGGGCTTTCTGGTCGGGTTTTAGATGCGCACCAACTTAGTGGGGTTCCAGAAGACGTGCCGACGTACCGCACCGTCTTGATGCATGCTCAGGCAGTTGTTTCCCAGATGGAGAAGATGAGAGAGTTGGCAATGAGGGGTTCAGACCTTGAAGGTCGTCCCGTTGCAGGGCCTAGCAAATTCTCGGTTCCCATAAGTGTACTTTCACTAAAGGAGTGCGAGTCACTTATTAGAGTCAGTGTATGTAAATTTGATCAAACATTGGATTTTTGAGTCTTGTGTTGACTTTCGTTCACAGACGCAAGCACAAGACGGACTAGGGGCCTTGCTCGCTCTCGAAATTATGCAGGTGTGTCTATTTGTCACTCGAGACCCACTCTGTACTCACGGTGTTATTAGCGATCTGGGATGCCGATACCTGAAGCTGCCGTCACAGATACTCTTGAAGTGCTGGCGGAAGCTGGCAACGTCAAAGACTCCGAGTCCTTAATTACGAATTTTATCACTTCCCCTACCGATCGTCAACGCCATCTTCACGTCAAAGCACACCTCAAGGCTACACCGCCTGACGTGATGCCTACCACAGCACTTAATGTTCTTCATGCATACGAGGAAAAAGCTCTTTTTGCACCAATGCAAACTTATACCCGTTGTATCACTGCCCTTTTTCATTCACCATCCACCCTTTCTCGAGCTCAGGGTTGGGATCTCTTTATGCACATGCGTTACGTCGCTCATCCCGATCCAGATGTATATCTCTATACCCAGATGATCCGTGCTTGTGCTTACCCGCTCAAGAGTTCATACCCCTCTGAACCTGAGAAGGCTCTTGACATTTGGACGGAAATGACAGTGGACAGAAAGCTGGAACCCACGATTCGAGCATACAATGCAGTTATCCTGGCATGTGCAAAATCTGGGGAGACAGTGTACGTGAATGAGGCATATAGACTTGCGAAGCAGATGATGGATGCGTTCAGAGATGCAAGGGGTATTTCTGCTTTTGGGCCTAATAAAAGTACTTTCATCGCACTCCTGCAAGGTGCCAAGAGAGTTCGTGACCTAGGGCGTGCGAGGTGGATTTTGGCCGAGATTGTGAGGGGTACAAGTTCTGGAATGGTGGCGGACGAGGATCGAGGGATCTCTGTCGATGAAGAAATCATGATGCACCTGTTTCAGACTTACGCTAGATATCAGCCGCCATTCGAAAGGAGAGCCACAGTTGTTTTACAAGGGGAGAACGGCACAGCGCCTGCGCAAGGGGAGAAGAGCTCGGTGCAAGTTGCTGAAGTTTCGTCAACCGCCGAAACCCCAGGGCCTATTGATGCAACTGGGAGCTCAACATCGACAAATTCTGACAAGTCTGCGCTTACACCTGAGTCTATACCAAACTTCCCTCATATCCCACCGCAAAGCCCTGAGGAAGTCATCAGAGAAGCAACGTACCTCTTCCAGCAGATCCTTCACGACACTGGTATCATCCCCATACCGTCAGAGCATCATAACGGTAGTTCCCATCCTTCTCCTGGCCTTATTGGTAAATTCTCCAACGTTACGTTGACACCGCGTCTGCTCGCCTCGTATATGTCCGTGTCCTTTTGGCATGCATCCATCGCTCTATCGGAGAAGATGTTTTGGACGGTTTTTGATCAACTTAATGTGCCAAAAACTGCCAGAGTATATGTGGAAGCTCTAGAGGCCTGTGGATGTAGGAAGAGGGGAAACGGCGGAGAAGTAGCTGTCAAGTTTGCTGATGACTTGTGGGCGAAATGGCGAGAAATGGAAGACAGTAGGCGCGATGTTGATAAGGTTCTGAGTGCGAGGATGATTGAGAGGGCTTATGTAGCCAAGGTGCGCGTAGATGCAAAGTGAGCTTCCCTCTGAGTCAACTAGAGTGGTACCTCGGTGTGCTGACTTTTTTTCTCCATTAGAACTGGTGATCTGGATAAGGCATTAGGACTTGTCCGCAACTTTGTTCACCGCTACCCTCCACCCTGCGTCCGTGTGCCGCCGGAAAAACCGAATTTTCGATCGACACGTACTTCCCTTGTTGGAGGATCCCGACCTCTTGTACGGATGACCTCGACTACGGAAGTGCCGGATGATACTGTACCTCCGTTGTTAACGTTTAGGGACCTTGAAGTGCTACATCATCGATTGGTCACGTCCGGTAGGGCAAGAGATTTGAAGTATTTGAATTGGGTTTGCAAGGCATATGAGTGGATGTTGAGGGTTAGAAGGGATGAAGCACTCAAGGCTCGGCCTGTGAAGCAAAATACTGGGTCTTAGTTAGTTTGAGGGTTTTTTTCAATTTATTATCTAGTAGATGGCTACATTAAGTCATTCTTAATTGGAGTCCGGGCTTTCTTAGTCATTCATACTTCATTCATACTTCTATGGCTCTTCTATGGCTCATTGTAGAGATCGTGAGAACGGGGTGTAATGATCTATAGTGTGCTCGAACTATTGAACCATTTGTGAACATGTTCTCGTCGATATGGCCTAGCAAGCCTCCCAATGACCGGCTGCAACAAGCTTCCACTACGGAATCTCCTCAACATAAATCCGTACAGGATGCTAAAGAGGAGCTGGAACAACAGTTCATTGGGTTACCAGTACCCTTCGTCGCATTGATCTTCTTTGGATTGGGATTTGCTTGTTCGACTGGTGGAGCGCTGTTGTATGCGCGTTATGGGAGACGAATAAGAAATACGGATTGGATTGTTCCCGATTATTTTGAGAAGAATCGGTGGATTAGAGGTGTTGTTACTAGGTATGTATGGTATGATGTTTTTCTATATGTATATATATATATTTGTGAACGCTCTTTACCGAATTTTTTTTGCGGATGTCAGTGTAGGCGATGCGGACAACTTCCGTTTCTTCCATACGCCATTATTGGGTGGTTGGCATTGGCCGTTGAAATTCAGAAAAGTACCAACGTTGAATAAAGGTTGTTGGATGGCTCTCTCTTTTTGATTATTATGATGATTAACTGTTTTTCCGTATTATTTCTTGGCCTCACCTATAGAGCTCGTGAATCAGACGCTCCATGTTAGAATTGCAGGGGTCGATGCGCCTGAGGTATGCTTGTTTTTGACACTTCAAGGGGGGGAGAATGTGTTATGTGTTATTAATCGATTGTTAAGCATGGTCATTTTGGTAAACCCGGGCAACCATATGCCGATGAGAGCCTTACATGGTTGCGTCAGAAGATTTTAGGGCAAGTGGTTTATTGCCAACTCATACGTCGGGATCAATATCAACGTGTAGTGAGTTCTCTCATTGATTGGTTGATTTGGACGCTCCCTCCTTTCCTCTCAATGCATAATTTGGTTTTTATCAGGTATCAAATGTTCATTTAAGCCCACGATTTCTCCCAGGAGCGTTTTTTTCGGGAAAGAATTTGGCTCTTGAAATGCTACGCGCTGGATGTGCGACGACGTATGAGCAGGTATGTCCTCCATTCCCCCCCAAATTTTATCACGACAGCATTTTCTTGTTATTAAGAAACCGATAGGCGGGAGCTGAGTATGGTAAAGAGGGGAAAGAGGAATACCTCCGAGTGGAAGGAGAGGCTAGGTTGGTATCATCATCATCATCGTTAACAGGTTTCATTGACTGAAAACCTTTTTGATAGAACCGCTCATAGAGGAATGTGGACCAAAGGTGTCACGAAGGAGACTCCGGCGAATTATAAACGACGGCATAGCTCGACTTCTCCAGAGCCGATTGTATTTTTGAAAGCTGAACGGAAATTAATTAACTCAAAACGATGATTACCTTTGCTCAGGTTAGAATATATTGTGCATGGTATATATATGACTGTTTATCTAATAGTAATACTAATGTAATTATTTTCCAGGAACAGGATAGTCTCTTGATAGGTCGATCTCTCCCTTTAAATGTGTATTTGTGATGCGAACTTGACGTTGTCTCGGTGCACCGCCTCTCTTTCCTTTCTTTTTCACTGTAGGAGCCTTGGGCGCTGTTTGTTCCGCATTTGTTGCTTGTAGACCCTCTGGTGATGCGTGTCATAGATAGACAGAAAAAGAACAAATAACGCACCGTTCTCGAGCTGTTTCAACAAATCGACATCATTTGGAACTTTAAGTTCATGCCACAAATCCAAGAATTCCTTCTCCACAAGGATACCCTCACCCATTTCTTTCGGTTTGACTTCATTCCAAAAAACCATCCTCAATTGCCCATCCTTGACTGTTCTCGTACATAGCACCTCGCCTTCCTTTTCCAGCTCGTCTATCGCCATTGGAGCTTCTTTCCAGCTGTCTTTCAAAGCTCTGACACTGATACCTGAACCTTTCCGAGTCTGACGTTGAATTTCGGTCAGGAGAGCAGGTTTTGAACGAAAGGAGAAATCGTGTTTGTAGGAGTAGAGTTGAGTTTTGGAGTCAAAGTGGATTTTAGAGTGGGATTTGAATTTTTCCAAGAGTAGAGGATCGGTATCAAGAGGTGTATTTGTCAGGAGGGCGATATCTTGCAGTCGCATTGGATTGTGTGTAGACTGGATCTTTTGCTGAGGGAAATGATCGAAGGATGGCCAATTTGACTAACCTTGAGGTGGTTTACGGCATAAAGGAGCTGGGTGTTGACATTGGTACCGGTTCCTGTATCTGCTGGTTGAGAGTAGACGATATCTGAAGTGCGTTGGGGTAGATCTCAAATTGAGGCAGAGGAAGAGCCCGGTCTACACGCACTGGACTTGGGTCGCTTCTTTTTCTGAAGCGAGGTCGGAGCATCTCCTGGGGAATGGATATCAAGTGCTGGAACTGGATTTGAATGCCAGGATGTATAATTTTGTCGATGCATTGTGGCTTTGAAATCTGCTGCATCCTGTGCGAGTTTTGACATGGTTATGGTTGGTCTGAAAGGCAGGTCGGGAGTTGCCATGAATCATATGATCCATCATATGATCCGTGGGAACCGATGAACGTGACTCACTCAAAATGCAGCAGCAAGCTGATGCGTCAGCGCTTGATGATGGACGACTCACCATGGGAAGATGATCCCACCTATAACGAGATACGAGAGACAGAATGGTCCAAGATTTCAAACGAGTTCACAAATGTGCGGTGACCCACTCACCACAATCGTAGTCCTAAACTGATGTTGTACAGGCAGGGTATCGGGAAGGGGTGGCAGCAGGAAAGGCGTCTGCACTGCAGGAAGGGTTTGACCAAGGGTTTGCAGAGAACGGAGTGCCGCTCGGACGACAGGTGGGCCATGCGCGGGGTGTCGCAACAGCGTTCGTCGGTATTTTGTCGGCCGAAAAGAGAGAGGCTGTGAACAAGTTACTGGACGAGCTGAACAGTGCCCGCCTGTCGGACATGACACAGGGCCTCGGACAGACCCTGGCTGAGGCGGTCAAGCAGGCAGAGGCGTTGGCAGACGACGACATGTGGTAGCCAGTCACGAGTACAGTCACGTGAACATATCACGTGAATATCAAAAGGTGTCACTGTCACCCTGTCACCCTTGTCACCATGCCTCCGTCAGTACTACCCCTGCTCACAGTCCAGCCCCCAGTGATCCTGCTTCCGGCTTCGCGCCTCACCGTCCCCGTCAACAACGACACCGCTGATGCTCTGCTCGACATCGTCGACAACGCAGACACTCTCCCCGTCATTGCCGTCGTGCCCCTCTCCCCACCACTCAACAACGCCGCTCCTGCTCTCGCAGAGTGGGGCACCGCTGCAAGAGTCCTCCGCATTGCCAAACCTCCCCCCCGTAACCCAAACCAGCCCTCTCTCCTCTACCTCCATGGCCTCACCCGCATAAAACCCCTCCACCCGCACCCACACACTCCCCCTCTCTCCGACGTTTTGCCGTCGTTCCAGGTCCAATATCTCCCCACCGATAAAGTTCCAAATAGAGAAACAACTGCAAGGTTCAAGCAGGCTGCTCTTCGGCTTCTCGACAGACTTGCTCGCGATACTATCCAGCAAGCCAGAAAAGAAAGCTACATCAAGATTGCCACCATGCTCGAAGATATAGCCGATCTTCGTATCCCCTGGATGGCCGACGTCCTGGTTGGGAGCATCGATACCGACTACAACGACAAATTAGGTTGGTCTGATCTCTTTTTTCACCCCCACGATTGTTTTCTCACACGATACGTTTAGCCATGCTCAACACCCCAGACGTCAACGCCCGTTTATCTCTTGCTGCTGACATTTTCCTCAAGGAAGCTTCAATATCTGAGGTATCCAAGAAAATTGCTTCCGCCGTAGACGAGTCCCTGTCCAAACAACAGAAAGAATTTTTCCTGCGTCAACAACTCGCAGCTATTCAACGCGAACTGTCCGCCCTCCAAAGAGGTGTTAGTAATTCAAGCACTTCAACGGGAACTAGCACCGATTCCACCAGTGAATTGGACGACGATGACCAGCATGAAGCCGATGATCTCGCCGATTTGAAGAAGAAGATCGAGGCCATGCAACCGGGCACTGAGGAGAGGAAGATAGGAGTTCGGGAATGGAGACGACTCAAGAGGATTCCCCAAGGAAGTGTTGAGAATGGTGTCATCAGGAGCTATGTACGTCCTCTCATCCTTTTCATCGACAGCTCCACTCAAAGATCATCTAGCTCGAATGGTTAACCTCAATTCCCTGGCCCAACTCATCATCACTCTCAACTCCTTCCTCCGTTATTCGCGACAAAACGTTCCTTACAAAAGCCCGAACTCAATTGGACGCCGACCATTTTGGCCTCGAAAAAATCAAGAAACGACTCATTGAATACCTCGCAGTAGTCCGCCTGAAAGAACTCAGCACGGACAAAGAAGCACAAGAGGCAGGAGCTATAACTGCTGCTACCGAGGAAGCTGCTAAGCAAGCTGAAACAGTTACCCCTATTGATGCAGACGACAGTAAATCCACACCACAGCCTCTGCCTTCCAGTAGTGGACCCGTTCCTTTACCAAATCCTTCGCCATCCGCTCCTTCTCCCAAACCTCATTCTCACTCATCCAAGGGCCCTATACTCCTGTTCGTCGGGCCACCAGGTACAGGCAAAACTTCTCTCGGCCAAAGTATAGCTCGTGCCCTCAGTCGTCCATTCCAACGTATTTCTCTTGGTGGTGTCCGTGACGAAGCCGAAGTTCGTGGTCACAGACGGACCTACGTTGCATCCGGACCCGGACTTATCGTTCAAGCGCTCCGTAAAGCCTCGTGTGCCGATCCTGTCATTCTTCTCGACGAAGTTGACAAAATTGGACAAAGTAATTTCCACGGAGATCCTTCCGCTGCGCTTCTGGAAGTCTTAGATCCAGAACAAAATTGGAGCTTCAATGATCATTATATCAATGTTCCGATTGATTTATCTCAAGTTTTATTTATCTGCACTGCCAATTCACTCGACACTATATCTTCGCCGTTACTCGACCGATGTGAAGTAGTGCATTTAGCAGGGTATACGTTTGACGAGAAGGTAGCCATTGCAAAGAGGTTTCTGGTACCTAAGCAGATTGGGATGAATGGGTTGAAGCAGCAATATGTGGAGATGAGTGAAGAAACACTGAGAGGGATTGTTACGGGATGGACAAGAGAGGCTGGGGTAAGGAATCTGGAGAGGGCCATCGCGGGTGTTATGAGGTTTAAAGCTGTACAGTGGGCTGAATGGGTAGAGGAGTGTGAGAAAGAAGGGAAGGTTGGACATGTTCCTTCGGCGGAGGAATTGGAATCATTGTCACCATCGTCAACATACAACCCGATTGTCCTCCCCTCTGATCTTGAGTCTATCCTCGGTCTCCCTCGTTTCTCATCAGATACTTCCGACTCCTTCACTTCATCTGATCGTGATTCAGATCAACGTCCGGGTATAGTTTACGGTCTCGTCGTCATGGGTCAAGGCGAAGGAGGAATATTACCTGTTGAAACGATGCTCTTACCTGGGGGTAATGGAAGGTTGAAATTGACTGGGAGTTTAGGTGAGGTGATTAAAGAAAGTGGGGAGTTGGCCTTGAGTTGGGTGAAGAGACATGCTTGGGAGTTAGGGTTGGTGGAGAAGAAGATGGAGGATCCGTTGAGAGTTTTTGCCAGTGGCGGGAGTACAGGTGGAGAGAGTAAGAAGGAAAATCGTAGTGGTATCGAGAATGGAGGACAGGGGTTAGATGTACACTTACACCTCCCTGCTGGAGCGCAGAAAAAAGATGGACCAAGCGCGGGTATAGCCATGATTTGTGCTTTGGTATCATTATTAACGGGATCGTGCGTCCCTACAAACATAGCTATGACAGGCGAGGTATGTTGTATAATTCATACTCGCCGCTCCTCAACTTACTCATGCATTGCATAGATAACTCTTCGAGGCAAAGTCACCCCTGTTGGTGGTATCAAGGAAAAAGTTCTTGGTGCTCACAGAGCAGGAATAACTAAAGTGCTCCTTCCGTATTCGAATCGTAAAGACGTTGAATACGATGTTCCCAAGGAGATTAAAAATGAGATTGTGTTCGCGTTTGTGAGGAATGTAGGGGAAGCGTTGGAAGAAGTGTTTGGGAAGGATGTGGTTGAGGGATGGAAGAAGATGCGTGGAAGAAGGCGAGGACGACGACAAGAAAGGGGAGGTGATGATGATGATGAGTGGGATGGTGATGGTGAACGTGAACAGGATGTGTTTGAGAGAAGGGGGGTTGTGTGGGTTGAGAGTCGATTGTGAAAATTGGGCAAGTAGTGTTTTGTGTAGCAGGAATCTTGTTTTTTGTTTTTCGATGTGCTTTTTGCTTTCTCTGTGCTGTGCTGTGTTGCGTTAAACTCAAATTGTGTACTTGTCGAAAAAATGCAGTTCGCTTCATTTGGCTTTTTTTAAAATTGAAGTGAGTAAAGTGGTCGGTATCGGGTATTGGAGAACATGGGTTCGGTGTAAAGTGGTCAACTTTGAGCTTGGGGGACAACTTTGAGCTTGGGGAACAAAGCTGGTCCTTGAGCCAGACCTGGTGAAAAATTTGCTTGCTGAGCACTGGAACTGGAATTGGATACTGTGTTTTTCATAATAACCCTTCCAGAAGTCAGTCAGTATCCATCACCTTAACAAGAAAAAAACTGAGGGGCAAAGAATCCTGACAGGAAATTGACCTCTACACCCCTCGAAGTCAACCTTTTTTCAGTCGGACTTGGAACCAAGCTCAGGATTCGCCATAACGTCATGTTGAAAGATGGCCATAACTCCCCCGTACCCTCAATGGCAATCCCTCCTCCTCCCTCCTCCTCCTCCTCTCTTCATCACCTTGTGTGGAGGCCATTATGGGTTTACGTTCGTAAACAAGAATGACGGAGAGATTATTTTGATACATATATCAAACCCTCTAATTTATCAGGTTCAGGTTCAGGTTCATCAATGGTAGAAAGGAATATCGAAGGTTGGGCTCAGCTCAGATCAACTGACGAGATAAGATAATACAAGCTTTGAGAGAATTGAGTAACAACAACAGCAAAAAAAAGCGCTTTGATGAACTTGGTAGTATAATAGTCAAAGTAAGTGATTGTGGTTGTGGTTGTGGTTCGATGGGCAAGTTCATTTTTTTTTTCTTGAAAGAATGTTGAAGTTGAAGATGGGGGATTGTTGATCAAAGGAGGAGGAGGAGGATCGAGGACACGAGGATCTGGAATCTAGAAAATAGTACATCAAGGCCACTAAATCTACTAAAAAAAAGTTTGGTATACTGGTACAGTTGGATTTCCAGTGAGGACTATTTGTACTTGCTCCTATTTCCTTTTCCTTTTTTTTAAATCAAAAATTTATTACACGGGGCGCGAGGGCAGACCGTGGTAGCTACTTCATAACTACATACATTAAGACGCAGATTACATGAAGAGAAAGAGAAAAGAAATAGAAAAAGGTAGAAAAGGAGAATTAACTAAGAAGAGAGAAAAAAGAAAGGACAACTTCAACGAAGCAACAAGTTAAGAAGATCATGTAATACTTTCACCAAACAAAAAAGCATTACTGTTGTACACTAGGAATAGTGTGAAATGACCTATTGTATCCCTTCTCAGATTCCAATATTTGTTATATCTTTTGCACTCATGTAAAATATGTTGCCTAGTCTCAATGGGATAAGTACTACAAGGACACTTGAATTCTTCTTGGGGAAAGAATCTTAAACAGTACTTGCCAATTGATGCATGATTCACAATTGCTCTTGATGCTCTCATACATAACAAATTTGAGTGCCCAAAATATTTGAGCCATGTTCCACTTTTAGAATAAGTCGGTTTGAGTGGATTGTTATCATCATCTGACAAATCCAAGAAATTGTGTCCTTTATCTTCTGATGCTTGGAAAGTCATTTTCCACCTATTGACTAGATCGTCACATTCTATTTTCTTGCTAAAGTCCCATGACAACTTCCAAGGAAGACTTGGAATGGGACAAAACTTTTTTGTCTCTCTGTTTACAGCTTTATAGAGGGACCAATCACATTGACTAGGGCATTCCCAGAATTTGATGGTGTTATTGATATTGATACTGAAGAATTTCCTTAGTTTGTTGGAAATTGAGGCCATATGAACTTGAAAAAGATGTGATGAAAAGTCAAATATTTTCTTAGCTGAATGAATGGAATCTATAATGACAACTATTTTCCTGACATCTTGCAGATTGGTGGCTTGATTTATGCCACATCTTATAGTGAACAATTCAGCTTCTGTAGAAGTGACATTAACTGCTTGGTGGATCATTTTAATGACTTGTTTGTTATAGATGTGGATATGAGCGATGGAGATGGCAACATGATTTTTGATACTGGCATCAGATACTACAAGTGCAACTGATGGTTCTGAAGAGGAGTTGAGAGCAATATTGTCAAGGGATTGAATATATACTTTGAGATTTGTGTTGCTTTGCTTGTTTGGAGTATGAAAAGAAAAACAATTAGAAAAGATGTCAATAAGACAATGACCTGGTGCAAATTCTTTGTTAAATGGGTCAAAGGAAGGGAAAACCTCATTGAACCTATTATCCATGTCGACAACAGGACCCTTGATTTTTAACCACTGTTTAGAAGTGAGGTTATTCAATGATAGTCAATGAGGAATGATGTCAGATGATTGATTGGTTTCCAGAAGAAACCTTAGAATGTGGTTGTGCAGGAGAGAGTGAGCTCTAAGTTGTGATCTGCTACTAAGCTTTTGAAAGTGAAGCTTGATAGGAATGAAACTTACAATGGCCTCAATGCCAAAGAAAGGAGATGTGTGAAACACATCTAGAATCCATATAGCAGCTCTTCTTTGCATTTTGTTGAGCTCTTTGAGGGGATAAAATAGTAGCATCTTGTTATAGAACTACAATTGAAATCTACACAAAGCAATGGGAAAAATGCAGTTTCTGTATAATAGATGCTTTTGTTGAGAGATGAGGCCACAAGAAGAGTTCCCAAGTAACTTCATATATTTGATCATAGAGATAGCTTTATTAGCATAGAAGTTAATATAATGATGAAATGTTAACTTCCTGTCGAATATAAAGCCTAAGTATCTCCACAAATTCTTGGGTTATAAGATAGGACCACCTATTGGGGAAAGATCAAGTGGTGGGGAGTTGAAAAGACTAGATGATCTAGAGAAATGGAATACTTCTGTTTTTCCATACTCCGACTTGAGACCAAATCTATCTAAAAGAGAAGAAATGATTTGATAACTACAGAACAGAAGAGAATTAGAGACAGATAAAGATTTGTTCTGAGCTATGAGTAAGCCATCATCTACAAATGAAAGAAAAGAAATGGGAAATTTTAGGATTTTTAAGCAATTTTCAAGAATATAGAGAATCAGGGAAATGTATAAAGCAAATAAAATAGAGGAGAGGGCCAAACCTTGACCAACTCTAATGTTAATGTTATAGAAAGATGAGAAAAAGGAATTCCAAACATATTGAGTTTTTTATCCTACTAAATAGTTTTGAAAGAAAAGAGAGATCTTTGGATCAAAGCTAGCTTTGTTGAAAATATGAGAAAGCAATTGGTAATTTAAAGATGGAAAAGATTGGGCGATGTCAAATGCTAAGGTACTCATATTGACATTCTTGACCCATTCTAAGCAAATGAAGTGCATAAGAACAATTTCAGCATTAATCATCAAATGTTATTTTAGGCCATCCAATTAACTGGGGTAAATGAAGTTGTTGGAAATTGAATGGAATTGAAGTCTTTCACTAATAACTTTCTCAATGAGTTTACTAATTGTATTGAGAAGAATAATAGGTCTGAATGATTTAGAAGAATCATATAACTCTTTGTTGAATTTAGAGATAATAATGAATGTCGATATTTTGAAGTGCAATGGCCAATAGCCTAATTCAAAGCATGCATCAGCAATATCAACAATTTTTTTCAGACACTTAGAGTCTTTAACAATGGTCTTGAGATGTTTCTATAATAGTTTGTTAGAATCAGAAGTCAAAGAATTATTGCATTTGCTGATAGAACTAATAAATTCCACTTCAGAAAAAGGCATTTACAAAGTTGAATGTTTGTTTGCAATTTCATTAAGTAGACTGATATCAATTTGATGATGTTAAGTCCTATTGAAAGTAAAATGAAGTACTTACCATAGATTGTTGATTTCAAGACATGGTTGATCATTATATTTGATCATCTCTATAGCTAGTAGATTGCACTTGTTAACCCAGTTCATGAGAGCCCAGAGTCCACAACCTTTATTAGTGATTTCTTGGATTTTCAGATTGAAAAATGCTTGTTTTGTTTTCCTGACCATATACCTGAATTGTTTCCAATCTTTAATCTGTTTTGATGATCTATACTTTTCTATATCTCTATTACAATTGGCATTCTACCAGCTCTTTGATCATTTGGTAATATTGACTGTTTTTGAGTGTTGGGCCCATAAAATTTCAATGGCATGAGTGATGGATTGAACTGAACTTTTAAGAGAAGTAGTGTCAGTAATGTTGAAAGTGTCAATCACACTAAAGGATTTGATAAGTTCACTGATGAATTTCTTTTTTTCATCACTGTCCTTGATAATTGTATGCTTCTTGGTTTGGAATGTTCCTCAAGGATTGGGATGCTAACAGTAAGAGGAGGATGATTGAAAACAAGTCTCCAGTTAGAGTAGATAAAGTAATTGTCTAGTTCTTCAGATATAGATCTGAGAAACATCAGATCAATAACCAAGTTTGAGTTCTGATTATTATCCAAATATCTAGTAGAAACATGATTTAGTGGGAACAATAAACCCAAATGTATAGAGTTCACAATGTTTATAAGTAAGTCACTATGAATGGAATAATGAGGATAATTGGAATCTCAAAAATTGTCTCTTATATTGAAATCACCCGTTATAATGAGAACATTATTAATAATGACTTCAGTATTCTTAAGATACTTTAAAGCCAATTAGGACAAATATGAATAGTTATTAATCAAGAAGAAAATTGAATTGTTGTTAAAAAATGAGATAAGAGAAATATCTCAATAATTGAAAATATCTTTGCATAGCAAAAAGCAAAGAGAAGAGAGTCTTGTGTTGATGTAGGTAATAACTCTCAGAGAATTATTTTCTTTGGAGAAAGACCTAGAGAAAGTAATCTAATTAGGGTGATTCAGAACTCCTACCAATTCTTCTCCTTCTTTACTTTCTGTACTTGGTATAGAGCAGATTGTCGACAACAAAGGTTCTTGGATAAAGATGATATCAAATGCAGATTGAATTTTGAGGATAGTATTGATGACTGAATTGTTTTTCCTCATGTTCTATAAAAAAATCTTAATATTTTTGATAATCATACAAGATCACTGTTCACAACTGAATAAATCAACTGTCTTTTACTCTCATGAAACTTCTGATATTCTTTAGCATGCTATTCTTTGTTGAAGCAATGTCTCCAGAATAGACAAAGGTTCAAATCAGCTTGGTAATCCTCTTTACAATTCAAATACTTAAATGAGTGAGGACAGGGATTACTCTGTTTGGTTTCTAACCTAGGGGGTTAGTTTTTAGGTTAGTCTTACAACATCAAGAGAATTCAATCCTTCTTTTCTTTTACCACCATTTAGTATAGTTAGCACTCATAGGAATAATAGTGAATATATTGTTTCTTGTATCTCTAGACAATACTTTGAGCAAGTAAATATGAAATCTAAACAACCAAGTTTAAAGAAAGCTTTTTTACCATACCCCCCACAACAGCCTTCTTCCTCTAGCAATTGGGAAGATGATATTGACATGGTGGTTGATACATCTACAAGTGTTCCAACAACCCAAGACAATGTGTCATCACCTTATGTTCAAACAGGAGGAAGCAACATGTCTATGTCTCATAGTTAAGGTATGGGTATTTCTATTACAAGACCTAATATTGAATTAACAGCAATTCTTTATGGCAATAATCAACCTATGGGATGGCTTCTTTTCCCCTATTTCTATATTTGGGGTTAATGAATCTTTGGGCAAAGACACCAAAAATATTATGTGCTTACTTTAAAGAATCGGAATATATATCAAACAATGTTCCATCAAGTTTAACTTAAAGATACCTATACCTTTGGATTTTAAACCTATCATTTCATTGATATGGTAATTAATCAACACTGTTTATGAGTTGGGATGGAACTGATTTCCTATTAATGATGAGCAATTTATTTCTTTTGCAAAAAAAAATAATTATTCAATTTACTCCAAAAGCAAAGTCCATTGATTCAGAGCAAACCTTTAGGTCAACTCCAAAAACTTTGATGCTAAAACCAATTTAGTTGCCATCTGTTATGCCATTATCTTTGGCTATTCTTCCTTCTGACAACAAAGTCAACTCTATCAATAAGAAAGCTCCAAAACCTTCTAATGTCAAGAAGTTATATACACAGGCTTCAAAAGCCAACATATCACCAAATGTTGAAGATGTTTTGTGAATCAAAGAAGCATTTCCTACTTTATCAGCTAATGAAGTAACAAAGATGATTAAAGCTAAGAATAGTGGCAAGGGGCAAAAGAAGCCCAAAATCAACATAACAACCAAAGGGCCATTCAGGAAGCAAAAAGTTATTCCTATGGCAAAATTGAATGCTGAATTAATTATTAATTCAGCTAATTCAACAAATTGCTAACATTAATAAGAGTCTGAAAGAGTTTAAATCAGATATAACAGCAGACTTCATTCATATCATCAATAATGGAGTCATCATCACCACTGACAAACTGGCTAATACTTCTAATTTGAAGATAATTGAGAAATATATCAAAAACATTAAAGAAATCAAATCAGATGTGATTGAAAGTCCTCACTTATCCAAGTCCAAGTTGTATTTGAAGATTATTGGACTTCCATACATAGTGAAGCATAGTTCTATCACTCTAGATATTATTGAAGGCATCTTCAAGAAGACATATATTTTCAACAACATTGTATTAGCATCAAAACCATGTATTATCAAAGCTTTACCCAAATCTGATATGGTAGTAGTTTGGGTTGATATCTGAAACTTGCAAAGTGGGTCAGCCACTAAGAACATTATCAACCAACAATTCAATGTTAAACAATACATTGCCACTATTCATGGTATAAATACAAACACTAGCATTCCACAGTGCAAGAACTGTTGGAAATGGGAACATTTAACACTCAGTTATCACTCTCACATGTCTAGATGTGCAAAGTGCAATAGAGCACATCTTACCAAACATCACAGAAAGAAGGTATGGTGTTGCAAAGAGAATAAGAATTCCAATAGATTGGCCACTATAGAAGGAGAGCTATATTCTCATGTCTTCAAATGTGCTAACTGCAAAGAAGACTGTTACGATTGATGCCTCCAGAATGCAGCATGGAAAAGGGCAAATGGTATGACAACACAATCAGCTGCACCATAGTGGTCTCAGCCAGTGCCTCATGTAGTAGGTGCTACAACCTTGCTTTATCCTGATGATCTCCTCATTTCATATGCCTCATGTACTATATATGGTTTCCTCATTTTACTCTCTCTGTCTAGTATATATAGCATAGATACTCTCCTGTATCCTTACGCTTTACTACTTGCAATTTATTCCTTAACCTGTCCTCAAGTCTTTGCCTAAGTGCAACCTGAGCTCTAGCTTAAGGTCGTAACAAAGACCATCAAGCAAACAGTTATACCTGTCCATTTTGACATAACTATTTCAATAGAAATTGGCATGGTAGAAAATAATAGGAGCTTCTTTGAAAATAGAGTACAAATAATGTAGAAATCCTATTAGTTATATATAGTTCTTTTTCTTTTTGCTTTTTTACATGTTACTTCTGTTTGAATGTATGTAGTTACAAAAGTAGCTACTGCAGTCTGCCCTCATGTCCTGTGTAATAAATTATTGATTAAAAAAAACAAAAAAAAACACTAAGAGAATTGATGGTGGTGTTCAGTCATATATGGACCATTGCACTTTACACACTTTGATCATTGAACTCTGCATGATTGCATATTATGCCCCCACTTCCAACATTTCTTACACTGCAGGACATCAGGATTCATATTTACCTTACAAATTGTAGTGATAAAGCTTTCAAAGTTGAAGTACCTGTTGATTAATCCTTTAGCATTGGAGCCACTTTGTGAATTCCAGATGTCTAGCCATACAATAGCCATGCCCAACTTCAAAGATACCTTGATAATTCTTGGCCTAGAAGTGAGCAAGATGTTGTTGAAGATGTGGTTGTTTTTAAGGATCTTTTCAACCACTTCTGAGTTTAGTAGAACATTCATATTCTCCATGAGATAAGGAAGACCAATGATCTTGAGATATGACTTAGACTGAGGTAGATGAGGGGCTTGAACATTCTCCACATCAATCTGATTGGTGTTCTTGACATATTTTTCCAGGTCTAAAGCAGATATAACTTTGTCAGTAACAATGATGATACCAGATTTTTCTGATCTAATATAGTCTGTTTTGCACTCTGATTTGATGTTTTTGAGCAACCTATTAATGTTAATAATGTGATCGCTTGAGTTTGCCATGAATTTGCCCGTATTGTTGCTATTCATTAGAATGATGACCTATTTGTGTGAAGGCCCCTTGGTAGTCATATTGAGTCTGGGTTTTGGTTTATTACCTCCATTGATGATTTTCTGGATGTTCTCAATTTTTTTCCCTTGAAGATTAGGGAATGCCTCCTTGATTTTCAACACTTCCCTAGCGATGTTGCCTGAGGAAGATGCTTGTGCATAGGATTTCTTCATGTTTTCTTTTCCTTTTGAGTTTTCAATCTTCTTGAAAAACTTCGTGATGTCTTTTACTTCTTTAGGCAATCTGCTGACAGAGGCCGGGTTTTTGTTGTCGTTGCTACCTTTGTTCTTCGGTATATTGTTGATTTTTGGAGTAAACTTTGACGCTACTTTACTTCTGAAAGACATGTTGTTGTCGACCGAAAGGGCATCCCAACCTGAATCATAAAAGGCTGAGATGAGCTCCCAAGCTACTTTTCCGACACCTTTGAGATCATCAAGATCATTGACTTTACCTCTCTCAACCGATTTGTTGAGAATGTACTTAGTGATATGACTGAGAGACACCTTGATATTTTTGATGTCCGAAGGAAGGTGTTCCAATGAACCATGGAGAGAGACGGGCTGGAACGCACCATCCCACAAATCTTGATCCGTTGCCTGATCAACATCATATGGCAATTGAATGTTGAAGGTCGCTTGTTGACTGCCATTGGACCTATTATTATCGTTAGTCTTGCCTCGTGTTTGAAGTGCGTTATTTAGAGCCGAAGCCTCATTGGAGACACGTTGTGTCCTGTCTGCAGGAGAAATGTCAGCCACCCTACTGACAGACCTGCCTTTGCTCGTATCATCCTCGTCGGATAGTTGGGAGCTGTCAGCTGGCTCCCTGATATCTTCTTCAGGCTTATTGTTGTCGATCTCCATTCATTCATGGTAGGGGATTGAAGAAGTGTTGGAAAAAAACCAAGGAACTTCTTGAATTTGATTTGCTAGGGAGGTTAGACCTCCCCCTTAAGATACTGTCAATACCGACATCCATATCTGTGTTGGAAGGGAACATTTGTGAGGTTGAATAGCTGAGAATTGAAGTAGGAAATTGTATATTCACTAAGTCTCTTATGGGCACTACCATACAAGATGGTGGTAAAAGAGAAAGAAGCGACGTCCTTTTCCTTTTCCTTGAGCTGAGCCATATTTCTATTATTATACTTAATTAGGGGTTTCCCAACAGTAAACCTATTTCCTATTTACAACAGGCCCTCGACTCGGTCCTCAATTAAATTTGCAATAGCACGTCCATAAACAGGTATATTACTGCCCTGAAATCCATCAGGATAATTTACCTTCGGCTCAGTAGGATGCGTATAGTACCTAAATATTCACGGTAAACTGGATCAAAGGATATGACTAGAGTAACACTCACGTGTCGTTCCAGACAGCGTAATGAGCCATACCAAGGGCTCTCGATGTCCATTGATAATCATGCGCGAACCCCTGAGGGTAAAATATCTCGATCACTGTCGAGAATCTCGTAGGTTTCATCCAAACCAGGTGTGTGAGTCCATTTCCATGCACACCCAACATAAACTACACAGATCCCTCAGTCTAAGCAAATCGTCGGGAAATTGGAAAGCTTACGGTTGTCTTTGCAGCAACTTGAATCTGCTCATCCTTCGTCATCCTCTCTGCCTCAATAACATTCAATTTCCATTTCTTCTTCTTTTTATCCGTCTTGGCTTCCTCATTCTTCCTCTCCACCAGCCTTTTCAGCTCCTCTACAAGTCTGTTGTGATCTTCCGTTGTCAATTTCCGTCTGGATCTTTGTCTCGAAATATACGTGATAACTACTGTCTCTGGCACCCCCAAAAACCTTTGCGCTTCCTTACCAACGCCATGCAAGATCTCAGCATTTCCCTCGTCCGATCCACGAATCTCAAGATCCCGTTTGGGTACCTGAATATCTTGAATTTTCCGCTCAGACAGCGGTACCCCAGCAAAATCCCACATCGCCTTACGAACAGGCTCCCACCAACCGCCGACATGTCGACCTCGAAGTTTCCCTAGCTTATGCATACCCTCCCAAGCCTCTGATGCTGTTCTTTGGGTTAAACTCCCACACACTCGGCCACGATGGGCAGCACTACGATCCACCAGAAGTGCGGTGGGCAGGAGCCATGCACGATCACCGGTTTCAGAGGCTTTGACCCTGTCTGCCCAGTCTTCTCTGTGTTCAACGGACATAGAGGGGAACACGCCCCGAACAAAGTACGAATTAAATCCAGGATCGTCTCTCCAACCGTCCGCATTCGAATTGATGAATATCGTGCGATCAAACTTTGGTGGTGCCGGATGAAGAGAAGATGAAACTGAGAACGCGAGTTCTTGGGCTGTATGTTCGGATGTTGTAGTTTCCTTTTGTGAAAACATGCCATGCCAGAAAGCTTGTACGCCGAAAAACAATTCAGCAACTAAATGATAATAATGCCGCAAGAATTGTTTAGGGTCATTCAACAGCAACTGAAAAAACAAATAAAAATCAGCGCACGTCAATCTCGAGAAACAAAACTCTCACTGTGTTCCCTTCAATAGTCCAAACTCTATTTGTTATTCTTTTCTCCGGTTCCCCACCCCATCTCTCCAAAGCGTCTTCAGGCGTAACAAAATCCATGTTCTCCCGCGTCGGTTCTCTAGTCGCGATATTCTCTGGTGTATTCTCTGCCTCCAGTCCCGTACTCGTCATCATCCTGATCTCGGGGAAGTCTTTCGGTGTCGAAGTGAGAATAAGCAATGTCCCGTTTGACATGTACAAATTCTCGAAAATAGTCCATCCAGGTGCATGTGCACGCAAAGTGGTATGTGGAAGACCCTGTTTCTTTTTTTCGCGTTCCAGTAACGCTATATTTTCCGTTGTTGGTGTGGGTATAATTGTAGTGGTGAGAGTAGTGGTAATAGTATCGGCAAAATGCAGTTGATCGAGGACCCTGGCAACTCCAGGGCGGAACTCATGTGATGCATTAATTAGGATCGACTGGTCACTTTGAGGTAGACTATAGAAGACCAGAGACCAGATGTGGATCAAGGAAGCGCCCAAAAGAATAAGCAAGGCATCTCTTCGCGAAATGGTACTTCTGAACATGCTTCTTATTCGACCGAGGCGGACATCGTTCCTTACATAATGTTGGACTGTATATTTTTGCGCCACACATTCTCTCGTCAATTCTATGTGCAGTAGCCCTTACCACCCCATTCAACTTGCTTAAATGGCTGCTCGAGGCTTTGTTTCCCCTATACGTATTTTGTGGTGTGGCAGGAGGTCTGCTAGGATTCTGTGGGCGATTTCTTTGCTTGATTATCGTGAAGTCTCTCAGCGCAGAGAGATTGCAGAAGGGTAAGAAATATCATCAAGGGACTCTGAAGACCAGCGACGTGGATCCGGATGTGAGGAGTGCGAAAAGTAGAGAGGGATCCGAGACTTGAGGTCAAGTTCGAACTCGATGGTGACTCGAATTGGTATGAGGTTCTACAAAACTATACTACTTCGCAGATCGATACACCATCTCAGATACCCCGGTGTTTATTGTTATATGTGCAGTGACAATAATCAGTGCTTTGGTACTCCTATCCTGAGTTAATTGTGTCAGGATGATATCTATTCCAAACTGAGCATAATGGCACAAAGGTGAATCAAGCCTGCAAACATAGCAAACACAGCACTTTCTTGTACTTTTCAAAAGAAAAATCTACGCAATTCCTAGCTTGTTTAAAGACGGTTGAACGAGCAACGACGGCAAACCGTCAGCCTACACTCCTTGCACATCTGAACACAAACCAGTGTTCAGTTCATACAAAATAAATAAGAGGGTAACGAACAACCTACTTTCAAGAACAGAGGCATATAGCTTCCACACTCTTCACAATTTCCTGGTCCATGTCCCTTCCACCTATGAGTTGGGTAGCACTCATGGTTGACCCTCAATTCTTGTGCAAATGCGTGGAGGCGCCTCTCCCATTGCTCTGGTCTTTGTTCTCTCGCCCGCTCCCCAAGTTCCCGCTGCAATCTCGTCTCTGCGGTAGCATATAACCTCCTCTCCTCCCATTGCTCGCATCCACATGTTTTCCACCTCGCAGCGCATTCATAACAGAATTCGCACCCACAATAACATGTCATATGGTTGCATCCAAATGCCAGTTCAATGATCCTCTTACATGCTGGGCAGGTCTGCCAGCCCTGAGATCGGGCGAGGTTCTTAACCTGTTCCGCAGCATTGTTTTGTTTACAAGTATCGTTTGGATGAGCACGCTGACGGCAATCGACACAGGTTTCAACCCGGCAATTGTCGCACCGTAAATTACTGTATGAGGACATCCAATGAACAAGTCTGTTCTGTTTAACCTCCTCCGCATTTCCAAGGAAAGCAGAGCAAGTCGGAATACAGCAATATACACGTGCATTAGCAGGTGTACTGAATTCCTTAGCTTTCGCTTGGAATGTTGCGAGTAATGCGGTGGGAAGGTAACGCGTGACTGATTCGATGGGGATATTGATCCTGCAGCAACGGACAGGGAAGAGGGACTCATCCGTCGTGGCTGCGCTAACGAGACTCACAAGACAGTCTTTGCAATAATTGTGATCGCAAGGTGTCTTCACAGACGGTTTGCCAATGGGAATT
>Ga0157368_1000296_pt1 | contig 23747 bp, 26 predicted proteins | sample AttbisABBM3_FD_113146 | JGI IMG/M metagenome (GOLD analysis project Ga0157368, IMG submission 113146) | Fungus gardens microbial communities from leaf cutter ant in Botucatu, State of São Paulo, Brazil - Atta bisphaerica ABBM3 | ecosystem: Host-associated > Fungi > Mycelium > Unclassified ...
CATCTGATGTGACCTGCTGTATGACAGCATGATCTTATCACTCTAACCCTAACCCTAGTTCTAAAAATAGAATAAATCAAAAAGAAAATAAGAAAAGTTTAAGTCCACTTCTTTCATTCTTGACAGATAGGAGTAACTCTGTCATAGAAGACCAAGTTAAATAGGAGTATCTCTGCCATGGAAGACAGAATATTTGGATGGTTATAATACTGCCATAAGGTGTGTTGTGAGAAAGATGGCTGCTGTGGAAGACAGGCTTTAATTGTTAGCAAGGAATGTACTGTGGAGATGTGTTTTCCAGATGAGTAGACTTGGCATATGACAACCCTGGATACTAGTAATCCTTGAATGCTCAGGATAGAGATCTATAAAGTTAACAAGAGGCTAGTGAGAATGTCCAAGATGGAATGGAAGCAGTTGATCTGCACTGGAAGAGGATGGGGAGTGCAGATGAGAGAAAAGGTATTATCCATGGGTTGGGATAGATGTGGCTGAAATGGGATGTGACATTCTAAATGTAAACTACATCTAATATAGATAAGTATTAAGCTTGATCTATACTCTGGATAATCTATATCTATTTCCAGATAAGTATCCCAACTTGATCCAATTACTTTTGTATAAGACTTGCACTTGAAGTGAGAACTGCACTTAACAAAAGTCTATAATATTTATTGACTAGAATCTTTCATATCACATGATTGTGATCACATGTCTTGTTATGTGACATGTGATCTCCTAGGTAGGTACTTGAGTAAATATTAATAGATATGAAAACAGTTCATAACATTAATTTGCTGAGAGTATCTGGTTCTAAGCACTTCTCTGCAGTAGTTTCCTTTTTACTAGATCTCTCACAGTCACTGTGGCCTATTTATTTGCCACTGATGTGGGCTTAATATGAATTTTTTCTCATATAGTACCACATCAGAACCTATTAGGTTTTCGGAGCTAAATAGCTATTTGGTAACCCCATGGCTTATTCCTCCACCACCTTGATGGACCAAAAGTCTTGTAGACTATCAGAGGTTATGGAAAGACATGTTGAGTTATGGTGAAGTCATTTGGAGTACCTTTCCAATTGTCCGTGATCATAGTCACACTGTCAGTGCCATGAGTGGTCCGCCATCTATTGCTTTTCTTAAAATTTTTGTCTCATATCTTAGTGTTATCAGACTATCTAGTCTTTGCGAGCCCAACGTTCGATCCTAACGACTACGCAAATGCCATCCTGGCTGGTGAATCATATCCTCCTCAGTCCGATGTGAAAGTGATCCTCAAACACCCTTCCACAAAATCTGCTGGACAAGACTCTATCGCAAAGGAGGACCTGTCCGTTGAAATTTCCAAGCTGACGCTTGGTATAGATGATGTGTCTAAGCAGATCAGGAATCTAGTAAGTCTTCAAGGGGCTCTCATATGTTCTTGTTTCTCAAATTTTCAGGTGACTATCCACCATGAGGATTTGTTACAGCAAGCTACCAATACCAATAACCTAGGCGGATCTCTTACATTCATCCGACAAGGACTCAAAGACCTGGACCTGTCGGCTGATAAGTACGAGCTCAGTCGTCCACACCTGTACGATTGACACTCAACATATTGTAGACTGAAGGCCAAGATACACACGCCCTATGAGTCGTTACGAATGCACGTTTCGAGGCTATATACACTCCATCAGGCATCTGATGTCCTTCGCCGAGCATCACGTTTCGTCATCTTGGCTCGGCGACTTCAGGTTCAGATGAATGAAATGAACGACAAAGTTGACAGAGAGGATAAATCTACTATTCAGATAGACAGCCAAGGCACGTCCGTGCCAGCACAAAATCTGAGAATCGAGGACGAGAAGGAGAGGGCAATTGCAAAGGCAGCTTTGAGTATTGCTGAGCTCGGTGTGTTACGTTGTCGCATCCACGTGTCTATCATAATATGTAAAATCCCAGTTTCCCTGCTTGAAGGGTTGCCAGATGAATCTCCAGTCACTCGACCACCAGAAGACGATGATGATACTCAAAAGTCGGATGATGCAGAAATCACCCAGGATATCTCACTACGGTCAATAAATGCTATTTCGACATACGAACCGTTCATCCAAGATGCTCGCATAAGGGTAACAGTAGAAATGGAGAACATGGTTGTGACAGGCTTGAAAACATTGGTAAGTATGATCCATCGACTAACACGGTCCTCTACCCAACGACCTAGAACCAAACTCTTCTTGCTTCTTCCCTTCAAACAGCATATAATCTTCGAGTACTATCGACTCTTGTTCAACGGTTATTGTCTGATTTGATGCAAGCGGTTGAAGAGTGCGTACAGAATGCCTTCGATTTGTCAAGGATATCTAAGGATGCCCTCGCCAACGGTATGCTGAAACCTCCACTATAGCTAGATTTACAATTCAGGTTGTAATCAGATCCGGGCGCATCTTTAACCCCTCTTCAGTCACCTGCGGCTTATCGCTCAAGAGTGAGAACTGAGCCAACCAGTGCTATGGTTCCACAGTACACTGCAGCTCTTTGGGCGCGGTTGGAGTCGATGTTCGAAGAAATGGCAGCCTGCTGTACACGGGTATGACCTGTCTTCTGTTCTATTTTCATTCGGCTTCCGTAGGCATTTATTTCAAGCCCCTGGAAATCTGCCATCATGGTTTTGTTTTGATCCAAATCGTATATATATTCTAAATCCATTGTAGGTGTATACTCTCGAGAGGGTCCTCAAAATGAAGAAGGACACCATCACCCAAATATTCTTTCTGGATGAGGCAATGAAAGTAAGATACACCGGCTAGCATGAGGCTGTCCCTGTTATCTCCGGGTCCTTATGATTGTCGTGGCCATTTATCTCATGTGCTAATAATATTCTGTCATTCTAGCTATTGGAAAACAAACCCAGCGCAATATTCTGGGCCTCGCTGACACGATATTTGGAGAAAAGCGTCCGTGACACTCTCAAAGGTAGAGTCGAATGTTCATAATGTGGCAGCGTTCCTTTATCTTGCTGCTCAGGTTCGATATTCCTTCAAAACACACTTGGTAGTGGTTACCCTAGGCTACTGCGCCTATTCCATGAATTCTTTGCAAAAATTGCTGTGCATACAGACACAATTTATATCAGTAGTTTTCAAAGGTATTTGTTTTGCGTATGCATTTGAGAAATGCTAATGATATTTATCTTTGGGTACGCACAGCCCTGAAACGATTGTGATTCTGCGGTCAATATCAAATATAGAATCCTTGTATCTGTCGCGGTCATCAAGCAAGTTGAATGAGGTGGTTGGACAAGCCTTTTCTGGGGGTATCAGGGCATCATCGGGATCCTCTGAGGGCGTTCATGTTGCACGTGCATTTTCCAATGAGTTAGATGCGGCTCGATTCGACCCTCTGCTTGTAAAAGCTGTCGCAAAAATAGCTTCATCCGGCGTCGACATGGTGCTGTCAAGAGCAGAGAATTCGGTGAGCTTCTAGTGGATCTACAGCTTCTCACACAGAGCACTGATGTTAGCTGGCTTCGTAGGCGGCTAGAGACAGGGCAGCATTCATATTTATTGGTCCAACAGCGACTCCACAACAGATCAGTAATGGGCAGCTTGCGAGTTTCCTGTATCATTGCTGGTTGAAGCTGTCAAAATTGAATGATGAATATGCTGATTCAGTATATGGGATCTTGCAACCGAGCATTCAGGTCGGGATTTGGAAGGAGCAGAGATGAATGATAGTCTAACGTTATCCTTATTTTTACAGAATCTCTATCAGGCGTATGAGCGGCTGACAGATCCCATGGTAACTGGTATTTGCCGAGATCTGGGAATCGTCATCGCTAGTATGCATCGGATTGATTTTTCAAAGACAATAGACCCTTTGTCGGGTATGGGCTGTTCAAGCCTGTATACCAAGGAATTATCGGAGAAGCTAGGCTTCTTCAAGTCTCAGATCCTTGGCACATATGATGTTGGCGACGTCAACAAGTTTTGGTGCGTTTGTATTGAGTCTGTGAAATCTATTTAAGACATTCTTATGAACCTAGGATGACTTCCATAGTAAGATATGTGATCAAGACCTTCCTCCTTCATGCATCCATTGTGAAGCCTCTAGGAGAATGGGGGAAGCTTCAGCTCACTAGTGATATGACAGATGTAGAGTTCGCACTGAATGCATTCATTGTGGACACACCGCACATAAAGAACACGGGTGGTCTAGAAGCTATCGGGAGTGAGTACAAGTCATTACGCGCCATGCGGTATGTGCTTCTTCCAGAACATTGGTCCGCTTTATTGATTCGAATCTATAGACCGCTTCTGTTCCTAGAGAACAACCAGTTGACGTCTTCTAAGTATACAGAAGAATTGCCTGTACTCATTGTATTGCACCATATCCTCGTACGATCTCCTATTCCGCTTCCTCACGTTTTACATGGGTGGCAGGAGGCCGAGTACGTCCAATGGGTTAGCAAACATTCGGAAATTGAGGCGTTCAATTTGGTCGACACAGGGATATCACATTGGGAGAAAGTAGCAGGGAGCGATGGAGAGTATACGGCCGAAGCTGCAGAGTACGTGCAGCTAGCTCGTACAGTACTACACCAAGCAAGATAGGGGTAGATTACATAAGTTTTACTGGCAGAAATTTGTACCGAGTTATACAAGATGAAATAGTTAGCCGAACTCTACTCTATTCTTCTCAATGGTTCCCATCCTTGCTGGTGGTGTTCGTCAGGTCTCTCGTACATTCTCAATGGCTCCCATCCTCGCTGGTGGTGTCTCCCGTACATTCTCAATACGTGCTTTTTCTACGACTGTTCGTGTGTTCCAGCAAAATGACACGATGAAGCCACCCCAGCCACCCAAGCCAATCAATGATTCGACTTCTGCGCTCGACTATAAACGATCACATAGGATACGGCCACCTCCCTTGCCTGCAATGGATCTTTTAAGAACGCGTAGTGCTGAGGAAGCTGTCACCAACATTCTTTACAACACCCCACCACCAAGTCTACAGCCTTTCAAAAAGTAAGCATCACAAACACGTACACAATTCACTGACGCAGGAACTGTGCTCCTATTTTTTAATTCCAGACACATTCTAAACTGCTTAGTCCAGAACGAACCTGGAGTTCTCTCACGCGTGTCGGGTATCCTTGCAGGAAGAGGTTTTAATATTGACTCACTCGTCGTCTGTCGTACCGAAATCCGGGACCTCTCTCGCATGTGTATTGTCCTAAGTGGGCAGGATGGCGTCGTAGAACAAGCCAGACGACAACTCGAAGATCTCGTACGTCATATGCATGACAATATAAATTTAGTTATAAATTGAATTTTTATATGTAGGTCCCTGTATGGGCCGTCTTAGATTACACCGAGACTAACGTGATACAACGCGAGCTTCTCCTCGTCAAAGTGTCTATTCTTGGTCCAGAATACTTGGAAGAACAGTTTATTGGTGGTCCCTCTCACGATCCTCGCAAAGCTGAAGCGTCAAAACTCGAGCGTGAAACCGCCATCGCTGACAGCTTTGAGCGTGGCGTTCTTAATCATACCAATGGCAGCAGCGTTACTACTGCGTATCAAGAACAGCCTCAAGAACAGCAGTTACCACCAATCACACCTTCCGAAGCACTTCGTCTCAAACACCAGCATCTTCAATCGGTATCTTTTCTTTCCAAAGAATTCGGAGCCAAAGTCGTGGATATCGCAGAGAATAGCGTCATTGTAGAATTAACAGCCAAAACGCCAAGAGTAGAGGCTTTTCTGAGTTTGTTGAAGCCATTCGGAATTCTTGAATCTGCTCGTACTGGTAATGTCTCCTTTTTTTGGTGTCGTGTGTGAAGAAGGAATAGAAGCTTACGGTTGATTCAACTACTTCTAGGTTTGATGGCAATGCCTAGGACACCTATAGTCAGGATGGAAGAAGAGTTACCTGCTGATCAGGGGAGCTTCGTTGATGCCAGCTTACTTCCTCCTGGTTGATCTTGGTTGATCTTGCTGAATATCTCTGGGTTTATAACGATCTCCGTTTATAGAATAATATTGTCTAGAAGGAAACATTGCGTCTAATAAACAAACGGTACTATCATAAGGACGCTAATTACAGAGTTTGAGATCGAGCATCTGATAAAACCAATTAAAAAACCCCAAAACAAGGAGAAAGAAATTATAGGACATTGATAAACAAGAGCCACTGGAACACCATTAACCAATTTACAAAGAGTATAGTTGAAGTAATACGATATGTATGATCATACTGAAGTCCGTGTCTGGGATGGTATACACTCGTGTGATACCAAGGCCTCATTGAGCTTGTTGAGCCATTGCTGAGATAGATCAGATGTCTGTGCAGCGAAATTGTATATTTTCGTGGTCTGAAGAGGATCAACCGAACGTCAAAAAGAGACACACATAGTGAACAAAGTGTACCGACCGTTAGAATCACGAACTCATTTTCTCCCTTTCGTTGAGCAGAAGCAATGATACCTTTAAATTCCTTCTCTTTCAACTGCCCTGGGGCCTTCAGTGAGAGTTCAAACTTGACAGAAAAACCCTTCTGTCGTTCCTTCAAGCAAAGCAGACGCTTGCTAGTGAGAACAAGTTGGCGGGATCTGGTCTTGCCTTGTGAGACAAGAGGAATCAACTTGCTTGCTCGCCGTCGCATAGTATGCTCTTCAACAGGCGAGTGAAAGATGATGGATTCTCCGTGAGGTAGCTTGAAATTCTTTGCTCTAAAGAGGGAAATGAGAAAGAAAAAGATGACTGTGATGTTCGTTCGGGACTCACAAATCCAGATTAGAGGGTAGTCCATGACCTTGTTTAGGGGATAGTGCAGGATTTCTTCCCCTCTCAGTCTCTTGAGGATCTTGAATTGACGATACAACCTGTGTCGTTGTCTGCGAAGACGACACTCTCGACACAGGTGGGGTAACCGGGGCAACGGCAATAACGCTACGATCTTCTGAAGACGATATTTCGGTGATAGGTGAATCATCAATAGCAGATGGGCTTTCCTTTCCCGTCTGTTCCTTAGCTAATTGGCGTTTGATTTCCTGTACACCTTGTATTGTCGATCCCGTACCTCTTCGCGATTGGAAACTCGAAGGAATATCAGTAGGTCCTATAAGTTCGTTTGCTCGGATTCGCGCCGTCAAATGACCATTGGTGGGAACCAGGCTCTCAGGGCCTTCTGTATCCGATGCCCAAGCCATCTCGTCCTCAGCCATGATATCATCCCAAGCAGCTTCGACATCATCCCAGATTGAGTCATTATTCGGTGGAGGAAGATGTTCCTTCTTGAATAAGCCTGCCTCGAGTGGTGGCACAGGATCGGTCCATAGTTTCTCCCAATTGATAAGGTTGAAAAATGGATGGCCTTTCAACGCATTAATGTCATTTTCAGTCCCCGGGCTTCCGACGCCAAGGCGTTCGGTTGGTTCGCGTACCTAGGAAATTGCAACATGAGGCAGGGCACCATGGTGATCTAGGAATGGACGTACAAATAACCTTTGTATGAGGTCCTTTGCCTCTTCATCGAATTCTTCAGGAAAACTATACTCAAGTTTCTTGATCTTTTGCCATGTCAAAAAGTCAGACAAACCCTGGAAAGCGAAGCGACCGGCGATAAATTGGTAGATAATGCAACCAAGAGCCCAGAAGTCGGAACTGGGTTGAAATCAGGACGCAGCAGTGTTGGTAAGAGTGGAATCACACACACCTTTTACTTGTTTCTTTTGCTTCGAGAAGCTCAGGGGCGATGTATTGTGCAGTTCCTACCCATGTTTGTGCTCTGTCAACTGAGCGTTTAATGAGCATTGTCCGAAGCGGAGTAATGTGAAAAGTGCGAACCTCCTGCTTCAAGGACCTTGCCGGTACCAAAGTCACAAATCTTCGTGCGGTTATTATCATCTAGCAAAAAATTTTCGGGCTTGAGATCGCTGTAATGACAGTTATGTTGGTAACACATCGACGAGAGAAATCGGCCTTACCGATGAATGACACCTTTGGTGTGCATATAGTCAATGGTGTCCACCAACTGTGCCGCATAGTAACGAGCACATGGGAGAGACAGTGAGCCCAGCTTGTTGAGGATGGTTTTCATCTCCCCGTTTCTAGCAAAGTCAAGAACAAAATCTAACACCAAGTTCAACAATTCGAGGGCAAGGGCAAGAACATAGCGAAATCACATACAGAGGCGCCATTCATCCTGGAAGGTTGAATGCAGGCGTACCACGCCAGGATGGCCGGTTCCTAGAGCAGCAAGGGCATTGCGCTCGGCAATGGCGGTGTGCATCTTGTTGTTGCGGATAAGGTGGGACTTTTCGAGAATCTTGATCGCATACGTCTGACCGGTAAGGACGTGGGTTGCCTTTTGAACCTGGAGGCAGGGTGAGCATGGAGTGTCCTTGGAGTGCACAAAAAAGGACATACGGTGGAGTAGGAGCCCTCGCCGAGGGTTGCACCGAACCTGAAGTCGTCGGTGCAGGTCATGGAAGGCCGTGCGCGGGATTTGGAACGAGCACGGGCGTATACAAGGCTGTGAGCATCGGTAAGGCGTTCTGGAGAGAGATAGGGGGGTACAGGGTAGGGGCGGGGGGCAGAGAAGGGACGTTGGGGGACAAAGGGCGACTCGTCGGACGAGTCTGTCAACACTGCCGGCGCATTTCTACTCAGATCAGCCAGCGACGGTGCCGACGAGCTCTGGTGCTCGCCGTCGACGGTGTTCATGCGTGGGAACAAAGGCAAGCCGCTCCCACGCAACGGCCAAATAACGACACTCCTAATAGGATGTATACTACACATGCTAAAGAGAAACGAGAAACAACTGCGTGCAAGAGAGCAGACTAGCACAATACAGCAAGACAGGCGACAAAACGACAACAAAAAGTGCATCAGTCCAAAGTTTATGAAAATCTATCGTACAAGTTCAGAAAACCAGAAGTAGGTTCGTTGCGATTCATTACGATTGTGTCATGTTAGGATTCTTCATGAGCTGTTTCGTCCACGACCCTCCAACTCTCCGGATCGACGAGTTGGCCGCTCCTGCGGGAGGTACATACGGATCCATACTGGCCACATACTGGCCAGCTTGGGTCGTAATGCCCTCAGGATATAACAGAGAGTCATCAATTTTCTCCTCGAGCACAGAGGACGTTCCGAAGTCAAAAAAATCATCCAGATTGCAGCTCACGTTCAGCGCAGGCGACTCATGGCCGTCGACCTGGGCAACACTAGAATTGGTAAGCGAAAGGGGTATGAATTTTTCGATGACTGTGGTATTGGGCGGGTCGTCAACATTGAGTAAACCGAAACTGAGACCTAAGCCGAGATTGTCACTGCAGGAAGGGGGCAACAAGATATCCATCGTCCCAGCAGGATCAGTCAATAATCGACCAGTGTCAACACCACCCCAATAGATTTTACCCATAGCATTCGAGGGAGCCCCAAGCGCGGAGAGTACTGGGTTCATAGATCCTATAGGAACATTCGACAAATGAACTGGCTCAAGACTGAAAGAAATGTCTTCCTGCTAATCTTATATCAGAACATGCAATCATAAGATCATATTAATAACGAACGTGGGGCGCAGGTTGAGTGGTCGTGTATTGTCCTTGTGAAGGCTGGAACCGCAGTTGTTGTTGATTGGGGTCCAAGTCTCCCCATGCGCTAGAGGGTGTCAAATCAGGGATCGACATTTCATTGTCTTCGGTAGTGGAAGTAGGAGCACTGGTCCACTCTTGTCCACCAGCAAACGCAGAAGAATTAAACGTCGGGAACAGTGGAGTGTTCAATGCCGGGGTCGAAATAGTTGAAGAAGGCGTTGCGGGGGTCACAGTCATCGATTGGTTGACTGAGGAGAGATTGAGATCCATCGTATTGGACGGGCTTTGTACCTCATCCGTAGAAGTCAGCTGAGCGGGTGGTGGACTGGGATTAGTTGGAGATCCCGCCGCTGACACAGGTGGCGTTGGCCCTGCAGGTTCAAACCGGGCTTGCGGAGTCATCACAGAGTAAGAAAAAGGTGTAATAGATCCATGTCCAAATTGTGAAAGATTAATAGGCGTATTGACTGATGCATAATACTGAGGAAGTGGCGCTGGAGGAGGAGACTGAGGCATCAGATCGGATCTGGACTCTGAATTGTGCAGTCCTCGGCGTTTTGCCAGTCGTTGATCTTGTTCCAGCTGTTTCTGAGCACGCTTTTCTTCTTTTGTCATCGGTTTAAACCGATACCCAGGATACTTCAAAGCATGTTCAGCCTTGGCTGCTTCGGCGCGCCTTTCGTATTCCTGATGAACCTCATCCAACTCGTTCGCCCACATAGCAGAAATAATCCTCGATACTTCAGCTTGAGATCGTCGCGGTTGACCCGGTTCGAGGGGTGGAAGTTGGTGAATTTTGTCCGAACGGTATAGAATCCACGCATTCGGGGGTCTCGGTGGCTTTTTAGTTCGAGATGTTGCGGGTCGACCCAAGCGCGAAGGTGTTGTGCGGGCAGCACCTGACATGTTGTCCAAGGTGAAAATACCCTGTAATCAAAGAGTGGAAGAAAGATATCAGCTTGAGACAACCAATGGTGGAGGGTAGCAAGTGTGGGAAATATTACTTTACTTATGGTTAATAGAACTCACGTGCACAGTATATTTTCTACTGAAAATTTTCATAGCAAAAAGCAATTTCATAGCTAGACACTCGACCCTGCACTCAATGATTTGCATAGCAAGCTGACTTTAGACCCAAAATTCATGGAATGGACACGAGTCTACACACACATAATTGGCTTCAGACAGATATTATAATACAACTATATGTTGAGCAGAAATGAACCCAGTCGACACGACAAGCACTGAAAGATATGTGCAGGTAATCGATTACTGATCAGTCCGAGTCTTGGAGATATGAAGAAAGAAAGCATAAAGAAGTCACAAAGAGAAAGCCTTGATGAGCACAATAACGATAACGTTCCCGGCCCAACCCTTGATGGTATCCTTGACACAGACCATGTCAATGATTTCAGAACCACGCAAGGGCGAAAAATACTGAACCTTAGTAGCCCCCACCTCCATATCCACCTCCAGGGGCTTGATATCCTCCACCGCCGTATCCTCCACCACCGTATCCTCCTCCATAACTTTGCTGATAATTCCCACCACCGCCACCTCCGCTGTATCCTCCTCCTCCACTATATCCTCCACCTCCGTACCCTCCACCACCTCCACCACCTCCCGCTATGCCCAGATTAAGTCGAAGTACAGACGACACGGTCGAAACACCAAACTTACAGGCACGAGCATTGGCCACATTGACCTTGATCATACGACCATCTAACTCTTTCTCATTCATACCGTTTATGGCTGCATCAGCTTCTTGTGAAGTGCCGTATGTCACGAATCCAAATCCACGAGAACGACCGGTATCTCGATCTCGCATAACGATACACTAAACACAAATCAGTCAAGCTAACACTTAGGGACACCTCAAATGTGGGTCCAAGAAAACATAGGAGCGCACATCCAGAACTTGACCATACGGAGAAAACGCCTGAAATCAAAAATGCCAAGTTAAAGAGTCTGCAACCCTAAGACACTAATGTGCTCAAGCTGTGAGACTAGCCTCCCGTAAGGTATCATCCGTTGAACTCCAACTCAAATTTCTACACAGCGTCGTAAACGATACATCAGTCTCACTCCCCCTCAGGAGAAGCGACAGCAACAACCGGCACGAACACACAGACTGACCCAATATATATCTTAGCAGACATGGTGGTAAGCCTTTACAATTGTTACTTGAAAACACGAGTCTTCAAACACGAAGCCGAACCACTAGATGGGTGTAAAGGAAGAGGTTCCGATAGCGCCTAATTTTTTGTCCATCTTATATATCAGCAGCCCTGGAATTCACACTCCGCGAGTTACCTCAGCCACACTAAGCCCGAAATCAACATCCAATTCTGTCCTACTGAACTTCTAAGCAGAATCTTCTTTCCATAACCAACAAGTCATCCCCCGACCACCGGAATTACAGAAGCACGGCAAACGCCCCAAGAAGGTTCCATGTGATCATCGGAGCTGGAATCGGTGTCCACGACATTGATGAACCGAGTGATATGACAGATACGGTGTATGAAGGGTAACAAAAGCAACAACTGTACGAGTCGAAATATACTAATGTAAAACGATAGGTCAAAGGGGTCATGAAAATCGTAAAAAGCGTTAGGCAAACATAAAATCATTCGAGTCATCTAAGATGTACTCTTGCGGGACTTGTCCTTCTTATCCTTCTTTTTCTTGCCTTTGTCATCTGCTTTAAGGCTTCCAGTAGCGCTGTCCGTGTCCCGGCCGCTTTCATCCACTGAGACCCTGGGAGAGTCACGCTTAAGGCCTGGAATGCTGGGGATCATCGAAGAGCTCTGTCGTTTGGCAGAAATGGAGATCCGACGAGCTAAGCGCTGGAAGTTTTGAGACGAGATGCGTTTACGCTTCGGCTCAGAGTCAAGATCTGGTGTGCCAGTACGGGAAAGGTTAACGTCAGAACCAAAGGTGACGGCCGGAGTAGGCTTGATCTCGCTCCCCTGAGGCTCAGATGGTTCTGAGGAGGGAAAAACGAGAGGCTGGGGAGTATCTTCGATGGCAAGTACCTTTGGTATTAACTGAGACTCGGCGCCTTTACTCTCTTCAACATCATCCGGAGTGGGGCTGGAAGGGAAGGCAATTGTTTCAGAAGTAGGATCTGGTGAAATTTCCTTATGTTCGGAGACAGAGAGATCAAGAGTTGATAGTTGCTCGGGAGTGGAAACAACATGCCCCTCGTCGGGAGGAACGATGATATTCTCTGAAGCGGCTCGTTCGTCAACAGCTATTTGTTCGTTCTCAACGGCAACTGGAACGTTCTTGTCATTACTACCAGCAGCTAAGGAGATCGCCGGATCCTCTGTTGCGGAGACCTGGTCAGCCCACATAGAGGCAAAGACACCATCCAAAGCCAAAAGTTCCTTGAAGTTGCCCTGTTCAATGATTTGACCATCTTTCAAGACCAGGATACTGCGAAACTATGTGAGATGGATGATCACACTTTTTAAATCCAATGCTTACAGGTCAGCAGAGGCAATAGTCTTAACAACTTTAGCACGAAATCCGATAGCACATAATAATTGAATACCTTACCGACAGCCGGTGCGCAATCGAAAGTGAGGAACGACCTTGAACTAAATTCTGGAGAGCCTTTTGTATATCCTTCTCTGTCGAAGTATCCAGAGCACTGCATAATGGTATGAACTTTTGGTTCCTTCTTGATTAAAAAGGGCATACCTCGTAGCCTCATCCAACAAAAGGATAGGAGGATTCTTCAGTAGAGTTCTCGCGATTGCTACACGCTGCTTCTCGCCTCCACTCAAACGAATTCCACGTTCGCCAACTTTAGTATTGTAACCTGGAATCATGATGAATCGGAGGAGGAATACATGGATCACACCCACGAACCGTCAGGGAAGGACATGACGCGATCATGCATTTGAGCGGACTTAGTAGCTTCTTCGACATCCTCAGGTGTTGAACCAATTTTCCCATACCTGAAAAACCATGAAAAATAACAGTTTATGTGGAACGACATCAACATACCCAATGTTATAAGCAATAGTGGAATTAAAGAGAATAGAATCTTGGGGGACAACGCCAATCGCGCGACGAAGACTTTTCTGGGTGATATCCCTAGGCATGATTTGTAAGCATCAAAATGATTGGCAGGTAAGGGTCTCAATACCTGATATCCTGACCGTCAATGAGGATACGTCCTTCACCCTCACCCAAATCATAGAATCGATATAACAATCGAAGAATTGTTGACTTCCCTGCTCCAGATTCTCCTACCAAAGCAACCGAAGATCCCTTCGGAACTTTGAACGATACACCATGGAGAGCTGTGGTACGGCGATCATAGGAGAAGCTGACATTTTCTATCAAACATTAGGATGACAGCAGTATCTTCAGGCCAGAATCAGCACACACCAAATTCAATTTCGCCGTCAGAGACAAGAAGGTCAGGAGCATTGGGTTTATCATTGACTTCTGTGGGTTCATTCAATAATGCAAGTAGACGTTCGGTATCCACCAACGATTGATTGACAGATCGATAAATGTAGCCTAATTGATTCAGGGGTCCGTAAAGCTTCAAGAGGGATTAATATATCGGAATGGTCAGAAAACAGAAACACGAGTACCTGCGTCAGATACGTGATGAACAAAACAAAATCCCGCGATCCATGATCTGGCTGTTGCGTACTGCGACCGGCAACTATGAGAGATCCAACAAGGAGGCCAAGAGTGATGATGAAGTTTTGGACAAGATTCAATAAATTGAGTGAGACTGAAGGAGAGAATTCAAAAACAGTTTTCAAGTCCAATTGATATACGCACTGATGACCTTATATTCAAGTCCCTGATATTCGCGAATGGCATCTCGGTACCTGTCACCCTCGTGCTCTTCACCGCTGAAATATTTGACCGTCTCGTAGTTGAGGAGGCAATCGGTGTGAATGCCACGAGTAACCTGGACTAAATGAGGCCTCGGTTTGCCTGATAATGACTAACCTACCACGTCACGTTCATTCATCCGACGCCTAACGCGAGTTCTATATCTGGTTAGAGCGACACTGGCAACAACTAAAATCAATTAAGTAGACATTCGAGGATAAAGTAGATGATTGTTGACCATAAGCGAACATTACGAGAAAGACAACCATTGCCAGTTGCCAATCAAAAATAATGCAAAAAAGAACCAGGGCGACGATAATGTCAATAAAAGTTGGAACGATGTTGAAGAGAATCAACTGGAAAAGATGTAAGTGACTCTCCACTAGAACATGAAGCCATACATACTTCAAAAGTGTGATTGATAGCAGCACCGCGGTCCAATACTCGCAAAACTTCTCCAGTCTTTCGGTGAGTGTGCCAGGAGAACGACAAGTTCAGAATATGATCAAAAGAAAGTTGGGACATCTCTGTGGAACTCTTGAGTAACATGCAGTCAAAGAGCAGGTATAACCATACCCCTATCAGAGTACTGCATGACAGGTGCCCATAGAGACTATACGCTATCAAGTTATCAACAAACAAAAGCTAGACCAGACTCACATCCCGAATGGCAGCCAAGCCACCGCTACCTTGCAAAAATCGCAAACCAACGTAGCCGACAAGACATCCCCATACAGACCACGGTGAGCGCCCCTCAAGGATATCCACCAGTTTTGCAAGAATGAACGGAACACCAACGTTCACAACACGCTCCACTAGGAGAACGAAGACACAGGTTGTCTCGAGACGAATAAGCAGGGATGGAATATAGACAATCTAGTGTGACTCACCGCCAAAAACTGCAAATGCCTGCTCTTGGATGGCCAGAGGTATGGTGTGATTCGCTTCAAACGACACCAGATCTCGGACCAGCCTGGCTCAAGTGATATTTCATGTTTGGTCTCAGGCTGTTGCACATTAATGACCTAAGGGGAGAAAAGGTAATCAAGAAAGACCTACTTTGTCAGTTCCAATAGATGGGGTGGGTGTGGTCGCCCTAGTAGCCGGGGCAGAAGAATGGAGATTGGAACGAGGGTCACGGAATGTTCCATATTTGCTGGTCTCTGGAAACACAATCGGAGTACTGGTGTTTGACAAACGTCTGCTGGCATCAGAAGGCAAGAGGAAAGAGGTGTCTGTAGCTGGCATGACATTGCTATCTTCTGTTCCGGTGGATGTGTAAACAACACGCGGGGACGACAAAGCGGCGAGCAAAAGGGTTGAAAGCAAAATACGGAAGGCCGGGAAGGCGAAATGAAATAACTCCTGTAGTGATATTTGAGGTGGGGTTTTGGGTGTATGAGGAGTGCCTAGGACTCAATCAACCAGAATACATTAAACAGTATCAAAATGAATCACCACTACGCTCATCCCGGATCTTCAGACCAAGTAACACAACCAAACCCACATCCAACAACAACGCCAACGCGACCGCGACCTTGATTCGCCGCAGAGTCCATACTTTGGCACCATTAATGTCCTTCCAAGCACCTAGGGCAGCTAATCCGGCAAAGGCAGCAACGCCAATGACGGCATTGATTTCAATGCCAGTATGCCGAGGCCACACTTTGTCAAGAACGGTGAATACCACAAACGTTATCCCATCCAGGAAATACGAAATGGAAATGAGGGATAACAGGGAGAGAATAGAAGCTCTGCGAGGTACAAGATTTGCAACAACGACTGAGGTGATAAGTGAAGGCGGTTCAGCAGGCTGGGGCTGCTGGAACATTAAGGATATGGTCGCGACGAAGACAAGAAGCGGGGAGAGCACCCTCAAGATGAACGAGGAGTCAAGAATACCCCGAGGGATGACGAGGTCAATCGTCGTCACCATGGTGGAGAGACTTAGTGACTTACAGGCCTCTAAGATGGAGGAGAGAGCCAAGAGTTGTACAACTTTAAAACTGACTTTGCTTTAGTTAGATGTCACGTGAAGCGATTCGGCTGTCAAACTAGGTCAAATGACGTTTGTTCTTCTATCCTCATGTTCATCAAAACGCGTGTTCTCCACGAGTCAGTCAGTGCCCCTTTCCCTGACTCTTTGCATTATGCATTGCGAAGATACAGGTAGCGTCCCTCATGACTATGGGGGCATTATTACAGTCCGGACTCAATCTATGCCAGGCTACTTTTGTGAAAGTGCCCACCGATTTCTTAATTACGGAACCTCGAGGTCTGCTTCACAAGATGCCCATGGCATCGGTTGAACATGGCGTTGAATTCTCCTGTGCTGATGCCAACGGCCCGCTCCATGTTTGTTCCATTCACCCTATGTTTGTTCCCATCTCCAGTACATACCGGTGAACTTCAGAGGTAGAGTTAAACTAATAGTTGCCTTTAACTCTGCCCTTAATTTTATTTCTATCCTTGCTAATTGCTATGAACTGTTTTAGTCATGACTTTTCTGGAGAGAAGAGGAAGGTCATAGGCTTCATCAATGCCTGTAGATTATATTGACTATGGGAGAGTAACTGAAACAGATAGGATACCATTCATGGATACTGGGATATGTACAGGGAGGAAGTGTCGATGTGTAGATGAACAATGTGATTGAAGAACTAGAGGCAGATACCCAAGGGTTTACTATAGTAAACAAACTATATGAAAAAATATGGAAAGAATTTGGGGAGATAAACAAAGAATCAATAAAGGTGTATCAACTATGGCTGCTAGAGCAAGACTCCAAGATTTGTAACAAATATATGCAAATCTTTAAGAAGACTGCAAGAGAGAGTGGCTACAATAGTAGGTTTCTAATAGAGAAATTTAAATAAGAAGCAATCTAGTAAAAGCTGGCAGAGGCTGAAAAGCCTTTAAGAATAATTGAAATAGAAGAACAATAATAGCAACAACACAATAAAGTGGTCTTTCCAAGAGATAGACTGTCAGAAATTTTCAGAGTGAACTTAAACATTTTCTACTTTTATAATTCCCTTTTAATTTCTCTTTTCCTTTATAGTTTAGTTTTCTCATTTTTTTGGACCTAGCTAAAAATATAATGATCAGTATGATCCTTTCCTTCTACTACCATCTAGTGTGGTTAGTACTCATAGGATTTATTGCAAATACACTATATCTCTTACATTTAGTTAATACTCTGAGCAAGTGAACAATGAAATTGAAGAAAACAAGTTCTAAGAGACCTGAAAATCAACCATATACTATTTAACCAAAACTAATTTCAACATTTGTTTCTCTGATAGATATCTTCTAACAATCTTCAGTCCATAACAACTCTAGAGACTGGAACATGAATACAACCAAAGTAGCTAGAATTAATAAAGGTATTGTATAGTGGAATACTTATATAGATGAACTCTAGCATAATAAGAGAAATCATGAAAGAGAAGCTCACCTCTCTGCTAATAATTCAACTGTAACTAGTATAGCCAAATAACATATATCTATACCTCACTCACAAGATATAACTCTAATCAAAGTCAAGACTAACATAGAATCGACTATTATATCTAAAGTGATTATACTCAATCATATCCTCACTCAAGATCCAAGTCTTGAGTCTACAGCTATTCCTTACTAGGAATTCCATCTAGTAGACCTTAAATTATGGAATAGTATTACTAATGCAACTTTAATCTTCAGAGTTGACACTTATATTGAGACTAATACTCAGAACATTATCAATTCTCTTTTGAAGATCTTAAAATTCATTAAACAATGTTCTTTAGACAATAAGACAGAGATAAACATACTCTCTATCAGTTCTTTTAATTCTGCTATATGGAACCTTATTCAATCAATTTACAAGTCTGTATGAGACTATATTACTGTAGATAATAAGAAGTGTTCATTTTGACAATGTATATTGAACTAATTCAATAATGGTCTATGTTCTTTATATTCTCATCCCTTAGCAAATAAACCTGCTGAGATTTTTATTACTTCTTCTCTAATTTCTTTGAGGCCAAGCAAAGAAACCCTAGCCAAATCTAAGTTCTTCAAGAAAGATAACATTGCAAAAAAAAATTATATGCTTAAGCATTGAAATCTAACATTGACAATAGGTCTGGTCTAGTCAAATCAAAGATGAAAATGACTACAAAAGAGCTGTTAAGAAAACAAGTAATCATTCTGATGGATATTACTATTGCTAAAATTATTATCAATCAAGCAAATAGTGTTATTGCTAACATTAACATAAGTTTTAAAAATTTGAACTCTAAAACTATTGCCAACTTCATCAAATTAGTAGATAGTAGAGTTATTATCAATACAAATCAAGCTGCTTCATCTCAAGACATAAGTGTCATTATTAAGATGATCAAAGATACCATAAATGTCAATTTGGACTCTATTGAGAATCTTTATCTTCTTAAATTCAAATCATATTTAAAAATTATCAGTCTTTCTTATTATGTAAAAACTACTAATACTCTGTTACTTCCTCTTTAGTCAAGAAAGTACTTAAGAACACATATATCTTCAATGATATTATTCTCACATCTAAGCTTTGTATTATCAAGGCTATCTCTAACTCTGATTCAGCTGTCATTTGGATCAACATCTGGAATTTGCAAAGTGGTTCCAAAGCCAAGACTATTATCAACCACAGCTTCATTATTGAACAGTATATTACTATCATTCAAAGTACTAATATAAGTTCTAGTATCTCTTAGTGTAAAAACTGTTGGAGATGGGGCCACTCAACTTCTTCTTGCTGAGCATATATGTCCAGATATAACAAATATAATCGATCTCACAGCAGTAATCTTTATCAAGAGAAAGCATGGTGTTGTCAAGAAAACATCAAATCCATCTCACCAAGGCTTGCCACTAAAGATGGCGAGCCTTGTCCTCATTCATTTAAATGTATCAACTGCAAAGGAGACTATTAAGCAAACAGCAACACTTGTCTATTCTAGTGAAACCATTTCAACTGAGACTGATACAGTAAGAAATAGCAGAAGCTTAGGAAAAGTAGGATTCCTTCATATTGCTGAATAGAATATTTTCCTTAGTAATTTTCTCTTTCTCTTTTCCAATTCTTTTATTTAAACTTCCATGTTGTTTCAATACTATGTAATGTAGTTACAAAGTAGCTATTACAAACTACCCTTATGCTTCATGTAATAAATTACTGATTCTAAAATAATAATAATAATAAGGATATGATGGTTACATATGTTACTATTACTATCACATAGTTATATGACTTGATAAAACATTATAAAAACTACTAAAAGAACTTAGTCATAGCTTTAAAGTAGATTAGATGTTATATACCAAGTCCAACCCTATTAACAACCTATTTTCTGTAGTAGTGTTGTCACTCTGCAAGATCCCATATATAAATTATTTTCCATGGTAGTCTTATTTCCTTATAATATCTCTGTTTATAACCTATCTTTCATAGTAGTATTATCTCTTTATTTAAACTCTATGAGTACTCAGTCTTCCTTTACTCCTTTTCAATTCAAAATTCTGTTAGTGTCTCACCACTAAAACTTCTATTTAGTATAACTACTGATATCACTCAAGGTTATATTATAAAGTAATAGTACTATCCAAGTACTTCTTTGTATTACTTAGTATTCTAAAAATACTATTGTTATAACTTAGATCTCAAGTTAAGATAAAAGATATACTCTTATATTAAGTAACACAATAAAACTTAATAGAGTTTTTATTACAAACTAATCTATCTTATATACTATAAATTATGGTCTGTACACATACTACAATTTACCTATCTTAAAGTCTATATGCCCTTCATAAGGCTAATATACTATAGTTATGCTATATAACATTATATAATGTCATATCATACTCTATTGCCTGAATTCAAAATAAAGAAAATCAAAATCAAAAGGAAAAATAAAAGAGAAAAAAAATACTAAGTCTATTATTTATAACTCTGGCATTATCTCTTTTTTAAGATTTCTCCTCTGAAGAAACTTAGTCTAACTGCTTCTTTTTTTATCTTGTTCAATTTCTCTTCAGCTTCTTTAAATACTCATTTTCAAATTTTTCATTATCTCACCCAAACAATATCTTTATCATATACTTCTCTAGTGACTTACTTCTCCTAACCTTCTTAGTATTCAGATTCAACTTTATCTTCTACACTTCTTCCAAACTTTCATTTTTTCCTACTTTCTCCTATTGTCTAATTTTTACACTCATTCTCTTAAACTCTACTACCATCTTTTTTGTATTTTCCAAGTCTTTCTCCTTTTTCTATATACTATTTTCTACTATAAACCTTTTCCAATATACTAAATACTTTATTATCTCTCATACTTTTCTTATTTTCTCAATTTCTTATTCCTTTACTCTATCTACTTCAATTGGTTTTGGTTCTTCCACTTTTTATCTTTTCACTAGTTTTCAATAGTATCTGGTTTGTGTTATTAAGGTTTATCTCCATCTCATAGTTTGCTCTTCTAGACAAAGGGTCTTCAGCTTGCATTGTCTTTTCTAGTTTATGATAGAGTATATAGTCAAAACAGGTTATATAAAGAGCTTATCTTGCTTATCTTCTAGTTAGTTTTTAAGCTATTTTAAAGAATGTAAGGTTTTGATGATCTAACTAAATCTTAATTTTATGTGGATATCCTTTTAAATAATGATGATATTCTTCTAATTCTCTTATTATTGCTAATAATTCTTTATCATAGATTTCATAGTTTCTTTCATGAATATCTAATAACTTGGAAAAGAAGGTAATTGGATGCCATAATTCAATAGCAAGTATCTTTTGTAATTTTGGTTAAGTCATAAAATAGTTTTGACATCTTAGCAAAGTTCTCAATCAACTTTCAATAAAAATTTGCAAAGTCTAAGAATACTTATACTTGTTTAACTTTTGTTAGTACTGGTTACTTCAGAACTCCTAAAAGCTTTTCTTTATCCATTTGCATCTTATTTTCTAAAATAATCATACCTAGATACTTAATATTACTTTATTCAAAAAAGCATTTTTCTGCCTTGATATAGAGATCATTTTCTTAAAGTTTTTTCAGCACTTTCTTGACTAATTGCCTATATTCCTTCTTGTTTGTTCCAAATATTAGAATATTATCTAGATATACCATTACATATTTTATATGAATCAAATCTCTAAGTATATCATTTATCATACTTTGGAATGTTGCTGGTATATTAGAAAATCCAAAATATATAACTTTAGCCTTAAAAAAGCCTTATTTTGTAATGAATGCTGTTTTTTATTTATCTCTCTTTTTAATGTGAACATTATTGTATTCCTATCTTAAATCAATTTTTGTAAAGATTGAGACATGACTAAGTAATTCAATTAAGTCTGCAATTTAGAAAATTGGATAACTTGATAGTTATTCCATTAAGGGTTTTATAGTCCATAACTGGGCATCAACTTTCATTATACTTTTTGACAAAGAAGAATAGTACTGCTATAAGACTGATAAATAGTTGAATATAGTCTTTTCTAAGTTCTTCACCAATTCATAAGTCTAGAGAGTTTCTTTCTAATACAAAAAGTAGATAAATCTTTGCTAGTTTGAAAAGTGTTGTATCTTTCTCAAATTCAATTGCATGGTTATATAGTTTCCATAATGACATTCTCTCTGATTCAGTTTTTGAGAATTTATGTGACTATTCAAGCATATATACTTTCTAAACCTTTATATTCTCACAGTTTAATTCTCTATATTGATTTCAATTGTTAAGTAAAGATGCAATCATTATTACCTGTTAGTAATTGCCTAGGTTAGTTGTATTTACTTAGCTTAGTATATAGTTGCTAGGGTCTTCATTTCCTATATTGTTCAATAAAGGTAATCCATTGACATTCAGTTTAAGACAAAGCTCATTAGTACTTGCTTTTACTTTTATAGGCTTTATAGACATATGTATCTAGATATCTAGTGAACTCTCATTGGCTCTTTTGCTAATTAATATTTGGATTATGTTTGTACATATCCAATCATTATTTCTTTATTCTCTAACTGGGTGATAAAAAAATATAGTCTTGTTTTGTAAAATCCAATTTTCACATAAGTTCAGATATACTTTGTAATTTGTCCTACTTTGTCAGAAGTACTATTTACATTTACTACTTTATATGGATTTGCTAATTTATATATTACCAGGTTGTTATTTTCCATAAAAACTCTGTTAACAAAGTTTGTGATAGCTTCTGAATCAACTAAAGCCTCAGTCTATACTTTTTTACCATATATCCAAAGTGTAACTAGAATTTTAAAGAAGGTTTTCTTGTTACATGCTATATTACTACAAAATTCTAGTACTACTTTCAAATTCTTTAAACTAATAAGAAGTATATTATTCTCTAACTATAGATCACAGACATTACCCTTCTTCTTTGAGAGGCTAGGATTACAGATTTTCTCAATGGATATGCTATTTATATTGATATCTTCAGATAGAAAGTCTAAGTTATTACTTTTCTTCTCTAATAGTTTTATCAGTTGTGCTTTGAAGGATTGATTTTTATTTCTAGAATTCAGTAGAGATATGTTCTGAAAAGAACTTTTCTAAGATCTTTTATCCTTATTTTCAGATTTATCATAACAATCTACTTATTAGAAATTAAACTCTATCTTATTTGCTTTTCTTTTATTTTTTTTAATTTTCAGTCTATTCTATTTTTAGAACTAGAGTTGGGAATCAGTGGGAGGTCACAGGTCATGGTCACACTGTCACATGATCATGTGCCATGATAGAAAACAGTAAAAGATTTTAGGAGGAATAATATCATATTATGTATTATAGACATAGTGGCCTTAAAGTAGTTGTGTACAAACTAGTAATCTGAGATATATAAGGTAGACAATCTTGTATAGAGTTTTCTATTGAGTTCTCTTATATTAATCTTAATATAAGGTTTTTTCTTTTAACTTACTTTAAGGTCTTAAGTTTGTAACACTACTATATTATGTGACTTTGCTTTATTTTTGGAGTCTTTGCCTGTACATATCTGACAATATCTGTATCATATGTGTCACAAACTTCATTCAGTTTGTATTTCCACAACTAGTGAACTAATTTTCACAAACTAAGTTACACTATAAAGCCCCAAATGAGGGCTATCTGCACATATGCATAATGTACAAAAGCAACAACAAACAACCAAGATATCAGGACATCAGTAACTGTAAAATCTTTGTTTGCTAATATCTCATGAATGATGAGATAGATTCACATAATCAAACTTACATTAGAAAGTGCTC
>Ga0157368_1000297_pt1 | contig 23635 bp, 24 predicted proteins | sample AttbisABBM3_FD_113146 | JGI IMG/M metagenome (GOLD analysis project Ga0157368, IMG submission 113146) | Fungus gardens microbial communities from leaf cutter ant in Botucatu, State of São Paulo, Brazil - Atta bisphaerica ABBM3 | ecosystem: Host-associated > Fungi > Mycelium > Unclassified ...
AATACATAAAATAACAAAAGGAGTAACTAAAACAGATCTCCAAGTGAGTGTTTTATTAGTGAAACACTATATAGGAGTTCAGATTTGGAGAGGGGAAAACTCCATGTAAAATCCGAGTAAATTTGTGGAGTTTGAAGGAGATAATTAGGCAATGGATACAAATGAATATGACTGTGAATTTTGACTCAAATAAAGTGAAATAACCGCGGACTTTTGGTGGAATTAAGTCCATTATAAAGTACCAAACTACCAATGGAGTTTTGGACACAAATAAGACCAAATAACTATGGGGATTTGATGTCGTATTGAAGTTAAACATGTCTTGGACATGTTTCAGAGCTTGGGATATGACAGGTCTATACAACACTATATCTAACCTATTCTAAAAGCCATGTATTATCTATAAGATTAACATGTGTTTTATACATTGTATGATATTATTGTTTCCAGAATCTTCTATGTTCTTTTATATATCATGTGATTGTGTGATTGTGACTGTGATACTTTGTCATGGGGTGTGATATCATGCTTCTAACCCTAACCTTAAATTCAAATAAAGAAATAAATGAAAAAGAAAAGAAAATAAGAAAGAATAAAAAGAAAAACAAAGTTCACTGTTTTCAACTCTGACACTCCACTTCTCTAAGTGTAACCTCTGAAATATGTGACTAGTGTAATAAGTAGAGGTACATCACATGAGCTAAAGCCAAAGATCATTTGTCATTTGTGTTCTGTACATCTCAGATAAATTACCACTCATCTGACTTTCAAGAGTCTGCTATGGATCTTGGTTACCAAGATGTGAACCATGTCTAATAACTATGATTGATTATCAGACTGAAGATTACAGAGTATCTACTAGTCTTTAGATATTACAAGGAAGTATCTAAAACACTTGAATACTCAAGTGGTGCTATTACTATATAGTTTAGCAATTATTCATATTGAGTGAAATTAGTGTTTATGCCTAGCTCCAAGCTAGATGAATGTTTGATCAGAATGATCTATGATAAGACACTGATGGGGTATGGGTTTTTGAAATAGGAGTAAACTCTGTTATGAAAGACTAAGTACTCACAGGGTTTCAAAGAGAGTAATGCTATCATAGAAGATAAGTTATTAAACATACAAACTTAGTCTTATAAAGGTAGCATGAATGACTCTAAGTATTCATACCTATTGGATGTACAAACTATACTAGATAGTTAGTAATCTATACATGTAAATAGACATACTCTGGTACTCACCTCAATCTCACAAAGATGGTGTGAATAACTAAGGTGTAGCTGCCCATCATAGGTCCTTTTGTATTGAGGAGAGATAGAAAATGCATACTGTATAAATTTTTCTTTGGTAAAGTCTGATATCCTGCTGGTGGGTGCAGCACAAGTATGTTTTTGTAGATATGTGCCCAAAAATGGAGAAATGATAGAAAAGAAAATAATAAAATGAGAAATAAAAAGTTTGAAACTCACTGACTATGTATTCATTTGTTATGTCTCTTTAACATAAGTTATCTACAAGGTTTGATTGACAGTAAGTCTATCATGGAAAATGTTAATACTCAGAATTGGACTTTGACATATAACAAGAAAGATTTGATTGTGAGCAGATCAAGTTTAGAAACTTATCTGAAAGTGGTGTAACTGGGTGTAAGTGATAATCTTTATGTGTTGTGTGGTTGTAATTTCAGAAAGTAAGAAGAGTGGATGAGAGGAATAGAAAAGGAAATAAGTCACTTGGGTTTGATTATCAGACTGGGAAAAGTACATTGTTCTTAAATACTAAGTACTGTATCTAGGATGATGGCAGAGAAGGAGATAACTAAGAGAATACTATAGAGATGAGCTCCTAGCAATCTGACAACAAGGAGTCTGAAAAACAACTTATTAGATAATAAAATATGAATATATGATCTATGGTGAAACAGATTATGGAAGTAGAGAAGGCACAGTAGAATTGATGTGAGACTCTTCTATTGTGGAAGGTGGATAGCTTCAAAATAGTCTATAATAGGGTTATAGTAACTCTCTAGAAATTGAAGTTTTCTACAGCAAAAATAAATTTAAACTGCCATGATATATAGTTGTGGAAAAAGATTGTTTAGATAATTAGAATGTATATTCTTAGAACAGGAAAGTAATTTAGTGTTCTTTCTTGTACTATATTATTTCTATTGTGCAAAAAATGAGCAAACTCTGAGAATGATTTGAAAAGAATCACAGAACTTTTCCAATGTAATGAGGATTAATTGACTTTGTATTCTACAGAGCTTCAACTATTGAAGTGGGGTTGGTAGATAAGGCAATATTAAAATATGGATGAGCACATATAACTAATAAGTCTATAGAACAAGTGGTGGGCAATATGATTATCATGATTCAGAATACAGTCATTCTAAGTTTTTGATTAAAACATGTATTGAAAAGGATTCCCACCAGGGATTCACGCGTTGACCTGGGAGAATGATACATCAGTCAGTGATGTACGACAATTGTGATGTACGACAATTGACAGTTAGCGTCAGACGTCATTGATGAGACCTACTCAGGCTCTATTTGTAGTGATCATCTTATTTAGTATAACAGAAGCCGATCACGATGTGCCACCTACCGAGATCCCAGCTCGCTTCCTTTCTCGCGGGCATAGACTGGAGATGAGTATATGACTTTGCACACCGCACAGAACTGAATAATGAATAATCAGTGAGCGGTCTTAAAATTATACAGCATTCTGGCTGATGTCCTCTTCACTATAACAGAAGCAGCAAACGGCAATATAACGGCAATATACAGTGCATCAGCATCATTTCTCAGCTATATTTGACTCACATAGATGAGCCTGATCTGTGGTTTTATTATGTTGAATGGTAAACCACAGGAGGAGAGTTGTAGAATACAATGCACTCCTAGTTCACTAGATGTTGTATTTGAATGTCAGCAGGCTGCCGAACTTCCCAATCGACCGGGATAATCACACTACAAATAGGTTGTTTTCTTTGTTCCAAGGCAGGCACTTCGAGTGAGCTTTGACCTCTATTGCTATAAATTACATATTGAGCTTTCTGAGAATAACAGTTAGGCAATCACCAACTGTTCATCCGCCAAATACATGATGTAACAAAGACATGTTTTCGACATTGATTCAACTTGAGTCGTTGTTTATGTACATGAGTTTTTCTGAACAGTTGATAGACAACTTGTGGCAATACATTTGACACTTTGGAGAATATGTGACGAGGTTTTTGAATGCACGACACAGATTTTAGATGATCATATCACAGGTGAAAGCGACAACGGCGGGTACATACTTTAGCGCGTGGCGGTGCCCTACATAAGGGAGAGTGCGTTTCTCGCTTCCTGCCTCTATACCATTATTACTCCCATGGGTGCCCAACAAAGTCGCTCAAGCGTTCCATCGGCTACCGAAAGCCATGCTCACAGATTTACGCGCCATCTGAGGCGACACACAGGCCTCGACAAGTTCTTCAAATCATCCAAAATCCCCAATTCTTCAGCAGAAACAAGCGAGTCTGGAGTCAGTGGCAGCAGCAGCGAGGGGACGTCAGCACCAGCAATGGCGGTTGTGGATGGACCTCTTTCTCAGTCTGCGGTTGCATTGGGAGGAGCAGCGGGAGTTTCAACACCAACGCCAGCGAGTTCTCGTTATGTTGCCCAAACATGAGCCAAACTAATCACATTCTCCCACCCTCAGGTTCTTGCTTCTGCTTTCCAGCAAAGTGCTTCACCCATGTCTCCAGCTACAGTTCCTTGCTCTGTGCGCCTATTTGCTACTCATTCATTTGCTATGCGAACCACTTACGAATAGTATCGAACCGGCCGGACGCTTGGCAGTGGAACTTATGCCATTGTCAAGGAGGCTATCCACATTGAGACGGGTAAATACTACGCCTGTAAAGTCATCAACAAAAAGCTCATGGAAGGTCGCGAACACATGGTGTGCATGCCCTCAGCCTTTCCCTCGACTTCTGCATAATTCAAATCCCTATCTAGGTCCGTAACGAAATTGCTGTACTGAAGAAAATCTCGAGTGGTCACTCTAACATCGTAACTCTACGCGATTATTTTGAAGTATGCAATCACCTCCCAGATCCCTCTTTTCCCCTACTCAGAGTATGACTAGACTACCCATAACCTCTACTTATGTTTCGATCTTTGTACCGGTGGTGAACTGTTCGACCGGATATGTGCCAAGGGCAACTACTACGAAGCGTCAGTTTATTTGTCATGAACCCTGTCCTGAGGCCTGTCTCACCATCCCCAGTGACGCTGCGGACCTCGTGCGAATCATATTCAAGGCTGTGAAATACATCCATGACTCTGGTGTCGTTCATCGTGGTTCGCAATACCTCCCATCCATCCCTCTTTCCCGTTCCCCATCCTCAATACCAGATATTTAGACCTCAAGCCTGAAAACTTGCTCTTCCGAACACCAGCTGAAGATGCCGATATCATGGTTGCCGATTTCGGCCTGAGCAGAGTAATGGATGATCACAAGCTCACTCAGTTGACTGAGATTTGCGGCACTCCAGGTGTACGTTCCGCCCCCTATCTCCCAACGCCGTCAAATTCAGAGAATTCCTTATCTAGTACATGGCTCCAGAGATTTTCAAACGGAGTAGGGTTTCGTATCTTAATTCCTAGCTTACGCAGCTCACTATTTTGACAGCTGGTCATGGAAGACCTGTTGATGTATGGGCAATGGGTGTCATCACCTACTTCCTCCTCGCAGGCTACACTCCATTCGACCGTGACACTCAACAACAAGAAATGGAGGCCATCATTGACGGGAACTACAAATTCGAACCTGTAGAATACTGGGCAAATGTTTCGAACACCGCCAAGGATTTTGTCAATTTCTGCCTCACCGTCGATCCCGTTGATCGTCCAACAGCCGCTCAGGCTTTGGAACACAAGGTTTCTCTCTTTCCTCTCTTTCCTTTTACCAGGGCTCGTTAAAAAGAATTGGACTATAGTGGCTGGCCTCTGAGGAACCTCACTTCGTTACTCTCGATGGCCAACCTGCCGATCTCCTACCTCATGTCAAGAAGGCCTTCAACGCCAAACAAGCCTGGCGTAAAGCCGCTTTCAGTATCACTGCCGTCAGACGTATGACGACTCTTGCACAACAATCCAATGGCAACCATGCGCAACTTCGTGCTGAGCTTGACAGATACAAACAGGAATCGGAGAAAGTGCGTAGATATTTTATCATTTTCGACAGCTGCTAATGTCTTGTGGACACTCCATAGGAGGCATTGGAAGATGTTTCAATTATGCACCAGCATAAAGAAGAGGAGTCGAAAGCTGATGATGATCTGGTCAAGCAATTAGAGCAGACTCAAGTCGGAGAGTAGTCTTGCAAGTTGAATCGGACCTATGTATATACTGACACATCTCACGCATCCTACTAATCTCCTGTGCTCTCATATTTCTGTTATTGATGTACATTTGAATTCGTTATGCTGGTAACCGAAGATGTACTCGGCCGAAAATTAATTCAGCCTCTGGTCCATCCCCTTTGAGCTGACCAAATTACAAGCTACTTTTCTCCTCATCCTCATGTTCCGTCTCGTCTCTCGTTCTCTCTGGTCTAGCGCCAACCGAACACTAGCTACTGCAGCTCCCAACAATGTTGTCAACATCGTCGAAGTCGGTCCACGCGACGGGCTCCAGAACGAGAAAGGCAGTGCCATTCCTGTACAACTCAAAGCCGAACTCGTAGACCGACTCGTTCGAGCTGGGGTCACAAATGTCGAAGCAGGTAGCTTCGTCAGTCCCAAGTGGGTTCCCCAGGTAAACTACACTTAAACTCACTAAATTCACTCTGAAAAATCGTTCTCTATTCATCAGATGGCTGGGACCGCCGACGTTTTAAAGCAAAAAACCACCACTCCAGGCGTTCATTACGCTGTTCTCATTCCAAACCCACGAGGCCTCGATGATCTCATCTCCCTCCTCTCTACTCAACCCTCCTCTCCACCTCTTACAGACGAAATCTCCATTTTCACAGCTGCGACAGAAGCCTTCACCCGTGCCAATCTCAATTGTACCATCTCCGAGTCTCTCACTCGTCTTTCCTCTGTTGCACAAACTGCTCTCAACAATGGGCTTCGTGTCCGGGGATATGTCAGTGTTGCAATCGCTTGCCCTTACACTGATAAGGTTGATTTCAAGAGGGTGAGAAAGATATCAAAGCAGCTAATAGAGATGGGTTGTTACGAAGTTAGTCTTGGTGATACTGTAGGTCAGGGCACACCTTTTGAGGTGCAGGAGATGATCGAAGAAGTTACGAAAGATGTACCCGTTTTGAAACTTGCAGTGAGTATTTGACCTGTAGTTCAGTAAAAAAAAAAAAGGTTTTGAATCTTTTCTAGGGGCATGTTAGTTCAAATATCCAGTTCAGTTTTCTTCTCGAGTCTCATTTGTCGATTTTAGTTCCACGATACATTCGGCACAGCAGTAGCCAACGTTATCGCCTCGCTCGAATCTGGTATCCGCACCATCGACTCTTCTGTTGGTGGACTTGGTGGATGCCCATACTCTCCAGGCGCGACAGGAAATGTCGCAACAGAAGACGTCCTCTACGCCCTCAAAAACTCCCCATACACAGTCGCTGGAACAGCCAATGGCACAATCGACTTGAGTCAGATTGTCGACATTGGATGGTGGATTAGCGAGAAGCTTGGACGAGAGAGCGTGAGCCGAGTTGGCAGAGCAACTCGTGCACGTAAGACAAGAGAAGAGCAGGAGAAAGCGAGAAGCAAGTTGTAATCTTATACACATTAGCTATTCCAATATATTCATTAATAATAGTTCAATGGTGCTGTACGAGTGACAAAATATAGTCTAAACCAAATGCTGGAGAAATACTTGGCGTTTAAAAAATCAGTCAATAGAGATATAATCAATCGCCACCGGCTTCCAACAACCTGACAATGCCGAAGGCACCACCAGCAGCTACGCCACCCACCATGAGAGTGCTAACTGCACCCCAAATATAACCTTTAATACCAACACCCGCTCCGGTCACCCGCGCCTTGATCGCCCCGAAAACAAGCAACACAACGCCAGTGACCAGACACGAATAGATGAGTGCGATATGGGCTTTCGGGATGAAGAAGTAGGGCAGGAGAGGGATAAGACCACCGACAAGGTATCCCATTCCAATCGTAAACGCCGATACATAAAGACGAAGAGTCGGGACTTCCTCTGAACACTGCCAGTCACAATCACGAAGATCAATAATGACATCAGTGACCTACCCAACCCCTGGCCAAATCTCAGCAAAAAAGCGGTCAAACCAACTCCTTTACTCCACTTCAACCCTTGACGTTCAGCATCGTTACTACTCGTCGAAGCTGTTGTAAAGTCTTCCTCATTATCATTTACCTCAACTTCACGTAAACATTGCGCCACCGCATGACATGCTTTATCATCAACACCGACAGGTCCTAAAATCTCGGCAACTTCACGCTCCATTTCTCCGGCACAGCTACGCTTGACGCGCAATGCAGTTTGGTACTGAAGATATCGATAATGATCACGTTCGGCCTGAGAAGCGAGGAAACCGCCAATACCCATGGAAATGGCACCAGCAATGAGTTCAGCGATACCACCGAGAACTACGAGTTTTGAATTGCCAAGAGAGGAAAGACCAGCAGTAAGAGCAAATGGCACTGTCAGTCCATCTGAAAGACCTATAATGCTATAGCCGGATAAGAAGATGCGTTATCCGAACATCGATGCTGTTGAACTCACACATCTCTGACAACATCAGGGTCTATAAGAGTACGCTCTTCTTTCCTGAGTTCTTTGCAGCAAATACCATCTGCACGGGAATGTCGAGCGCATCTGCTAAGTAAAGGCGTCACCACACCCGGTTCTGCATGGTCAATAGGCCATACTGGAGCTCTCGAGTTTGGAACAGCGTCCTGCCTATGAGGTAAAGGAACGACTGTACCGGCTGAAGAAATTGAATTATTCGAGATGGACATAGTAGAAGCAATCATATTATTTGGCTAGGTGCAAATATCATTGTCGAGTCACGTGCATTCCTTTTCAATTTTCTGACTTGTGATTTTTGTTCTCGACAAGCTATGTTGCGAACTGTGTAAGTGCGTTGTCCAAGCACAAAACCGATATTTAAATATCTACTAGGAAACCACGAAATGCACGCTCAAAGCGGGCTCTGGAGGCTCGTCAGCCAAAAGAGGTTGAGGACCCTCGTACATGTGTTTTCGTCAAGGGAACCCATACTGGCGAGATAGTAAACCATGCCATGAAGGAGCTCGTGCGTTATTCTTGCATCTGTCCAGCTAAATTATTGTAATTCCCTTTACTAGATGACTTTAAAACGCCCAAATGTAGTTGTATTCAACAAGAAAAACGAAATCTATCCATTCGACTCGGACTCCCAATCATCCCTCGAATTCTGGTCCACAAAAAACGACGCATCCCTCTTCCTCATTGGGCAGTCCACCAAAAAACGACCAAATGGCCTCACTTTTGTCCGTATGTTCGACAGTCGTGTGCTCGACATGATTGAAGTCAGTGTCGACAAGTTTGTCAGTATGACCAGTTTCAAAGTATATACTTCCCATGCCTTCCTATATGCATCTCATCATGTTTTTCTTCAGACCCCAAAATCAACACCCGGAAACAAGCCTCTTCTTCACTTTGCTTCAGACCTCTTTGAGACCCACCCTCGCTTCTCACAACTCAAATCCATGCTGATATCCTTTTTCAATGGCGAAACAATCGAGTCCATCTGCTTACCGGGTATTGAACACGTTATCAGCATCTCTCTCGGACCTACCCCCAAAACTCTCACTACCGCCTCTACCGATCTCCCTGGCACAACTCTCGAAGACCTTTTATCCCTCCCTAAAGTCCACATCCGCTCCTATACCATCAAACTAAAAGCGTCTGGCACCCGTATACCCAAAGTTGAACTTAATCCCATGGGCCCCTCCCTCGATCTTTCCCTTCGACGGCATACACCACCTGATCCTGAACTCCTCAAGCAAGCGCTCAGGAGACCAAAACTCAAGAAGCAAGACGTCGAGAAGGGACTTGGGAAGAAGAGGAAGAATATGGAGGTTGACGAGATGGGCGATTTAAGGGGTCGTGTCCATGTTGCTAAACAAAATTTGTCAAAGTTGCAGATGAGAAAAATGAAAGGTCTGAAATCGAGGTTCGACGACGAGGATGCTGAGGACCAGATGGGAGAAGAGGAAAATGGAATACCAAAGCAGAAGAAGCAGCGAACTTTGTGATTCTCATAGTGGTTTGTATGATTTTTCGCTGCTGATCAATGGTATATCGTTCATTATGCACTGCAAGCTATGCTACGGGAAATTATAAAAAATCAGAACCAAAATCCCCCAATCTTCTAACGATGTCGATGCAACCAAAAGGAAAAAAGAGAAAAAGAAGATGGACAGAGACAAACAGATAGCGACAGAAAGAGACAGAAAGAGACAGAAAGACATAGAGAGAGACAGAGTCACAGAAAGAGACCGACAAAGAGAGAGGCAGACAGAAACAGAAAAAATGAGGGAGAGTGCAAAAGAGAGATACAAATCAAAACCACATAAACTGCAAGTTGTCAGTACCTCCTACAGCTGCGCTTCGGAACTTCCAAGCATTGTCAGTACGTATCTCATTTACACGCCATCTATCCTCATAAAACTCACCTTGCAAATAGTTCTCAGGTGCAACTACCATCCGATCCCTGACGGCGGACGGCATCAAGCGTTCTCTGAGCAGCCTTTCAGCCCTCGAAGTTGGATCCACTGGCAGTAGATTGCTCTCCAATAACGATCCATGCACATCAACGTTCCGTTTTTCGTCCTTCCCCAATCGTGTCAATAACAACACCCTTCTCGCTTCATCTCTCGCCCTTGCTGCCAACCACTCCGACGCTTTCTCGAAAAATACCAATCCTTCCTCAATTGAAATACCAAAATTATCAATGATGTCGAATATCGCGTCGAATTCATCTTCATGGTCTTCTGTTAAGACAATGCGGTTACTACCACTGCCGTTCTTTACGCTCCGGAAAACGTCGGTCTCGTGTGCGAAATTGACGTCGAATTCGTCGGTATGGTAAATGGGAGGGATAGATGATGCGTCGATAGGGAACTGATAGGAACCGTCGCAAACGTCTCCTTCATATTCCTCACAGCAGTGCACTATTGTCAATTCAAATCCAACGTAAGATTACTAACAATATGGGGATAGCCACTAACCTATCCTTGGGCATGTCCGACTCCAATTTCGCTCAGGGTGAGCACCTTGCACAACATCTGAATCATAACCCTGCATGAAATCTGAAAAGACACATTGTAAACCAGCAATCTGATTCTCAAGCGAAAATATTCAAGCTCACCTAAAGAGCAATCACAATCCCCTTCACGACCTTCATCATCGTCAACAAACCAGACTGGAAATTCTGAATCACGTTCATCCATGAATTCCAAAACTTCAGTCCAATCACCCTCCTGATCTCGACGAGGCCGGCTGGGACATGGAGGAAATATCTCAAAGGAAGGACTCTGAACAACTATAATGAAATGGCCAAGATAAATAAAACTCGCTCACAATAAGTCATCGGCTTCAACTGACCTATTCTAGGGGCAAATACTTCCCTTTCAATAGAGAAATCTGCTTAAACCAGCGTCAATTAATACTGGTGTTTCCAAATATCACACTGTACCCACCAAACTTCCTAAAGAAGCTACCATCCGGAAGAGCGAAATGACATTTCTGCATGAAGTCGAACAATTCGAACAGGTCCTCCTCGGACTCCCGAACAGGACGATGCGGCCTAGGGACGCCGAAGTCCAACGACTTGGTTAGGGTCTCGTCATCAGGAACGGGATACAAAAGTTTGAATGGCTCCTCGTCCTCGAGAGTATTCAGCGCTTCGAGGATGGGGGCCTGCTGAACTGCAGGCAGCTCGGCACCCTCCACTTCTGGATAATTCCCTGTTCCCCGCTCCAAGCTGTTATCCGCACGACGTGCCTCCTTGGCGACTCCGTTTCCCGAGTCATCCTCTTCAGGTCGTACCTTGACAGTACTTTCATCATCTTCCACCATATCCTGGGAGAAATAATACCCAAGCACTGAAAACAACGCTTTAGCCGACAACATCAACTCTTCACGAACACAGGACCCACTCCCATCAAACATATCCTCGCCATCTGACTCATCCGAAATCCCACTCTCATCCGTCACGATTCCGACTTCTTCACACTCCTTCTTCATTTTCTGAACCCCATTCTCATTACTTCCTTCGCCCTCAACATCGTCAACGGATGTGACTGATGACGATATGGACTCTCTTTCACTGAAACAATCGCTCTCTTCCGTTATCGTAGTCTCTGCCGAAAGGATTGACTGCCTATTCAGATTAGAATCTGAATCTGAGTTATTACTATAATGGACCATCGCCTCGATGAGTTTGGAAGGCACGAAAGCCTCCATGATGAAAGCCACTTCTTCTCCTTCTGTGTACCCTAGCAAAAGTCAATGACAATATACCAAGGAGGGAATATCGTACAAGGGCGGCGGTTAACTTGAGGGACTGGAACGGACAAGTCAGAAACGTTGATCGATGCATCAACGTTCCTGAGGACAAGCTGGGCTGTAAAGCCACAACTTGAATGGTCGCGACTGATTAGAAAAGTTGCTTGTACAATACCTTCAATATCCTCAACAGCTGCAATCCTACCGTTAGCACTGACAATGTAAGGCTCGACGGTCGGAACCACTGCCTCCTCATGCAACCAGAAGGAATAAAGGACATCCCAGAAGAATGCGTATATAGTAGAAAGATAAGATACGAGAATAAAAGACATCGAGTTCAGGGATGAAATAAAATGTCTCCCGGCCAGCCCTTAAGTCGAAAACAGTGGCTGACAAGCAGAACAGTGCCAATCTAATGCAAGCCTCCAAAAAGGAAACATGTCAGAAAAGACTAGAACAAATCCACTTTTTTTGCAGTCAGGAAACGAATGAAGTCTCAGCCGTGATCAAAGAAAATAAAGCTCCCTGTCGGGGAATCGAACCCCGCTTTCGCGCGTGACAGGCGCGTGTACTAACCGATATACTAACAGAGACAATTATACATGCTAAGGACATGTAGTATGAGGGTCATAATACTAATTTATGAAAGCCCAGGGCTTCCCTAGTGCACCGACATTCCATTCCCATCGACGAAAAAGCTGCCATTTTCTTAACAGATCTCTATTTTAACGGAGTGATACGACTACTTATGTCACTAATATCGCGTATAAATTTCAACTGTTGATTCTGTAGTCCTCAAGCTATGAGCCTGGGAACATGTGTTATATATATAGAATTCTCCCTAATACCTTCTCAAATGTCATTTGTTGCCGAGCTCGTGTCAAGATCCAGCTGTCAGAGGGGCGTTCTCTGCGACGGCACCAGCATTCAATTTCCAGTTCGATGGACAGATTGCGCGAAAGCGGAAGCAAAGCGGGAATGAATGGTAGTTTATGACAGCAGTTGATAGTGTCAATCCTGGTTGACAATAACATAAAATTCTATATCTACATACCACAACAAGCAAACTAGTTGCGCAGTAGGAGTACAATGTACTACTTACTATGCTCAGTCGGTGGGACTCGCCTGCGTTGATGGGCACTGAGGAAGGTGTATGGGAGTGTGTGTGATCGTGGTACTGAGGGAGGACTGAGGGAGGCCGGGTGTAAATGCTCATCGTGTCACGCACTAGGGAATTGTATACTGTTAAGATGTGGTGAGGGACTCCCATCAACTGTTACGTGTTACTTGGGGTGTTCCATGGATCGTACATGTCTAGTCTCCTAACCCGGAGAGGAAGTCGGCAAGAGCATTGATACCCCTTTGTTCCAAGTATGTTAGGGGATAAGAGAGAGATTGAGGCATCACGGAGGATTCACGGGTTTGCGTAGGCTCTCTACAGGAGCAAGATTGTAATCATCACTGCTGCCTGGATTGAACATTCTTTTAGGAATTCTGTGAGCACCCATACCGAGCATGACAACACTCTTATACCACGTCTATGCGACACTTGACGGCAAAGTATACAAAAAGTGAATCGCTATTAAAGGTTGCCTCATGCTCTGGGCCCGGGGTAATGATCTCGGGTCTAGTTCGGGTGCCGGACTTGGGTGTTTGCCCTTCTTGCCTTGGCCACATATATTAAAATCCGCTCGAGCTTGAGACTTCCTTGTTTAAGGAGGAGTTAACTGGACTCTAGTGGTCCCAATGCAGTTTATGTGATTCTCAACCAGGACTATCGATGGCTTACTCTTTTTGACTTCTTCAGGTCTTGTCACAGAGCTCAAACTAATTGGCTTTGCATATCTATCCAGATTGAAGGAGTATCGAGAGGTCTTTTTGCACATGCAGGTAAGATCATGACAGATAGGTGGTGGTGGCTTCGGTTAGATATTCAGCGCTGTAAGTTTTATTTAAAATCTCCGTCCTATCACTCTCCACATCTATTTATGTTCAGCAAAAACTCCTTCCGAGAAGTCATGGTGGTGCCTGGTGGATTTATTCTACAGCCAACGAGTTATCAACTGCGCACGACGTTAGTGTTCCACGAGTACTCATTGTGCGCCCCTCATGTTCTTTCGTGACTCGCTTCTGCCGAGTGGACTTGAATCAAGATTGCATTGCAATATGAGAGAGAGGACTTTTCATTGGCGCACCAGGTGGGGAAGATCCGTAACCTCATTGCAAACTAGGGAAAATGCTACGGGTGACGTCCTTGCACTCGATCAGTTTACGAGCTCCGTCTGATCTTTCTCAACCAGGTAACTTGGTGATGACGACATCCCTGCATTGGATCCATTGTGATGTTGTCGGGTTATGACTGTGACAAGGACATCAGGACTCTAACAGTCTGACTTTGACCACTACAAGCTGGTTTACTCCAGATGAAATTACACCGGTGGGTATTTTCGCAGAAGTGTGAGTTGACTCTTATTTTTCGGGTCTCGTTGATATCTCTTGTTGACATCTCTTGTCTATTTGGGAATGGTCGCTGTGGATGACAAGCAGGCGATCGGCATCTTATACTCAATGAAGGAATCAGGGTGCTCATTGAAGGAGTATTTAATTTCGATTGCCACATCAGTTTGGGAATAAAGGAAAACAATGTACATACACTTTCGCTCCTGGGGGCCAGTCGAAACGCTTATTCTGTCAGCTATAACAACAGCACACTCGTGACGTATGATCATTGAATTATGTTTGGCAGCAAGGGACGGCGGCTTTGTGTATGGAGCCAGGGTGTTTTCTCTGGCTGTTGTGTTGTGTTTTATGTTTTAACACCGGAGACGACCATGATCTCCGGAGATAACCGAGCCACAGCGTCGGATTTGGTCTTTGTGGGTCCCGAAATGTGCACTCACAATTTCCATATTAGGTGAATCTAGGTGGATTGGTTTGATGGATTGGTTGGGACCCATGTTTCTATTTTTATACGATCACTTTTGTGCTGGTTATAAAGCTCTATGGGTTTCCCCCTCAGCCCACCCAATTTCTCTCTCCTCCTGCCATGGTTCTTAACTCCAACACCGTCTCCAATCGTCCTGCCTCCAGCGACAGCGCTTCCCCCAAGCTCGAGAGCCAGGCTGTGCGGCACTTGCGAGCCTGCATCCAAGCACCCGCTGCCCGCAGACGCATGCATAAGGGCACCAAGTATGCCGTTGAACAGGCTAGGCGTAAGAGTATTATCAAGCTGACGACTAACATGATGACCTTCGCTCTCGCCCGTCCTCCGCCACCCGTAGTCAAGTCCGAGAACAAGGACTCGGCCACACTAGACAAGATCCTGCCCAGGACCCTCGACCTCCCACTTTACCTTGGCCTTCCCGAGTACGAGGAAGTTCCTAAGGCCTCAATTGAAGCCGTCGATCCAGCGCTTGCCAAGGCTAGCGTAGGTTACATTCGAGACACCTTGATCAATTGTGCAATTTCACCAGGGTACGTTGGACCACCATGCGATCTCTTTCTTAATAGCTGACTCGCTTGATATGTACAGCATGTACATGGCCCTACAGAGATGCACTGCAAAAGATCACAGCGTCTTGGGTACAGGCTCCTTGCCCAAGGAAATAGCCATGATCACAGATGATATGGAATGCATCTTGCCGACTCACATGATGGCTGTCCACGGTCCACGCCCCGTGAATGCCCCTGAGGCCAGGACGAAAGTCACACTTTACCCAGTCCACAGTCTCATCCTTGCCGCTCATTGTGCCAAGCTCCCAGCGTTCCCGCCTCTTGAAGTTGCTGATCCTGTAGAGACCCCTACCTCTCAGCAGTTCACGCTTCCTATCCGTCCTCTATACCTTCATTCACCGAAGACTTTCCCTGTCATCCTTGAGTACCTCTACTTGAGGAGCCCCGATATCCTTCTTCAACGCCTCATTCCATTGCCGCTCCCAACGATCATGATCGAGAAAAGGGATCAGCACGCATCGCTCGCACGGTTCATAGGCACCCGGTTGAGTATCCCAGCACTATTCTTTCAGGTCTCCCTTGTGCATGGTATTTGGCAAAACACCTGTGCATTAGGCATATTTGATGATGTACTTTGGGGTGCTATCAATTTTGCATGGAAGCTCTCAGTAACGAGTTTGGCCGTGGCTACTAAGAAGCCTGGTGTATTTGAATCGTATGAAAAGTACGAGAAGCAATTTGAGATGGAGGATGAAACTGATGCCGAAGAGTCCTCAGAGGAGGATAAGTAAACTAAACTAACTTTCTGCACTCCTCGACGATTTCGTTGTTCGTATGCTGCGTGTTGACTATGTTGACTATGTGCCTCCAACTGTGTTATGATATATGCCATTATGTACATGTATTTTTTACGGACGATCCTGTGTTTGTGGATCAGTGAGGAAAATACTCTCTGATCGCTGCATACCCGACGTATGCAACAGGTACAAGAATAGGTACAAAAAACGATGCACCGGTCGAGTGTGCACATGTCGAAACATTATTTGTTGGCTCCCCCCTTCATTTCAACGAACTGTTACTAATCGTTGTTTCAGGAACGTATTATGTACTGTAGTATAATGGATCATTCAAGTGGCATTTCATAATCATCAAGGACCGATCCACGAGATTCTTTGAACAGATATTGAGCCCTTTGCCACAATGGATAGACTTGTTCCATGTGTCCAGCTCCACGCCCCTTACGCCTCTTCTCTATCTCGCATCGTCCCCTGCGTTACTGTGAATTCTCAACTGTTCTGGCCCAGCTGTGAGACTCTGGCACCTATCTCCTCATGTATGGCACATAATAGCCCTTAACTTCTATGGCTGTTGCTCTCAGCAAGTCTTATTGTTTGGTTTTGTTGGTTCTCAACAAGTCTTGTTGAATATGACATCACTACAACATGTTTGACCCCTTAAGGATAATGCATGGCTCTTTAGGGTAGACTAATGGTATTGTAACATGGACCAGTAGTCTAGTATATATAAGGTAGACAATCTTGTACTTGGAACTCTATTGAGTTCTCTTATGATTACTCAATCTAAAGTTGTTTTTTTGTCTGACTCTGTGGACTTAAGACCATAACACTATGGCTCTAAGTCAAAATAAATTTATCTTATCTGACTTATCTATTGCTGTAAATCTCTTTAGATATGAAAAGGTACTATGTTTCTTATGTAAGAGTGTTAGGTGTAGTTTATACTGGGAAATGAAAGCCTATAGGGTTAGCTCAGAGATATACAAAGTATAGAAACACTGTATAAAGAGCTTAGTGATGTGAACATCCCAGAATGATCTTAGCTTCAACTTATGTACTGCACCATCTGTTTACCACATAGTCACAACTTCAGGAGTTAAATCAAAAATCAAAAAAGATAGTCAAAGATAGTCCATTTACATCTAACCTACTCTAATGAAAAACTTTTTTATATATAATATTACACCAAACTTGAACCTAAGTCTTAGAATAAAGACAAAAATAAATAAAATACAAATGACTAAGTCTACTATTTTCAACTTTAACATTCATTCCCTTGCTCAACATCCAAGCTCTACAAAGTTCTTCAGTTATTTCTGTTCTCTAACAGCTGCTTTCTGTTCTATTAGTGTCTCTATGCTAGCTACTATTGGTACTTTCTCTAAATATCCCTGTAGGTATAGAAACCATCTGGAAACTTCATCTTATACTAGTTATAGGATTTGACCATTGTAGAGATCTAAACTATGTAGTATACAAGTATCTAGTGAGGCTAAATATCTAGCAACTAACAGCTAAGCAATAGAAAGAACTGATAGAGAATTTAAACATATTAAAGAATATTGAGACTAGTCAATAGTTGAAACCTGCAAACTTGAACAGTACTAATAATACTATTGACAAACAAGATTTTGCATGAAGTAGCTGGCAATTTGAATACTCCAACTACTAGTAAATAAGTTCACTATACTTGAGGTAAAAGAATACATCTTTAAAGACAGTGATCTATTAGGCATATCTGTTTGTTTACTCTATAGCTTTTATTAGACATCCCAAGTAGAAAAAGAGACTATTTCTGCACCTAACTATCAATGATCTTAATACTCTCAAAATCTCTCAAAATCTTCTTATTATTCTCAAAACCACTGATATCTCTAAATTGTTCTCTACATGAGTACTAGTAAACTCTAAAGCTATAGAGATCTTCATTAAATAATGTCAAGGTGCATATTAATGGTATATTTACCTCATAGTGTATAATATATACACTCATGGCTGATGTATGGACTCTAAAGTAGGTTGAAGCTTTGTAGAAAAACACTATATAAACATCCACAAACTCTTAAAGCTTATGCTAGTTTACAACATTAATAGCACTCTCAATGAAGATAGCAAGATATATATAGTTCTCTATTACCAGTCATATTCAAAGCTTGCTTTGCTCATAATATCTAGTTTGGATAAACAAGATCTCATCTTCAATTTCAAATAGCTTAAAAATCACAATCTCAAGATAAACTAGCAAAAGAGAGAAGTGGTTGTAATGCAATATTTTGTCTACTACACTAGTTGTCAAGATATTTGAAAAGCCAAGAAGTATTAGAAGTGTACTCTTAATACATATAAATCTAGCCTTTTTTCTATCTTGGTAGAGAACTATAAAGATATATCTTAAACTTTACAGACCTCTGCTGAGTATCTGGAAGAGTTGGGTAATCATCTTTATATAATCTGGTAATGTTTTTTTAACCTTTAGCTCTCAACCTCCATATAATAGCTACTTTTTTCTAGTATCTTCCTGAAGTTTTCTATATTATATTATACTCTATTCAAACCCCATAAGTACTTAGTCTTCTATAAAAGAGTTATTCTATTGGACTCCTATTAGTATTTCATTACTAAAACCTTCAAGTTCTTCTTTTCTTATACTTATATATAAAAACTAGTGTCAGGCACGGTTCATACTAGGAGGCAAAAGTCCATAAGGTTGGCTTGATAATGTATAGAGTGTGTAAACTCTGTGCTTAGTAATGAAAACTTATGGAACAATCTTGGCTTTAGCCTATATACTGTACCATTTGTCTGCCATATAATTGTAACTTTAAATGAATAGATAAAGTCTGAGATGGGAGTGAGTACTAATTGGTATATCACTGTTGAATACCAGAGATTGAGTTCAATAAAAATTATCTTCATTGATTATCAGACTAGCAAATTACAGCATAATTACTAGTCTTATATATGAGTAGAAAATATATAAGATGCTCAGGGTTTCAGTGGTATAGCTCCTATTGCCCTGAGTAGAGGTTTCAGCAGTAAGACACTGACAGGAGTAAGGTAGAAAGACTCTGCTATAGAAGACCAAGGCAGATAGAAGTATTCTCATCATGAAAGACTAAATATTCAGATTGTTGCATCACCATTATGGAAACATGTTGTAAAAAGGATAGCTGTCATGGAATATAGGCTTGTTAGTAATGTTGAGAGAGCAGTATCACTATGGGGATTTATTTTCCAGATGGTTGGACTTAGCATATGACAACTAGTAGATATACTGTATTTTGCTAGTCTGATAATCAATTAATATAAACATTATTTAACTTCAACTCTAGTGTTTTTAGCAATACACTTTCTTATTAGAACTTACTTCTCTTGAACTCTATTTTTCTTTTGAATTTATAATTTTGCAGTAGATAGATAGCACAGCATATAAGCTAAAGCCAAGGCTATTTTAAAAAGTCTATAATACCATGCTCTTTATACAGGTTTTTATATTTGGTATAACTCTAAGCAAATTCTATGAACTTTTACTCTCTAGTATAAATCACATTTGATATTTCACAAGAAATAGGTCTAAGATAATATTTCTGCTATTCTCTTATATGTTTAACAGTTCAACTCTGAAACTAAGCCAAAGACATTTTGAGCATACTTCTTGTTCTCTACAGAATAATTGTAAGCTAGATATGCTCATCACCAAGAATCTCTGTATAGGATGAATATGACCTTTCAAGTTTTTTATAGCTGTACTAGTCTTCTTTATCAAGAAAAAAATAGCTTTCTTTGGTTGGTACAGAACTATAGAGCTCTTAATACTTCACTAAGCTAGATGTCTGTTAGAAATTCAACAATATTCACATCAAGTCTAGTAATAAGTGGAAGATAGCCTTTTGTACAAACTACAGACTTTTTGACATAACAAACAGCCTTGTCACATTCTAGACTATAATAAATGATATATTTTGGTACCTTATAGTAAAATATTATAATAGTATATCTGAACAACATTCTGATCTTTATCTAGATATTGGAAGAGCATTACTAAGCTATTTACAGAATAATAGAAGCCTTAGCTAAGTATAAACTGTTTTCTTTTATATCCTAAGAAGTTGTTAGATGTGGTTCATATCTCATTATCTGAGATCTAGAAAGATAATCTTGAATATTCCAGAACTAAGTGATTTACATTATCTGAGAATGCAGAAAACAGAGCAGGATGATCTTCAGCTTCAGCTTATGTGCTACACCTCTACAAGTTGCACTGGTCATATATTTTAGATCAGAAACTAAAAACTTAGGAGGTAGAAAACTACTAGAGAGTGGTAAAGCATGTTGTTGCCAATACTGGAAAAGAAATGCCAGTTTTAGTTAATTTTCAGGATAAGTGCTACAGTATGAACTACCATATTATATACCAGTTAGTATACCTAGAGTAGCTATCTGGGATATAGCTGTTAAGTGAGTTACTTTGATTACTTGTGATCCTTGAATGTTAAGAAAAAAATATCCATAGAGTTAACTTGGGCTAGCAAGGACATCTAAGATAACATAGCTAGTCTTAATCCATACCAGAAAAGGTCTGGAGCACAGATAAGGACTGTTGGTTATCTGTGGATAAAGATAAATAAGGTTAGAATATAAAATGTAACAGAAGTATAAATTTGACAAACATCGGACTAAATACCTAAGTCTAGTAATTTTGGAAGATTAAGTTGAAATAGACCCCATAAAAATAGCTGGAGTTTGAGACTAGCCCATCCCATAAAATTGTACTGAATTACAAGTCTTTCTTAGTTTCACTAATTTTTATTAGTAATTTATCTGTATGTCTTTGACTATTATACAGTTTCTTTTTGACTACACTGGTAGTAACAGCACTGCCAGAATCAAGGATAGTGGACTTGTTTTTTTTTCAGTTATAGTTTCTTACTCAAAAGGTCTTTTCTATTTTTTACTTGGATTTTTCTGTCTTTTTTCTCTTTTTCTCTTTATCTCTTATTTTTAGAAGGAACAAGATGACATAACAAAGTATAACAACTATGTTATTACTGAAACTATTAACAAAATGAAAGGAATAATATATTACCAAGAGAGCTATGTAGTAGAGAATTACCTAGATAAGTTCCAATTTCTCATATTAGAAGCCAGCTATACTAATTCACACACTATAGTAGTCAAATTCTGCTAGGAACTCTAAACAACAATTCAAAACCAGATTGCAATCTTACCAGTGGGCAAACTCAAGAACATGAACCCTACAGCATAGTTTAATGCTGTATAGAAAATAGATCAGACTTAGTAAGTGAACAAGATGTTTTAGTCAACATAGTATACTACTCTGACATACACCTTCTAGCCTTGAAATTATAGGGTTCTTTAATTCTCCCTATCTCTAAGCAGCTATTCCCAGCCAAAGAATGTTACTGCTATAGGAATCTAAACCATATACATATAGTATACAAATGTTCAGTAAGGTTAGATATTTGGCAACTAACTGCTAAATAGTGGGAAAAATTGATAACACTATAAACAAAGATTTTGTATAGAGTAGCTAGCAATTTATATGCCCTAACTGCTAGTAAATAGGTTTGCTATACTTGAGGTAAAATAATATAACTCTGAAAATAGTAATCTATTAGATATATCTGCTTATTCATTTCTGTTTAGTCCCACTGCTCCCACTAAATGCCCTCAGTGAGAAAATTTATCTCTGCAGCCCACAATCAATACTCTTAATGTCTGTGGAACCTTTTTTATACCTCTCTATTATTCTTAAAACCACAGATACTTCTGAAACATTTTCTGTCTAAGCACTAGTAAATTCTAGAGCTATAGAAATCTTTATTAATAGCTGTCAAGAGGTAGTTAAGATAGGCAAAACTTACTTCAAGTGGATATGTTAGGCACAGTTCACACCAGGGTGGAAGTCTGCAAAATGGACTTGGAGATATGCAGACTTGTGGAATAACCTTGGCTTCAGCTCATGCGCTACACTGTCTGTCTGCTGCATAGTTACAACTTCAGATAATAGGGAGAGGTCCGAGATGGAGGTGAGTGCTGATTTGGTATGTCACCATTGAATACTGGAGATCGAGTTCAATAAGAATTATTTCATTGATTATCAGACTAGCAAATTACAGTGTAACTACTAGTCTTATATACAAATAGATATTATAGGAGATGCTCAGGGTTTTAGTGATAAAGCCCCTATTACCCTAAGCAGAAGTTTCAGTGTTGAGACACTGACAGGAGTAACTCCATCATAGAAGACCAAGTCAAATAGAAGTATCTCTGCTGTGGAAGATGGAATATCTGGATGGTTGCAGCACTGCTTTAAGGTATGTTGTGAGAAAAGCAGGCTTGTATAATTAGGAGACAATATCACTGCAGGGATGTAATTTCTGGATAGGTAGACTTGCATATAACAGTATTCCCCTCTTAAGACTGAGCCTTCGAGAAGTCCTATTAAGTTTATCCAAAATCCTGTGATGGTACCTAGGTTAACAATACATAAATGGAAAAGAAAGTTTTCGTCTTTTCTTCTACATTATTATGTCTTTCCCTACCCTCTCCAACATTTCTCAACATAATACTGAAATGCTTAAAGAGCAGTGCCATGAAATACAGTGATGGTATGAGGAGGAGCAATAGTCCCTCCTTCATTTGCAAAAGGCAGTAGAGGCCCATCATGTAGAGCATGCAGCTCAGAAGGCCAAGAGAGAGGCAGAGGACAAAAGGCAGAGGATTGTGGAGAAGAAGAAGAAGAAGTTGGAATACATCCAATGACTTTGGAATGAGGTGATAGTAGAGGATGCCACCCTCTTGGAGGGTGCTGAAAGATCCCAAGTTGTAGGATCTAAGTGTAAGGAGGTCGTCTCTGGAGATAAGGAGAGGCATCAACTCCCCAAGAAAGCTAAAGAGAAGTACTACAGAGATGACACAGTCAAGATGGGGGATACTAACCCCTGTGAGAGATATGTATGTGCCAGGCAGGATTGCTTGGTACACTACTCAAGGTGAGTACTAACTTTTTATGATTATTATTATTTTTTCTAATAATTTTTTCTTTATAGCCAATCTCTCACATGTACTAGATGCATTGTCCTTAAGTAGTGGTGTATATCCCATACCAACACTAACACTCCAGCCATGATCCCCACTTATAGCAGGGTTCTAAGTGCCATTGAAAAGGCACTCTGAGAACTCGTGGAGGAGTACCAAGGAGTTGGAAAGTCCCTCTGGGACTTGGTGGAGGGCCAAAAGAGGAACACAGTGCAGTTGGAAAGGATTGGGGCCGCAATAGAGCAGAGATGGGGTTTGGGAGAAGAGAACTGGAAGAAGGAGAGCGAAAATGAAGAGGAGAGGTCCAAGGATGGCTCTGGGGAAAGTCAGGAGGAGGAAACTCCGTCATCTACCTTTTGTTAGATTAGTGTTTTTTTTGTTAATAGAATTTTTTATTTTCTGTGATTTAAATGTGTGAGTAAGAAAATCAAGAATTGAAATGAAAAGAAGTTTGAAAGTTTTGAAAAGAAACCCCAAAAAGTGTGCTGAAGCTGGGGGTTAATGAGAAGAGCAGACAGAATATACTAAGGAATTAATGAAGGAAATTTCCACTGGAAAATGTGTGGAGGCAGGGGACAAGTGTAACAGTATGATCAGAATAATAGGAGAGAACTTGTTATGACCTTAAGCTAAAGCTCAGGTTGCACTTAGGCAAAGACTTGAGAGTAGATAAGAGATTGATTGAAGTGGTAAAGCGTAAGGATACAGAATAGTATCTATGCTATATATACGAGTAAACATGTTGTAGCAGTATAGAAGCCATGAGTCCAA
>Ga0157368_1000298_pt1 | contig 23596 bp, 22 predicted proteins | sample AttbisABBM3_FD_113146 | JGI IMG/M metagenome (GOLD analysis project Ga0157368, IMG submission 113146) | Fungus gardens microbial communities from leaf cutter ant in Botucatu, State of São Paulo, Brazil - Atta bisphaerica ABBM3 | ecosystem: Host-associated > Fungi > Mycelium > Unclassified ...
ATGTGTGACTCGTCACTTCAACCCTAACCCTAGTTCTAAAAATAGAAAATGAAAATGAAAAAGAAAAGAAAAGTAAAGTAAAAAGGAAAAATAAAATAAAGTCCACCGTCAACGATCTTGACAACCTCTATCAATATCTTAATACTGAAACCTCCACTCAAGATAATAGGGGCTATACCACTGAAACCCCAAGTATCTTCTATAGTAGGAACTCATATATAAGACTAGTAGTTACACTATAATTTGCTAGTCTGATAATCGATGAAGATAAACTTTTATTGAACTCAATCCCCAGTGTTCAATGGTGATACACCAAATCAGTACTCACTCCCATCTCAGACTTCTTCTTATCATCTGAAGTTGCAACTACATGACAGATAGGCAGCACAGCATATAAGCTGAAGCCAAGGTCATTCCACAAGTCTGCACATCTCTGAGTCCACCTTGCAGACTTTCACTCCCAGTGTAAACTACACTTGACAAAAGTGTCAGAATTGTGAACAATAAACTTATTTTATTCATTTTCTTTCTCTTTTATTTTTCTTTTCTGTTTATATTATTATTATTATTTTTGGACTTAGGCAAATAGTATAAGGTAATATTATGTGTTACAGTCATACAAGTCACAAGTCATGACAGAAGTGTGACATGTGTTATAGTCACATATCACACAATCATGTAACACAAGAGAAGAATATAGAAGGTTCTGAAACAAATGATGTTATACAGCATAGCAACAGCATGTTAGCCTTATAGAGTATACATAGACTTTAGGATAGGTTAGTTATAGTGTGCACACAGACCATAGTCTGTAGTATATAAGGTAGATTAGTTTGTATCTGGAACTCTATCAAGTTTTCCCATGTTAGTCAAGAGTTGTTTTTTGTTCTATCACTTGAACTTAAGTCATAACATAAAGTACATAATAAAACAATAAGAAAAATATCAGACAATAAGTAATTGTACATAAAAATAATATGAGTTGTGGTTCAAAGATATACTGTCAAGTTGTATTTTTGAAATGTCACTTAACTGTGTAGACTACTTTCAAATTTCACTTTTTCAATTTGAAATATATTTTTTAAAAAATTGGGATTGCACATTTTTCTGTTGCAACAGATAGATGTCTCTTAAATGCCTTTTAACTCCCATGGTCCCCTCCCCGCTGCGTGGAAAATGCACAGGCACATGAATTAGACACGATTCAGCAGTCCCACAGGCCTCTACTGATGATATATCATAAGCATTGATCATTGTATCACCTATTGCCCGTACAGATCACTTAGGCTCATACTATGTCCTTTATCAAAAAAATTGTGATCTTGGCTGAAGGATAGAACTTGTACATTGTATACTATATACTATCAGGTACAGATTTGTGCATCAAGACTGACCAATATTCCATATTGAGGTTTTCAAAAATGAGGCAGTGTAACCTGGTTTATGACATGTCAAGTTAAATAAACACCGCCACGACAGCGGGGGATTTTAATAGTGACAGTGTCCGCATTGTCACCTTGCTCCAGGGCACCTCAATGGGTTGGCAAAGAAGATTTGCCTTGTAGAGCACAAGGCAGTAAATAAATGGCACGTATGGGAGGCCGTTGTTTCCTGACGAGTCATTTGCTGCGCAATCCTCACTGATAGAAGTAGCAGTACAGGGCAGGTAACAACACCGGTGGAGAATTCAGTAACGGTCTGCTCTCGGCAACCGAAAACAATACGAAAAAATAAAGTCTATTGTAATGTCGCCAGGAAACCAAATTGCTTTTGAAGTTTCATTACAAGCGCATCAAAAGTACACGCCACTTCCTGGGCGCCGTGCAATTAATTTGTCCGTAGAGTCTAGCTAGTATAAGTAAGAGTCCAATCAATGCTAGCCTGTTGCCACACTCTTCCGCAGACCTCTGCACTCTTGTTCACTATTCTGTTGTGCCAAATCTCCCAGCCCTCATTGATCACCGGTATTAATTCAACCCGTGTTCGACTCCATAAGTACCGCGATGACCCACTTGTCCTTACCTGCTTTTCACACATCGCATGTGAAAGAGGCAGATAGAAAACCGAAAGGAGAGCGGAAAACATATGGAAACATGATTATTGGGCAGGAGATTGCGACGCAGACTACTCCTGAGTCCACTGCAGTACCCGGAGCAGGCCACAACAAACTGCGCAAGCGCAGACCATTCTCCATTTCTGTACCCTCTTCTAAGAAGAGGTCTAACTCAGCTTCATCCACTCCTTCTGTGAGATCGATATCAGTCACAATGCCACTATCCATTTCCTCCTCTGAGGAATCCACGTCCGAAGCCAAGTCTACGTTACTTGCAGCACCTGCCCAAGGACACACAGGGTCCAAACGCTTACGAACAATATCGCTACTTTCGTTGCGGTCCATATCCATGGGCCATAACCGAATGGCATCAACCTTTTCCAAGCAGTCAACCAAGGACGGCGACAGATCGTCCTCTGTATCTGTATCCAGTGCGTCAACTTCGCCATCGGTGTCACCGGTGAAAAAGATGACGACCAAAATGAAGAAATCGATTCATCGTATCGGAAGCCATTTTCACGTGACTCACAAACCAAGTTCGTCCTCGACAAGCAGTCTTGACTATCACTGCCATCCATCTCAAGTTTCTATCTCTACTACATCCTTTCCCACTACTTCTTCAAGCTTTACTGAGGTTTCAGTGAACGCGAATACCAAGGCTGAAGGGCAAGGCGAACAAGAGCGGATACCCGAGTCCATACTAAAATCACCACGAATAGAAGAACTGACACCGGGTGATTCCGACGAGCTGCTTCCTGAATCCTTATCCTTAGTCGCATCTACTGTCCTTGATCCTGCTGCCGAGATGCCTGTTACATCCCAGGATTTTGCTTTCCCTATGTCTGTTGTCGCAAATGCCGAGATAGGAGATGCACAGCCTGAGGAGATAGGATTGCCCTTCGAGCATGCACTGAGCGCCTCTGTTTATGTGGAGCAAGAAGTGTCAGACCCATTCTCCATAGACGAAGAGAGCGATGCAATTGGGGGCAAAAGGGAGTCTTCTGTCGCCCCTTCCATCGCTTTTTCTGATGCATCGGCTGCTCAGAAAATTACACCTGATGTGTTAGCGACAAATGTTTCTGTTGTTAATGTAGCTGCTACCTCTCTCCCTGCGATTTCTGAGCTACTTGGCTCGTCGCCCCCCAACGTGGATAAGGATGTTCCGCCATCGCCTCACGAGGAACCTGCTCAGCAGATTGGGGAAGGGAAAGAGGAAGTCCCCGACTTCTTCCTACCCGGTCTCATCACTCCTACCATGTTGTTGCCTATCCCAAATGTGCGCAGTTCCTTTTTTTCATCGAACCTACTTTTATGGTGGTTATCGAAATCTTTTTTAACGTATAACATGTACGATAGACGGACCCGTTGACCACATTGCTCACGAAATATATTTATCCTTCCGAAAAGAGACCAGTGCGAGATATGACTGGAGAGTGGCAGAGGACTGACATTCATACGCTAGTCGTAAGTTATCCGAGTTTCTGGTGCATGGATCACTTGCGGGAAAGAGATTGATAAGCTATGGTAGATGACGAATAGTTGGAGGACGTTGGGCAGAATGGCGAAGGACAGAATCGTTACTTCAGATCCTAGTGATGTCGAGAGCATACTGGGAGTGCGTGGTATCAGTTTGCGCCGTAGTTTGGCATTGAATACCTAACAATAGCTCTGGTATCTCCGCCTTGCGAGTCTCGCTCGCCTTAGACTCTCCAATCAAACAGCCGCAGAATGCACAAATCTTTTTGCGGTACTCAATGCTATTGAACCAATGGAGCATAGGATTTACGTCTTTGAAAGAATCCTACCATTTGAGTTAGAAGTCATGTACGCCCGGGTCAAGTATTGGTCAAACGATTATATGGGGTACCTCGATGCTCTCAGTACATTACTGAAGAAGTGTAAACGAAAGGCGAGAGAGGCCTCTACCATCGCAAAGGTCGAGAGCGAAGTTCAAGAGATCAAAGATATGTGGAAGGAGAGAGGTGCAAGGATTAGTTTAATCCTGGCTTCACAATTAGTTGAGATGAAGGTTCGTCATCTATCATCCATTACGACGTGTATTTCAGCTCTCTGAAAAACTATTTTTCAGGATTTCGTAGCAGCGACTAAACTACTCGAGCCACTTTGTACTCAATCATCAACAGAAGGCCAGAGTATGTCAAATCCCCATCTTCGTTCTGCCATTGCAAGAATACACATCCAGAGCGGAAATCTCCAACTTGCAGCATATCATTTTGGAATAGTTGCTCAAGACCCTGATGCAGATGAACCTCTTAAAAGGTTGAACGATGCCATTCTGAGCGCTGCGAGAGGCGAATGGGAAAGAAGTGTGCAAACCCTGAAAATTCTGATCGAAGAGGATGCGGATCACTTTGTCGTGAGTTATTGACTGTAGACAAAAGCGTTTTGATTGGTTACTGAAGGTTATACCGTTATAGGCTGTGAATAATTTAAGTGTTGCATTATTGAACCAGGGAAAACTCAAGGAGGTTCGTTAAGTCATGCGTGATGTTCAGCAATTCGGCTCAATATCCCCACAGGCGATCGACGTCCTCGAGCGGGCCCTAGAATCATCACCCTCCACAGTGGTTGTAGCAGAGCCGTTCCTGTTTAATCTTTGTAAGTACCTGCACCACTAGGTCTTGGTTTACCAACTTACACGACATAGCAACTCTGTATGAACTTCGCTCAGCTACTGGCCTGGAAAAAAAGAAAGACCTCCTCATCGAAGTCGCCAAGTGGAGTGGAGATGGTTTGAGGGTGAACTGCCTCAAAATGCCCTCAACCTGAGGTTGAAAGCCATGAGTCTATGGAAACTTCATTTTTGCCCTGTTATCTTCTGGCAAGATACACATCAATGATCGTACTCATGCCATGCACAAAATATCTCGAAGACCAATATATGTACAGAAGATTGAGAGTTCAATTCATAGTCACATCTTCATCTTTATCCGGAGTAAATCTATCATCACCCGCCCTGTCCTCAACCTTTGCTAGCATATCTACTTCTTCTTCCTCTTCACCACCTTCTCCGCTCATCTCGGCGAGGGCTTTTTGTTTGAATGCTTCGAGCAATCTATAAGCCTCCTTGTCTGAGTGCTCAAGCATCTTAGATCGGCTCGGTTTGAATTTGTCTGGGTCAACACTACATTGGTACCCGCCGCTCAATCCATCAAGCGCCCATATGTGACTGTACTTCAGAATACCCCCTTCTTCTAAAGGTGTCTGCACTGCGCGATTCATCTCAGCAACAAGGAGTGGATGCATGAGGAGACCAGGATAATATCGCCCGGAAAGTAACGAGAGAGAGATAACAGCTTCATAACCAGGAGTGAGTATTGGTCTGAAGCGATAGCCCAATGGAGGCTCTGGTGGCAGATAATTAGAGAATGGAGTAGTGGTAGCGATTGTCTTTTCGGATTCAAGTGATGACATAGAAGCTGCGGTAACAGGCTTGGACTGAAATGACGATGTCGGTGTTGATACTGAGGTTAGTTGTGTAGCGGATGACGATGATGCCCGAGCCGGAAGAGGTTTAATTGAACGAGACGCTTGGGTGATTGACTTTGCATGTGTCTTGTGTTGCTTGACATTGATATCATCATTTTCATCCCAGTCTTCATCAACTAGTTCAAATAAGGAGCCACTCGCTCGACATTCCTTCTTTTTGTTACCCTCGCTCATAAACTCTACCACAAACAACGCTCCGATACGCATGAAAACACCCCTGTATCCAGCTCCGATCTCCGAGATGTCGCGACCAGTGGATTTATAGTGCTCAATAGCCTGTTTGCCAGGGCCTGCAGGAGGTGAAATATCTTGTGAGCCATATGGTGCAAGGCACCGTCTAGGAACCTTAAGCCGTACGAAGTCGTCGACCCAGATCCTTTCAGGGCCCCACCACAATCCTTGAAAACGAATTTGTGTTCGAATGAGTTGCGTAGGTCCTGGGCTTTTGCCGAGCAGATTATTTGCAAGCCTATCTAGTGCTGGTTGAGACATGCCAGGCTGAGTGCCTGAAAGGTTGCGATAGAGATGTGGTGAATGGGAATTGTCGGAGGCAACTGTAGCATTCATGCGGCCGGCAGCGTTAATAGCAGCAGTCAGGGAATCATCGGGTTGATTCTGGGGTGTAGAAGGTGCAGTAGAAGGCGTAGGAACGCTATACGTGAACTCCCACTCATCCGTGACAGAAAAAAATTGTGAAACATTAGAAGCTATTTGCAAAGCCACGGCGTAAGGTCCAGCGGCACTTTCAAAACGAGACTGAGTGCTTGGGCATGGGTTGAAATTGGAGACTGAATCACGATCAAAATCGAGGTGCTTGGGATCAATTAATTGCATTGCCCCAATAAGTTCCTCCGAAGGGATATATGCTTGGTATGGTATAACTTCGCGATCGTGGACACGAATGGACTTGTTCACAGCAAAAAGTTCGACAGTGTAAATCGTTGACTGTTCTACTGTAAAAGGGGGACATTCAGCTTTATCGTACACAGTACCATGACCTTCTTCGTGAGAACCAGAACCTGTGAAAGAAGGCCCCGGTGTTGAGTTCGAAAGTTTCAAATCCACTAGCGAAACGTCTCGAGGAACAGGGATAGCTTTGAGCTTGCATTCTTGCACAAGACCGGGCCAGAATTCAATTTGAATATGGTCACCTAAAGGACTTGGGATCGGTGTTGACAGTTGACACCACACAATCTCGCCATCTCTATACCAACGCTTCAGTTTCATACTATTACGCGAAAAGACAGCTCGCAGATCAGAATTTCGTTCAGCTAAGGTGGGACTATCTTGAATATGCGGTGAAGGTTTCAATGCAGGCTGGAGAATCTTCTGAACCGAAGCATAAGGGCGGCCAACCTTCCTCTCCCGAAGTTTCTCTCGCCGAACCCGAGGTGTGGGGGAGGCAGAAGATGGTGTGCCTAGAATGTCGCCCATACTGGCTGTAATCCCCTTCTGCGGTTGTTTTGTGCAATACTTGCATTCGCAATTTGCGTAATTCATCGTAGCATCGCTGAAGAGCCAAATAGCGTGGGGTATGAATTCGTTGATAGAGCGAAACCGACCAGACCGGTAACCTAAGTAGGGAAGGTTATATGTCGACTGGGTGAACCACCTACTACCCACCATAGAGATACAGATCGTGCCGTGGATTTGCCGCAGGTCCTTTGTGATGATCATACATCTGATAACCCGCCGGCCAGCTTCGTACAACGTAATTACTGCCTGCAAGAGTGAAGAGAGTCAGGACGATTCTAGAGTAAGACGTCAAGCTTACAGTCTCCTTGCATTTCAAGCTTAGTTGCGACTGCTTTTCCTATGGCAGCTCGCCACTTCTTCACGTGCCCACTTGCTTCAACATCGAGTAGTTCCATAAAGTTTACCTGACCTTCATCGTCAACAATGGAGATTGTGTTAGTAGGCCATCTCGACTGATCTCCATCAGACCGAGGAAAGTCAATAAACACAGTAGAGGGTCCAAAGGTGACGCTGGGCTCAGTGGTCCGTCTGAACATGGCAGAGTTCATGACATATCGAATCGTGACACTGTGACTGGTTGCTTTTTGATCACTGACGATACCGTTCGACAGATTTCAATATTCTTGAGCAGCGTGAGTTTCTACTGCCGTGCATTATCTACGTTTTGCATCCATCTCACACATGCATTTCGTTAAACTACTCGGCTAGATAGACTAGACTTTGGCAGAATGTCGTCTTAAGGTCTTCTATACTATGGGCGGCGCTTTGATAAGAGTAGACATTCTTCTGTACCTCCAATACGCATCTTTTTCATCAATGTCTACGTTTAAAGTCATAACAAATAAGAGGATTATTTCAACAGTTGCATTTCTACTGGAAGTATCGCATTCCCTACCGTTGCGTCAGGTAGGATTTGGAAGGCAAGTTCCTCATCCATCACAAGAGGAGCTACCGAAGAATTTATTATACTTTGTTCGGTTCTCTGGTCTTATCCTCATAAGAAAGCTGATAAATTCAGTGATCCAAGAAGGAAATCTTAACACACCGTCAAGAACATGTTTGAGCGAATCAAGATCGCGGCACCCCAGATGTGCCAAACCCTTCTTCTGGTTGACAGTCACTTACGAAGTAGTACGTTCGGTGGAAAGGTAATCTGCGCCTTTTCATCTCGATCCTAACAACTAGACCCTGGATCCCCCACATCTGGTTCCGATATCATATTTCGGAAGGTTACATTCTGATTGTGGTGAGTACATGTCAGAAATGGTATGAAACATCGCCGAATAAGATATTGAGACAAATTGTTGTCTGATTGAACATTAGAGGTCGGCTTTATAGGTCAAGAGAGTCCATGACGAGTCCGTCAACTTCAGACTGTTGACCAGTGGTACTTGTCAACACGCTATCTACTTTTCATCATCACCGTTCCTGTGGCGACTCCCGGTAACACTGCCCTTGTGAAGAGCGCACAGAAAGTACTCCTTCTCCTCATACGCTGGTACTCATTCTACTATCATCGTGGACCGTGTAATTCTGCCTAAGGAGTCCTACACAATATTGGAGATAACACTTCCGGATAATGCCTCTTTCGAAACAAGACAAGACCTCATGGAAAGAAATGGGCATAATCCAAGCCAGCCAGCTTTCTCTTTACAATTTTTTGGAACTTTGATTCTACTCTGGTGGCTGGTTATCTCAGGCCAAGTACCGCTGATCGCTTGAGTTCCTGGGACCCGACGGGCAGTATGATTCCAGTGGAGATTACGACGGAAAGTAAATCCCAGGGGTAGCGTATGCACAGGGTATGTATGTCTGAATGGCTGGCAGCTACCAATAGTCACACAAACTTCCGATACCAACGTTACGTTGAACTAGTCAAGAATTCGTTAGCCCGGGCATGTAACAAATGCTGCGACGATCCTGCCGATTGTCCACTGGACAAAAATGAGCTTCGTTATCAATACTGATATGACTGGACGTCCTTCTGTCATTCCTGGAAGTGACTAAGCCCTTCTTAGTTTCTGCGACCATGGGTATTGTTAGGAGAGTCATGAAGATTGTCAGGACTTCCTTGAGGGTGAGTCCATAACTTGGGCTTTCTGGGACTAGGTATTCGTATTCCAGTTTTAAAATTCTCAGCAATGTGACACTACTTGGGTTCATAATCTGGTAACATGGATATTGTGCGGTACATGCAATATTCATACCACAAGCATTTCAGCGTATAGACGTGTTGAAAGAATGCAGATTCAGAATCGCTCGTTAAGAAGAATCTATCAATCCTTCAGAAGCCTGAGGGAATTCACATTCCCAGAATGCTGGGATACCTTAGAGAGGTATTGTAGTGCATCCTCGGAAACTCAAATGAGCACTTGATAAGGATACTCTAAGCATACTCCTTTCTGAGGCAACTTCCAGTAATAGTCGTTTTTCCTCTCCTATTGTCTCGGCTATGGGTTAGCAATCATCCGGCGAAGCAAATGTGTCTAAAATTCAAATAAGTGAAAAGAGAGCGCGCAAACAACAACACGACCGTCTAGGCAACGTTGATTATGATAGGCAAGGTCACAGATTCGAAGCTTGTGTACTCTGATATCCAGAAAGATGTTATGTGACTGAGCAGCCACAGTGGCTCCTAAAAACTGATGTACCGCTCCGATCACTTAAATATCCAACGAAATCGAGTTGCATTCTCTCTGCAATATGTCTGACTCAGGTAGATCCACCTATTGAATTGTTTCTGGCGGGAAATGGCCATATATCTCGTCTTCTGTAAACTCTGCAGGGAAGATTTAACGAGACTTATAGATACTGCAACATTTTCGTCTAGTGCCAAACAAGTATGACTACCTAAAGTTTGTATTCGTCCTTGTTCATCCCGTGCTTCATAATGGTCCTGATTGCGACAGGCTCTTAATGAAGTAGTTTTGGAGTCTCATATTAGTTGAACCGAAAGGTTATGCCCCAAAAAGAAAGCGACATAAGGCGATTCAAATCCATTGCGGAAAGATATGCCCACAGAGCCGGTTCAATAGATTTTCAATAGATTGTAGGTAAGTGTGTCTTTGTTGGGAGTGTTATCGGAAAGGAACGCTGTTTGTCTAAAAGGCGTCTGTCTACGATTCAGTGACTGCTCTTCTGCTTCTGCTTACCCGGTGCTGCCATCATGCCGCGAAGCGCGTATGTTTTCTCCGCGTGAATCGTGAATGACGTCAACCAAGTCGGGACGAAATCTAGGGTCAATTAACTCTGTTCACACCACCAAGTACTCCCTTTTGATACCTCAGGCTGCATACCCTCGACCATATTATAACACTCCGGTGACGCGAGCGCTACAGATCACGCGGGCCTGGCGATGGCTACCATCATATCCTCGAGTCCCAGGGAGGCGGAGAAGAAACGAGTAGAGAAATTCAACAAGACAGAGGGAACATTATACGTTTCCAAGCCTTATCGAACAAAGGACTCTCGAAAGCTGCGTGCTCTTATCACATTTACCCCGCGCAAGTCTGTTTTCGATATCAGCAACGAGGTATCTGGAGTCAACGAGTTTAGAGTGAGCGATCAAGTCCATTTGAATGCACCTTTTTTCAGCTATCGAAAGGGATTCTACACCCTTTTTTGGGTTTCAATATTCATCTGGACCATTCGAACATATATCGTTAGTATAGATGCCAAGGGAGTGCCTCTGAGTCTCGATTTTGCGACAATGTTCTCTCAGGATGCCGTAACCCTTGCAATTAGCGATTTTTTTCTCGTGCTGAGCACAGGAATTTGCGTCCCTTTCGCAAAAGCGCTCAGTAAGGGATGGATGAGTTACTACTGGTCTGGTCTGGTGTTACAACATGTCCTGCAGACAACGATTCTTTTCACAACTATTACTTGGACGTTCAATAGGTCCGTCACTCTTCTTCGATCATTATCGATTTTTCACCTCACACTAGGAAATGGCCTTGGGTTCAGTCAGGCTTCCTTACGTTGCACTCCCTGGTGAGCTGCCACAGTCATGACCACAATGTTGTTGACCAAGAATTCAAGGTGATGGTCATGAAAATGCACTCGTACTTGACCTTCAATGGTTACCTTCAATATGTCTCCCGGCAGTCTCAGCACCTTTTAACTGAACTCCAAAGGGCCACTCTAAAGTTCGGAGGGTGGGACCAAGCTATCAGAGAGGCCAAAGTTCCCATATCCAACGAGTCTTCTCTAGGCACAAGCATTGGACCCACTCGATCTGGGACGCCGGAAGTACCGAAGGGTTCGTCCTCGTCATACATCGATCCAGCATCTGCCAGCATCCTCAGGAAGCGTCTCGCTGCCATGGCCTTAGAGCAGGATGATCAACAATCGGTTGAGGTTGTTGAAAAGATAGCCACTCACGAAGCGACTTACTCCGCGAAAATTTCCTCCAGCATCACGGAAGTGAAGAAGAGTGTTCAAACCGCGCAGCATCCTTTAGTCTTCCACCCCGATCCTTCATTGTCTGCACTGGCCAAGGAGTACTCGGACTTGAAGACAGAATTGATCAGCTTGGGACCTGAGCAGGTCATCTGGCCCGACAATGTCACCTGGAAAAGTTTTGCTGTATATCAGCTTATCCCAACCCTGGTTTACGAATTGGAATATCCAAGAACAAAGCAGTGCGCTATCTTCCTTAGCATTGGATGTTACCTGATTGAGATACCAGAATAAGACCACTCTACATCTTTGAGAAAACGGTGCACAGAACTTGTTTACCGTCTGTTCTTCTTATCTCACTTCGTATACTTACAACAGGTGGCAACATTTGGCACTTTTGCTTTGTTGTACACGGTCACTGAAGCATTTATTTTACCGCTTACTCCAACTTCGGAACAGTCGTTTTTCAGATCATTGCTTGATCTAGCCCTTCCCTTCATGATAGCTTATATCCTCTTGTTCTATATCATTTTCGGTGCGTCCCCTCACTCGTCCTTAAGACACTAAACCTAATCATTCCATTTGAGAATGCATTTGCAATGGGTTTGCAGAACTCTCATAGTGAGCGCAAACTTCCTACATTCATCATCTCTAACGGTTTACGCAGTTTTGCTGATCGACAGTTCTATGAGGATTGGGTGCGTAGTGTTTGATCAGATCAAGTTCTTCGAGCTGACAATTCTATAGTGTGTCGAGATCCGGAACTTTGGGGGACAACGTGTCGGCTGATGCATATATAGGTGGAACTCAACATCTTGGGACGAATTTTCGAGGAAATGGAACAAGCCTGTTCACAGCTTCCTCCTGCGTCATGTATATGCACCTCTGATTTATAGCTGCGGGTTCTCGAAGACAATCGCCATGTTAATCACTTTCTTCTTGAGTGCGTCTGCTCACGAACTTGTCATGGTTGTCGTTACACAAAAGATCAGGTGAGTTGATTTAGTTTTCTCCTGGTATTTTCCAGTAATCCATTTTCATCTCGAGGCTATATCTCTTTATTATGCAGGTATGTATCCATATAACCGACACCTACCGAAGCACTCTTTGATGTAGTTAGCTCGCCCAAGTCTTCCTGATTTTACTTAGCCGTCATCCCATCATCAAACGCAACAAGTTGATGGGTAATGTTGTATTCTGGCTGGGTCTTTATGCTGGTTTTCCCCTTCTTTGCGTCGCTTACGTGGCGTACTAGTATCGTGAAACTTCATGACTTACTGGATGTAGCTCTACCTTACATAGCGCCAGTGGGTATTGAAATCATGGTTTTATTAATGTCCCCAGCTGGAGGTCGTCAGCTGTGGGTCCCAGTTGATGATTGGAGGAAGAGGTCTTCAGCGATACAAAGTCATCACACACACATATATGACATTCCTGCCCTACACTCCAGAAGATAACGCGTAGATGCATGAACTCACGAGGAAATCACTGGGTAGGTGGCGTGATAGTCGACAGTTTGGGGACTAACCCTGCATTCCACAACTTTTTCACTGCAACCGCAAGTGCAATCCATCTCCCTCTTTCGTTCTCATCTATCCCCACCTTCTCGGGCTTAGCCATAATCATAGGAGCTACCTCTGCAAGTGTATCATACTCTCCTGGGCTCAAATCCCCGGGTCTACTCATGATCTTGGGTCCATACAAGGGAGCAAGATGTGACGGTAGTTGGATGCTTGAAAACGATTCAGCAAGAGCTTTGCGATTTTCTGGGTCTGGATGTGACGCAACGAGCGTTATAAGATATAGTCGACATATTTGGAGTATAGGGTTACGGAAGGGGTGTCGTTCTAGTTGTTGCTGTGGGAGATTCTTGTACTGAAATTCAGGTGAAAGTCGGAGTTCTTTTGGAGGTATGGTAATGTCGAAAGAAAGAAAATGAGTAAGAAGGAAATGAGTAAGCTGAATGGAATCTTCAAAGCGGAGCGGATGGGTAGACTCACGACAGATAGGAATTGCCTCAGGTAGATCCGCAGCATTAATCTTCTCCACGTTCTCCTTTAGCCCATTTGTTAATTCACTGACACGGTCCAGCCACGTCTTGAGAGTCTCGTCGACACGCATGACTTCATCAATGAATTCTCTCGTGATGAGTATTCTAGCTGGTTTGAGACCCTCTGGAGGGAACAAGGAACAATTGAACTTGTGTCGCTTCCACTCTTGTTTCTGGCACTTATTGTTCTGTATGAAGGGCGAAAGTCCAGAGTAATTCAAGACAATACAACAAACTACGCACACAATAGAAAGCATTTTTGCATTGGGAACAGCGTAACATTAAATTTCCGAGTTCCTTTGCAGTTTTTCCGCACGAAAGACATTGATTTTGCAATGGAGGAAGACGGTTGTCAACTTCACCTTCTGTATCTGTATCTACCTCTGTATCTTGTGTTGGAGGAGGATGAGCTCCATTATAGGTTTGAGAGTATCTAGAGGTGATAGGGGAAGAAATACTGAGGGAGAGTTTTGGAAAACCGAGACCAGGTGTCAAGCGTAGAAAATAGCTGATTCCAAAAGCAGCCGAGAGTGTCAAGAGAACATATAACCAAATGGACGTCGACATAGCAATAATTTTTGACTAAAATCTTTGAGGTTCGGGTAGTATTTCAAGGATGGACTGTCAGGTGGGCAGTGATTAGGATCAATAGCGGATCAATAGCGGATCAATTTATCGACCAACTTATACCCATTTCAGCGTATCAATATTGAGCTGGAAATTCTCGAGCTTTCCGCCACCACTGTCATATGTTCTACAACAATACTACACAGAGGGTATACCAAGGAACGCAACTTTGCTGCTGCTGCCTATTCTATTCACCGCCTCCATTTGCTGGATCATCCACTAAAATTACCACCTCAGCTTCCAATGAGAAAAATCCACCCAAAAATGTCACCTTGTTGCAGAGTAGTCCATTCAACGCAACCGTAGTTCATGGAACCAGATTGTGTGAGAAGGAATGAAGAGTGCATCTGCGCTCAGAAGAAACACGTAGTCATATATAAACCCTGAAAACAGAACTGAAAGCGACGCTAAAAAGGATGGGTAACCAAACTCAAGGGGCAAAAACACCAAATAAAATGACGGAAGAAAACAGCACACGATTGAGACTGTTGATTGCAGAGCAAGGCTTGCAACGATAGAAAGGAAGCATTCGCATGGAACAAGAACATTTTGAGAGAATCAGAAGGCAAAAGGAAGAGCAAAAAGAAATGTTAACTGCTTGAACCTTGTCTTGTCCTTTGATTGATCGATTACTAGAAACATCGTCTCACAGAAGGCAACTCTGTCTAATCACATCAAAAACAGGTCACGGTGTGAAGTGAAGTGAGAAAGAATGATCAGGATGAAGGTGATTAACGGTGGGTGAGTTGAATAGGTGGCGTTTGAAGTCATTCCTTGATGAGCTAGATCCGAATGACGAATGTCGGAAATCAATAGGGCCAGTACTCAATCTATCATGCAGCACTGTATAGAAACAGATTGTTTGTAGCAGCGATCTAGTACAAAGTATCAGCTTGTATTTTCCAGAATCGAAGCAAGGAACAAGATAATCACAGCAATTGTATTCTCCCTTGGATGCCAGCTCGCATGTAATATTTTCTTGTTGAAATCGAGTGCGTCTAGCTGCATCGTATCCCTGAGTACACCCTTTGGTCCATTCCTCATATTCTTATTCCCAGGCAATGGTCCCCCGATTTTCTTGGCCTTAAACGCCGACTTGTCGGCTTGCAGAACGACGTCATTGAGCGTATCCGTATCGTATATCCGGAAGAAATTGTGATAAGAACCTGTAAGCACGTGCCTATTAAAGAGAGAGAGAAACCCCGATCAGTCAATGACTTCCCGTTCCATGCGATCGCGTTAATTAATCAACGATGACGGGAAGGAGTTCTCCGCTGGGAGTCCATCTGGCGCAGCTCCTATATTAAGGAGGTTCGTCCAAAATGGGGCACACAGAGGAAGTAGAATATAGGCCATGATCACGTACTTGTCGTCTCCGCCCCATACGCACTCAAATTTGTCAAAGATACAGTCATTCTCGTAAAGATCGCACAGTTTTCCCCGCAGGTGGTCATGGATGGGGATCGTCTTGATTGGTTTCGATTCCATGTTAACGTCCCAGATCTTCAATGAAAGATAGTCACGGGATAAGATATATCGTCCATCGTAGCTGAACTTGACATCGGAGATGGAAGAAATGATTTCCGAGAAGAATGACCGTGTCGTTGGATCTTCTTCCTCTTCAAAACCTATTGATGGAAATCAGCTTCACACAGGAGCGAGTAAGTCGAAACTGAGCATACATTTTGCGTGCTTATCGCATAGTGCAGAATCACGCATATCAGCAAGCTTAATGCTGCTCTTTGAGCTGGAGTACATAAAGAGATTGCAGTGGAAGGGGTGGAACTCGGTGGCTGTGATGACTTCTGTCAGCTCTTCCATGTTCACGGGTTTGATATCAACAATATCTGTGAGACATCGTTGCCAGTTAACACCGCCACAAATGCGGAGATGAACTCACTAAAACTTTGGTCGCTAATATTGAGATTCCACAAATTGATTCGCAGATCGTCGGCGGAAATGTACGTCTCCTGATCTGAATTGACGGAGATCGAATGTATGTGATAAGCATGTGCATTTGCGTAGACTTTGCGGGGTACCGCAGCAATGATATTCTCTTGATGTGTCATTCGAGGAAGTCGTAGATGTGACAGACTTGATGGGGGAGGTAGCGGGCGGATACCATCATGAAGGTTTGATTCAGAAACAACACGAAGTGACTTTTCGAAGACTTTCCAAAGTTTGATTGTTTTGTCTGGAAAGGTACTGTTGTGTTACCATGTAAGGGCCGTGGAATGTCAGACAGCGTACCATTGGTCGAGAGCAGGAAGTGAGCTTGGTTCTGTCGTTTACACCATTTAATCTTGTTGATTTTCTCCTCGATTTCCAGTGACTTGAGGTAATCAAACTCTGGTTCATGAGACTGGAATTCGGTGTAGAATTTGTACTCGCAGCCCTTTTTCTGTGCAAATACAAGACCGTGCAGAACACGCGGAAAGGAGCGAAACAGGCGAAATTAAGCACATCAGCAGAGCTTGATGAACTCATCGCCATGGGGGACTAAGATACGGACCATTTCGTTCCGTTCAAAAAGAACGACGCGACCACCCTTGTCCCCTGTCGCAAGATAGTTGCCTGTTGAATCAAACTCGACAGCGGAAATGATGTCGGCTGCGAGAACAGCGGGGGATTGGATACGGTGGTAGGTAACGATGGGCACGGCATCAGAGCATACTACGCACCTTCAGTGATGTCTTCTACTTCGCCCTTGTCTCCAAAGCACTGGGCAAAGCGCCATCCGCCTGAGCCTGAGGGATCTTCCATGATGTACTTGGGTGGTGGAGGCTTGAGCGTCGTGGTGGGCAGCTTGGCGGAGGTAAGCAGTTAGGATAATTTGAACAAAAATCGGGTATTGTGCTGAAGACGGCGAGCAGCGAGTGTTGGCGAACGCGAAGACGACGACAAAGTGAGTAGTCCAAGGCAGAGCTGCGAGCAGTCGCCTCGCTGACGTAATAAATCTGTTTGCCTGTATTTGGCAAGACCGCAAAACACGCCAAGTCCGATATTTCCCTTCCAACAATCACCATGCCTATTGCTCCCATCGTTGGAAAGCTCAGAAAACGATTTTTTATCGACCTCACCTGCTCACTTGGCCTCGGTATCTCAGGTGGTTATGCTTACTGGTCAGTTTGTCTGCTTTTTTGTGCCCTTTTCATCATGCTGAATCCTTCTTTCTTCAGGTATGGCTACCACCTTAAGGCTCGTAAGTCTGCAGTGCGGCCTCTTCATGCAATCTGGTACTTACGTCGGCGTGTTTTCAGTTGAGCGCCAGGAGAACTTCTACCTCAAGCTCGAGAGAGAAAAGGTTCAGGCCGCCGGGGCATCGTAAACCGGTGGGGAGAGGGGGAGGCTGCAGACGTGTACATCACTTGCATCACATACCAGTCCCGTTGCCAGCATTCAATTTGCCCTCATTCTAGACCCGAGCCAACGCAAACCCGATCCATGCGTGAAATAAAAAAGCGCATAGCAATATAAATTAGGGCAGAACTAAGGAAACATAAACCAGGCCCTCAAAAGCTCAGAGAATATGAAGTCGTTTCAGTTCTTCACAGCTCTCAATGGGCTCCTCTTCTATTTTCTTCACCTTTTCCCAGTCTGTTCCAATTCCAAATAATCCAATCTCGTTCTCTTTCAGCCTGTTCTTCCGATCAACTCCCCGTTGGCACTGAGTATACATATCCCGTGTGTAGATCTTGTCCACGCTATCTTCAAATTTTTGCAGTGCAGGCCCTCGAGTCTTCAAAGACGATGACACCTTGACACTTTCCCGTGACAACTCGGTACCGATTACAGGGTGTTTCTGGAATTCAGCTTGATTGACAAAGTAGCGAACGCCAAGTCCCCCAGTCTCTCGTTGGGTATTATAGCGCATCGAGCTCTGGAATGCGTACCGTGGGTCAGGAACTGGTGGTGTTGAAAAGAGGTTAGGAAGTGCAGATAGTAGTGAGAATCCGAATAGAATAATGAGTGGTAATAGTTGCATGAGTAGTGATCGTGGTGTAGCCTGTTCTGCAGCTGCTGTTCCGCGACCGGCCCTTCGTGCTTGGAAACCTCCAGGCCCAAAACTTGCAGTAAAGACACCTAACATCATGATAAACCTTCCAGAGAAGAGATTAAGTGATAGCTGATAACCACCAACCTGGACCTCCGGGACCGAATGAAAACGTAGTTCCTGGCCCGCCGAATCCTCCCCCCAGTCCACCTCCCCCGAAAAACATATTAAACAATTCTTCTGGGTTGATTTCACCATCGGCTCCAGCTCGGCCATTGCCTTGATTGAAGAACGATGACATTCCACCACCACCAAACCTATCCTCTGGATCTCCACCACTACGATCGTACGCAGTACGTTTCTGGGAATCTGTAGACACGAGGATTAATAAGCATTGAAAGGAAGTTTCTATGAAACTAATTACCCGATAACACCTGGAATGCCTTGGACACCACTGCGGAGCAAATCGACAAGAAAACGATCAGTGAATGTGTTCTCGAAAAAGCTCACGAAAGCTACAGACACACTTTTGAACGCTTCATCCGCTCCCGGTGCTCCGTTCTTGTCAGGATGTAATGCAAGTGCCAGCTACAAACCAACTATGATAAGCCCGCGACAAGACCTCTGGTATCAGGCCACACCTTGCGATACGCCTTCTTGATGTCTGCTTCCTCACAATCCCTCTTCAGCTCCAAAATCTCATAATATTCTGTCACCTTACAAGCCCGTACTTTCTTCACGATTGTATGTTGCTCCTGGGTATATTCCCTCTTCTTTGTACTTCCACTCGTTGATGTTTGAGTTGACGTTGACGGTGCAGCCTGGGATGGATTTTGGTGCCGATGCTTCATACCAGTCGCTGAAGGATGCTCCTCTGCCCCGGACGTACTTGATGAGCCATTGGATGTTGAAGGAGAATTAGCATCGTTGATCTTCACCAACAATTTCTCTGCCTGAGGGGTACTGAATAACGAGATTGACTTTGTGCAGAATTTGCGCGCAGCTGTCAGATTCTCCACGTTGAAGTGCTTTTCTGCGATCACAAAACACCGCAGAGCTTCGTCCTTGTTGCTTTCCATCGTTTTTGAGCACTTTAAAAGAGAATTATGGTCGCACAGAGAACTGAAGAAGAGAGACGGAGAGAGCTTAAGGAGGAGTGAGAAAGAAAGCCAAGGGCAGTGAACTGATGCTCTCTTGACTAGGTTAGGGTTACTCATTATTTTCAAATCACTCCTTTTTCTTATTCAGAATATGACCTCTGGCTTTGACACGCAGTATGAGTCTCCTGAACTTGCAAACTTCAGGGCAGAGTGGAGGGCAGAGCTCGAGAGTCGCAAGCATGCTCGCCAAGCTTCCGTATCTGCCAACAATTCTAATACTAGCACTGCAACTCCAGAACCATCAACGTCTACTAGAGCTGAACATACTGGAGATTCATTTCTCTATCCCATCCCAAGGCCCCACCAAAAGCCTAGGAAAGCTACTCTTGACGCAGAATCACACCCAGCAATCACATCTGATGGGAGAATTATCGACGAGAAACGGGGAAAAGCACTAACCAGCGCTCTCGGTGTCTATAAACAAGCAGTTCAGTATGAGCAGGCCGGAGATTTGGATAAAGCTTTGACTTCGTATAGGCAGGCATTTCGTATGGTGAGTTGTTTCATGTTCGATTTCAGCTCCTGGATGCAAGAGAGTATCTCAGTGGAAATTGATGTCAATTAGGACTCCCATGTCGATCGTGCGTTTCATCGTGAGGAGATGCTGCTCAATATTGCGATCCAACGATCCGGGAAGTTACCACCATCGTCTGCCGGACCTACTTCAGACACAACGTCTGCCACGACTCAGCCAGTTGCCACCCAGGATGTCAATCGCATGACTACATCTATCCGAACACCCTCCGTGAAACCTCGAAACCTCGAGAAGGGTCGACCAGTTATAACAGATATCCTTGACACTGTCGTTGCGGCACTCCTCGAGCAAGAGCCAACGTTAAATTTTAAACCTGAAGACCAAAGTCAGTCCCTTACAATCAACATGCTTCCAGGAGAAATCCTACTCGAGATTCTTCATATGTTGGATCCCTCATCGATCGAAACCTTTGCTCTAGTTTGCAGAAAAGCTAGAGTCCTCACTCTCGAATCTTCCATCTGGCGGTAAGCTTGGTCTTTTTGGCTCCTTGACCATCCCAAATGATGGCGGATGCTTCGTGTGCCATTCTCTAGATCGGGAGTACTGATCTATGGGTAGGAGATTGGTATTGTCGACTTACAGAGAACCTCAAATACCAGACCTAGAAACATTAAGCGAAATCATAACTCAGCGCATGTTTGATTATAGACGAGTCTTTATTGAACAACCCCGAGTACGAACGGATGGGGTGTACATTGCAATCTGCCACTATATGTCAGTTACTCATGCCTTGATCTGTTCCTCCCCTGACATTGATGCCTCGTCAGACGACCAGGCCTGAGCGAGAACCAGTGGGTCAATGTATGTAATTCTTATTACCGCTGTCGATCAAGCAACATGAACTACGTGTAGATAAGCCACCTGGTCATGTATCATCGATACCTGTGAGCAGTAGGACTTGAACACGCTAAGAGTATTGTTGATCCTTCTACTATTCAGCCGTTTCTATCCTAGTGGTCAAGTCTTGTCGCTTCTTGCAAACGAAGAACACCCCCCACAAACGATAATTAACATACTCAAGCCATCCCTCAGGATGAAGGTGGGCTTCTTCCCCTCTTCCTTTCCTTCTCGATCCTGATTCAACAGGGACTACATATCGGCACATGGTCCCTCGCAGGTACCGAAGTGGTCCTCTCGAACCTCTTTGACGCAAGCAGGCGCTACCCAATTGAAGAACTTCCACCTGCTCCTCATCCACCAGACCAGCACAATTCCGGCAACATACGACCTTCCCGTTATGTTTTCGTCGTGTCCCTACAACTCAAGTCAAGGCCTCTTGGAAGGTGGAATAGGCTTGATATTCATTCATATGATACCCTCAACCTTGAGACGGGGGACCTTACTCCTGTGGCACTTAAGCATGAGAGACCGTTCTGGTTCTCCAAAGTGCGATCCTATGTGTAGCTAGCCCTGCCATCTAATGGCTGTAGCTTCCATACACCAAAGAATGATAGCCTCCCCTGATCTATACCCTGAAAATGATGCACAACGATGCACAAGAGAACAAGAGAATGATCAAATGTAAAATCGACGCTTCAGTACCTATGAAACCTATGACCTCGTTTACTCGTGCACATCACTTCCATTTGACTGTTGACTATTTCTACAACTAATGTTCAATTGTCCTTCTATGACCGCCTTTACCTCTCGTCCCCGTTGATGGTGCATGTAGGGTTATTTGTGAGCTTTCGACAGGACTCCACCGAAGAGGTCTTCAGGAAACTTTCTCTCCTTGATGACAGCAATGGCCATCTGGTGTCAACACTTGACCTATGGTGTGGAGAACCAGGGTACTCGGTGAATTTGTTTCTCTCTCATGGAATTGCGAAGCTGTGATAATGGAACAAAAATCATGGGAAAAAACAAGTGTATGCTATTCCACAACCAGTTCTGATCTGCACCTCTGTACCCCCATTACTTTTCTCTGCTTGGTATGTAAGATCTGATACCTTGCAAAGTATAGCAAAACTGCAAGAATCATCACCCAAATTCAACTGGGACAGAGGGCTGTTAGAAGTGATCTTCTTGGTCCTATCATAGTTAGTGTGGACTTCGTTTCAGGACTGTGTTTTGCTTCATCAGTACATCACCTGATAACATGTTGTCAGAAATTGGAGCACATGAATGTTGTATCTTAGAAGCCTTAGGAACCACTTTGACAACTTAAGAATCTCCCAGTGAACATTTACAGTTGTCCACAGGTGAGCCATTGTCATACTCTTTTCAATTACAGCTGTCCACAGTTCACTGGGTGACTCCTGAGATATCAGAGTGATTCCTAAGACTACTAGGATCCCTTATTCATCACTTGCACACTATTCTAACAAGTTAATGCAAGTAACAATATAATCTTGTCTTATATCGCTCTCAACCAACTCCACTGACAAGCCAAATAATACTATTGATGAGTAGCCTCCGGTTGTCCACAATGTAGCTATGCTTGCTGTATGTTTCCTTCCATGTGAACACAATTGAAGGTTTGCTTGAATCCTGATACTCCTCCAGGAGCATGTAGACATCCATTTATTGTATCGCACAGAAGAATAACTGAGACCGGAGACTCTGAGTTGTGTCTAAAATATTGTCATGAAGAAGCTACCAGATATGATAATAGTGCATAGCTGATGAAGCTTTCAGCGTCCTCTTCCCCGTCTCTCACCCTCATAAGCATCTGAGATCATATCTTGACCACGGGGCGGGGGATGAGAGGAGACACGTCGGAAGCACTACTTTCATCATTCGAGTTCGTACTTTGTTCATAGAGATCACCTGAAGAGAAATCATGGTAATTACGGACAGTGAGGCAGGAACTCCTCGAGATATAATCGATTGCGTAAAGGTGCAGAAAAGTCTATAACCAGTTCAACAGGGAATACAGGACGGTACCACCCTCTAGCGGCAAGAGGACCACCCTCTTTCCCCTTCATCGGTGTCAGATCACTTACACCCTTCCTCTCCTGAGGGAGATCCGGACTGATGTTGACAAGGGTTAATTCAGTTGCTGTGACAATCTCATTCCACCTTTTGCCTTCATGTGGCCTCTGGAAGTACATCGGCGCAAGAACGACAGGAGGGACCAGAAGGGATGTGCTGGGATCTGGAATTAGAGAATGACATTGAGGGTATACTGAATTATGCTGTGGTTGGAACGGGGAGAGGACAATACGCGCTGCAGTACCATTGGGAAGGGATAAGAAGGCCCAGATGACGAAGGAAACGGAGATTGATGTCAGGCAAAATTGTCAGTGCTGTATGAATATTCTGTCAATTGACAATGCTATGGGTTGCTGACCGATTAGATCTGGGTCACGGACTTGCCTAGCATAGATATTGTGGGTGCCAGGTGTGTGTCAGCGGTTGTTGTTATGCTGCAGTGACTGGTAGAAGTAGACATCGAACCATCTTTCTTCTTGCCAAGATTGAGGAAGAAGGGCTTGAGAAAGCATTGGATGCATTTGAAGGTAAAGTCTTGGCAGAGAGTAATGAATGGGGAGAAATGTAAACACTGTGTGGCAACTTGTGCCCGGTCTAAATCCATGGAAGCAGTAGATTCAGCTCAAATCATTGGGATCACATAGCAAAAGCACAATATTTATACATCTTCAGGTAGGTCGCAAGTGGAATAGAGCAAGAATCAAGTTGACTGCTATGGGAATCTCAACAAAATATTTACATTCAAATGTTGACAATGGGGATCACACAACGAGATCATAATTTCATATAGTGGATTCTTAGTATATGACAAACAACGCCGCTATCCAAGAACAACCAGAGTTCATTTGAAACATATAGA
>Ga0157368_1000299_pt1 | contig 23476 bp, 28 predicted proteins | sample AttbisABBM3_FD_113146 | JGI IMG/M metagenome (GOLD analysis project Ga0157368, IMG submission 113146) | Fungus gardens microbial communities from leaf cutter ant in Botucatu, State of São Paulo, Brazil - Atta bisphaerica ABBM3 | ecosystem: Host-associated > Fungi > Mycelium > Unclassified ...
ACACTACATATACATCAAGCCCCAAATGTGGTCAGGGAATTACCATATCCAGTCATCTCCTGTCATTGGGCGTCAATCATTTGTTTGAGTTCGCATCGTACAGTTGATCGATTGGTTGTTGATGACCATTTGAAAAGCGATGAGTTTAAAAGACGTGGAGATGATAGGCAGTGCAGGATGTAGTGTGAACATGTCAACGGCTCAGCGTACGCCGTTTTTGTGTGGTGTGGGCTAGGGGCTTTGGGTGGGATTTATGAGCCTGTTTTGGCTACCTGCAAGTGTCGTACAGTGGGTAGACAAACAATGCTTTGAGAATTGACTGACTGACTGACTCACCTGAGTTTGTCGCTGGTTTGTGATACACGATGTTTTTTGTTGTCTTATAGTGACGGGAATTGTGTATCCGCAGCAGCAAAGTGATACTTTTGCTGACCAGGTTTTCAGGATGTACCAAGTCGATCGACCAATTCTTGTAATACTCAACACAGTCTATTTATACTTGCAACGAGTCCTCACATAGTGTTCCCATCCTGGGTCGGCATTCTTTCAAATGAAGGAAATTTGAATTATATTACTTATGAGAATTCAGATTATGTTGGCGCTATTTTTTGCAGTACTATACCGTTTATATGCCCCGTAGTCTGTGTAGCTTCTCCTTGTCTGTTTACCCGACACCCTGCAAATATACTCGTTCTCGCATCTCTTCAACATTTGGACTTCTGAATTCAGTGAGTATTTTAGGCATGTAGAGATGACACTCATGTAGAGATGACACTCATGACGTTCTCGGCTGAAAAAAATACAGGGGTGGAATGTCACATACGATCTCTCAACAGCCGTGAGGACGGCGCAGAGCAGTCAAGTCGAGACAATTTCGCGTTCTTGATGACGTGAACGGAACATTTTGAAAGAAAGAGAGTACACAGATGAGACCCGAGAACATTGTATATTCAGCAAACAGCAACTTTTGTAGTCAAGATTCACGAGTCAATTTTTTGATCCCAGGGTAACTATACATGTAGTTCAAATATCATTGGACCTTTTGATCTCTCGAAACATCTCTCTCTAATAATAATCGTGGCTTGTTGATGCAGATAAAAAGGTCGAATGTAGTCTCAGGTATGGAGTATCATCATATGCGACGATCCAAAAGCGATGCGCACTGCTTGAAATCAATCGACATGATAGGTAAGTGATAGACGGCTACGGAAGGACATGTATCATATCGGTTTTGAGTCTTCAGTTTTTTTTTTGATTCAATAATTCAATGGGAAAAGAGGATCACGACAGACGAGGCCATCAACGAAAGAGACCTATGAGTTCGCCGTGGCGCATCTACGGGGTTCTCTTCTCCGGGTTCAAGTTGTCATAGGGAGCAGTGTTCGTATGTCAAGAGTATGAAAGAGGGAATAGAGCCAAAGGCCGCTGATATTTCAAGATTCGCCGAGACTGATTGCGGCATAGTTGTCAGAGTGGCGGCCTGTCACTCAGATGGTTTGACGATCACGAACGGAACAAAAGCTAAGTCATCTTCCTTTGATCATTTCTGCCGCAACGTACAAGTATTTTCAGGCAATGGTCTTGGTCGATGCCTTGGGCTTATATATATCTCATACTAACTCGGCTTCTCCCCTCGCCACTAGATGTTCCACAACTGAAAAATGAGTCAACGAAACATGACCTTTTGTCATTTCGTGTCTTGTGCCACTGAACCATCCAGAAGAGAGATGAATAAGCGTTGGTAAAAATGAGCAGACTTACTCTGGTAAAACAACAGGAGGGCAATCCTGCAAGGCGTGTACGAACACAGGTCTCGTCACATCTGGCGTCATCACTACAACACTCGGTCCTTTGCTCGATAATCTGCAGTATTACACGCACCCATGGAGGGCATATAATATGGCACCTCGTCATCCAAGTGTCGCTGTGGTTCAGGCAGACTCTGTAACACTGAAAAACTGAAGTGGCGATCGTTGAGATCAGCATGTCGACTTGCATGGTCTCGTTCAGCAGCTGTGAGTCGTGTTTGGATGGAAGGGGAGGAAGTGATATAGCGCGCGTATTTTTCTATCTACGTGAGAAAGCATAAAGGCGAGGAGAGTAAGAAAGTCAACAGACAAACCTTGTACAACCGTGTGCGAACGTAGGATCTTACAATGAACTTGACACGCTCAATGTCGAGCTGCACGAGGGTAATTCGCAAATGTTCACTCTCTGATGCTGAAGGATCTCCGTGCAAAGTCTGCACGGCCTCGGACTGTCTGACATTTTATGAGTTGGTGCGTGGTCAGAGAAACCGATAGAGCGTACCTGCCTCTTGAGATGGTCGAGTATTGAGGACAAGAGTGTTTCCTGTGCTGGCAGAATGTCTGGTGCATGTCTTTCATTCATCCAATGCCTGACCAACAGGTCGACTGGTGTTTCTTCCATGGCGGATGGGAGCAAAAGCACGTGTCCAATTATATTACATTATATTACATTATTCTCTATTCTCTAGTAGTGTAGTATGTCATACTCTCCATTATATTCTCTATTCTCTATTCTCTAACATGTCCTCTGAGCACAACACCCAGCATGTCCTCCGCAAGTCGAGCATCGCCTCAGTCACTGCCCTCATCGCTCTGCAGCTCTTCTCCCGTCTGTTCACCTTTGTCCTTAATCAGGCTCTCATTCGTCTCACTTCTCCTCAAGTCTTTGGAGCTGCTGTCATCCAATTTGAGCTTGTCCTCAGTACAATATTGTTTCTCAGTCGTGAGGGCATCAGGACGACTATCCTAAGGGTCAAGTCTCCCGGGTCCAGAGAACTAAACTTGTCGTTTGTACCAGCCATAGTGGGTGTTCCGCTGGCACTTGCTATTGCCTGGACGTATGCAGAGTATGCGGACGAGGAGCTCAAAGCCAGAGCCCTCTTTCGTGAGGCAGTGGCAGTGTCTGCTTTGGCAGCTGTGATAGAGCTTCTGACAGAGCCATTCCACAACGTGTAAGCGTTGTTGCTTTCTTACTTGAATGTCGTGGGTCATGACGGGTATAGATCAATGGTGCAACTCAAGACAAACATAAGAGTCAAAGCCGAAGGGGTTGGGATCACGGCCAAGAGCATGGTGACGTTCTTGGTGCTGTTATATGATATTAGGAAGGCAGATGGCCAAGGGGAGCTCGCATTGCTGGCGTTTACGCTAGGTCAGTTGGCATATAGTTTCGCATGTTGGGTGGTATATCTGGGATACTTGGGCGTGAGCCCACTGCGGCCTGACATCAGGTGCGTCTCATATTGTTTATAGAGTTGTGCTGACGTTCGACAGCCAAAAGCTGGATTCACGGCTGTTCAGATTGTCGGCGACAATGACTTGGCAATCACTCGTGAAACATGTGTTGACAGAAGGAGACAAACTAATTTTATCGTGGTTCAGCCCCTTACAGGATCAAGGAGGTTACGCTCTTGCCGTGAATTATGGTGGGTGCATGTTCTTCTCTGCCCGAAGGCAAGTGTTCATCAAGGTTGAATCAGGATCGTTGATAACGCGTATCGTCTTCCAACCTATAGAGGAAGTTATGCGACTTTACTTTTCAAAAACTTTTGCCCAAGAGACCAATACGAAATCCGTACTCAAGGATGTTGCCACCGTATTGACATCGCTTGTATCAGCGCAACTAGAGCTGTCAATCTTTTTCCTGGCCTTTGGGACGGCCTACTTGCCGATTCTGCTTCCAATTCTGCTACCTCCTCGATATATGGCAACGAGCGCACCTCAAATTCTGGCTGCATGGGCATGGTATATTCCTGTGTTGGCTGTGAATGGAGGGCTGGAAGGTTTTGTGGCTAGCGTAGCTAATTCGAAGGAGCTGAATCGCCAAAGCAGGTGAAGATAGGTTCCAATTCCATCAGGTGTTGATATTTGTTCAAAAATCTAGGTGGATGGTCGCCTTCTCTCTCGCATTTATTGCTGCTGCCATTTCGCTCTACCGACTAGGGTTTGGTGATGCTTCTCTGGTTTATGCGAATATGATCAATCTACTGGCGAGGATCGTCTTTGCAGTCTTATTCACTAAATCGTTTTTCGCAGGTCGAGGAGCTGGAAATTTAATTTCTATCCGACGAGTTCTGCCTTCGCTTTCTTTAGTGTTCATATCGCTCGTCATGAGGGGTGTTGTCGCTTATGATGGGAGGCGGAGAAATATAAGGATAATTGTGGATACGCAGGGCAGAAGTTCGTTATTGCATGTCGAGGTCATACGACACGTCGGGATAGGCAGTGCATTGGCCATAGTATGGCTTAGTTATTGGTGGTGGGTGTCTTCAGAGCGAAGGAAGACACCACGACCTCGATCATTTTCAGGAGTAAAGAGTCCAAATACAGGTTCTAATTAGCATTGTACAAGTGTGTAGTGGCCATATGGGACATATGGTATTTCCAAGTCAGTGTCGTTCCAAAATGTGGAAAAAAAGCCATTGTTATATTGCACGGTGATTATGGTTACGTCACTATAAACACCCTCTCTTCGTACGTGCCACCATGGACGGTCCCCTGGCTGATTCAAAGATGTCAGAGAGAAGCGAGAGCACAATCACATCCAACTCGAACTCAAACTCGAAATCAGCGTCACTGCTGGACTCCAAGGCGCATTATGTCCCCACTGTCTTCAATAAATTCATCCTTTATGAGAATCGCGCCAAGTTCTTTATCGTCGCTTCGAATGTATCGGAGAGTCGACACAGGATTCTGAAGATTGATAGGACGATACAAGAAGAACTTTCAATAGTAGAGGATGCTACGGAGTATACCGGAAAGTATATGAATTCGACTTTGAGAGCACTGGACGAGGCCAACAAACCCTTCGGAGGGTTAGGTAAAGGGAGAATTTTTTTCGGCTTGGTCGGTGTGTCTTTCCTGAATAGTATTTGACTCAGTGTATTGAAGAATACGGATTACACAGGGTTCATACAGTTCACCGCTGGATGGTACATGATCATCATCGCAAAAAGGTCTGTGGTTGCGCTACTTGGTGGACATTACCTGTTCCATTGTGAACAAACGGAGATGATCCCTGTCTGCTCGAATCATAAAATTGAGAAGCAGGGAGAAGAGTCACGTTTGATGAGTATATTCAAACAAGTTGATATGTCGAAGAACTTTTACTTCAGGTGTGCCTACTAGTTCCTCCATGGCTCACTTGGGAGATTTTGAACTGGTTGAAAGTTATACTTATGACCTTACCTCGACACTTCAGCATAATTTAATTGGCTGCCAGCGAGTATTAAACCATCCTTGGCCGTTTAGTGACAGGTTCGCGTGGAACCTACATATGATGTCTGCTGCGTGCCAGTCGAAAGGTGAACAACGTGTTATCAAACCCCATTGGTTTCTTCCTCTGGTGCACGGCCACGTAGATCAAGCGAGTAAGTGTTCAAACTGCCCACAGGTCTTCCTCGAATGAGAGCTGAATTAAATTAGAGCTTACTGTTCTTGGTCGACTCGTATTTGTAACTTTAATTGCTCGGAGATCACGGCATTATGCTGGTGCTCGTTACCTCAAGAGAGGTATTAATGAGGAGGTGGCTTGATATCACCTGTGTCTACTCCTGACATAGTACTGACTGTCTGCAGGGAAACGTCGCAAATGAGGTTGAAACAGAACAGATTGTTTCTGAGGCGTTGACGACGCCGTTTTACTATCCTTCCTCCAATGGTAGGCAGCACGATCGAAGACGACCTAATCCGAATTATACGAGCTATGTCCAATACCGTGGAAGTATACCTGTCACTTGGGTTCAGGAGACGAATAGCATGACGCCAAAGCCACCCATAGAAAGTACGTGCTTTCTATTTGACTGGTCAATAATAACAACCCACTGAATGATTTTTGATAGTTAGTGTTGTTGATCCATTCTTCACCGCTGCTTCGAAACACTTTGACAATTTGTTCCGTCGGTATGGTGCACCGATAACCATCCTCAATCTCGTTAAAAAGCGGGAGCCTGCACCACGAGAATCGATATTGTTAGCTGAGTATACTCAATGTGTTGAATATCTAAATCAGTTCCTGCCTGAGGGGAAGAAAATGGTATATCATGCTTGGGATATTGCGCGGGCCCATAAAGAGCAAGTTGTTATTTGTTCACGAGAAATTTTGGCATCTGATTATAATCCATCTGTAGTAAAGAGCGAGATGTCATAGGTTATCTCGAGGACATTGCGGAGGAGTCCATCCAGATGACAGGATTTTTCCACACAGGTCGTGAGCCTTACTCACATTTACTTGAGAATAGATATAGGTCGGTTTCCCTTTTCTGTCACGTCGCCCAACATTCTCATCGACAATACAGTACTGATGCAGTGGAACCTCGTTGGCGTGACAAGATCTTGCTTCAGAATGGCATTTGTCGAACGAACTGTGTTGATTGTTTGGACCGTACAAATGCTGCTCAATTTGTGTTTGGAAAGCGAGCGTTAGGGCACCAATTATATGCACTTGGTGTTGTTGACTCCCCCAATCTGGATTTTGATTCCGATGCAGTTGACATGCTCACGGAGATGTATCATGACCACGGCGATAGTATGTGACGATTCCGATGATTCATTCATTCATAATATTGTTAATCAACTTCGTAGCGATTGCATTGCAGTATACAGGAAGTGCTCTTGTCAATCGTGTTGAAACTTATCGTCGGATGCCACACTGGAATAGTCATTCACGTGATATCATTGAGAATATCCGACGATTTTACACCAATTCCTTACTTGGTTTGTGTAAACTGTGCTTCCCTCCGACTCACAACATTTTGACATGCCGACAGATGCTGACAAACAAGCTGCTATTAATCTTTTCTTGGGTGTGAACAACGAGCGACCACATCCCCTTTCCCCAGTTCGTAGTGGTTACCAGAATTGGTACCATCCAGAGTACCTCGAACCTCCATATTTGACAGAAGAGAGCGAGAAAGCGCTACAGGACTTTGTTACGATGCGAGGTGATTTCTGGGTGGAATATTACCGGCCGCTCCTCTTCACATCATTGGGGAAGCATTTTGCTTACTCAATGAATAGTACACTGAAACTACCTGGGTAGGTCGCGAGAGCGAATATCTCATACTTGTCGTCACACATCTGATGAGCATCTTTGGCAAGAAAAACGGCTGGGGATGTATACAAAAGTCCCTTTCAGAGGCGTTTCTGTCGTGACGTCAGCCATGGTCATGGGTACGTCGTTCCCTTTGCGTTCCCTTTGATGTTCCCCCCTTCCTCTTTTGGAGTCCTAACGCTAGCTTCCAGCGTTGTGCAAGGTGTACGCGAATGGATCAGGTCGAGTACGCCAACGGAAAGGCAGAAGAGGCATCAGAATCAACCTCATGTTGAAAATAACGCGGCAAAAGCTCAAGCCCATGCGCAACAAGACAGAAACACGTCGGAATATCTTGCTATGCAACTCTTGGCACCATTTGTATCGGAAGACGAGCAGGATGAGTATCAGGAGTATGGCTTGTCAACGTTTTCTTTGCTCCATGTTCGAGATATTCATTCACCTTTTTTTAACTCGCAGGTACATTGATCAATGCGAGGAGTTTGTGAATGCACAGACACAGACACTGCGCAGTGAGAGGAAGGACCTCGGGGTGTATCAGAATGCGATCGATACTTCGAATGGGTTGGGGTTGGACCGGTGTAAGGAAGAGACGATCGACAATTATGTGGCATTTGTCGCGAAGGCTCATTTACATAAAGAGCAAAAGGAGTTATCAGTTACTTACAATTACGAGAAATGGATTTCTGGGTATATGTAGACAGATGTCATTTTTGACTCTGGTGAGACTGGGATATGTGATTGAACTATGCTTGACTCTGATCCAGGGAGAGAGAGGAGGGGGGGGGGGATCGCAAGTGGTGCACTGGCCACCAGCTTTTTTTGAATTACCCAGAAAAACAGGAGCCCTGTCACCAACTAAATTCATATTCATTTGGCATTTACTTTCACCTTGACAAAGCCAATCGGGGTCACGATATGACGATCACTGTTGTGTTGTGGGTGATTCCATAGCCCTTCACAATGGTGTTGGAAGAATAAAGGAAAGCAAGCAAGCAGTCAATCGAATAGAATGCACAACCATCATGAAAAAAATTGTTGCCGACCGTAAGATGCCTCAGGAGTCAGAAGAGGATGTTTCCTCATTTCATATCCGCCCTCTCGCTCTTTTATGGATTGGATGTACTGCTCTGATTTTCCAGGTGTTGGTTGGTTGGTTTTATTATAAAGACGCCTCCAATCCCACTATTGGGACTTGCGTTCCTCCAATAGTCCCGGTCCTCCATTACATTCACATTCACTCATCTCGTTGCCAAATGTCTTTTTTTTTTTTTCAAGAGGGCGTATCTTTGAATCGCATCCTCTCTTTGATCATGACTGCGCCTCCCTCTCATGTTATCCTTGGTGTTCGCATCATTGGGAATTGGTCCTGAATTGGGAATTATTGGTCTTGGCCTTTCCAAATCAAAGCCTGACAACCATGAGAGTACGGGTTGTGATTCAAGTGCTCCACAAACTCTTCAAGTCCACGCAGTAGTAAGATGTTCTGTTCGAACGTATCATATAGACCCAAATTTTGTTCAAGGTTTGAAACTTGGCCGTAAAAGAGTATTACCTTTTTGAGTACCCTAACAGTTAGAGTTCGTAAAGGGTCTCTTCATTCTCAAGGGCTGCAATCTCTAGATATAGATATATTAGATATATTATATGCTTCCAACGAGATCGAGTTGCACTCTCCTTGAAGAGTACCCCTTCGAAAAGCAAGTTCAGTAATGTACGCTGAGAGACATGGAATAAACTCAGATACTAGCCCAGTTTCCTTCCGACGTGAAACAGATGCTGAATCCACACTGGGGCGAATCTTAAATGTATTTGCGCAACTATTTGAGATCTGCTACTCCTCTATATCCTGCTTCAACTGTTTCACAATGTTTTCGGAAGCTGTTTATATGCATCATCAACCCAAATCCTTCATTTTACAGTTTTTTTAAAATTGACCTTCGCATGCTTTCCGAATTTTCGCTAGACTCGTTATCTGCTTTTCTTCGATGGTCTCCTGTTGTGCAGTTTTATCCTTCTGAAGGTCTTCCAAACCATCCTATTGACAGAAATGAACTTCATCTTGTAGTGACAGGTCAACTCCCTACACACTCTGTACTTTACGGCCAGACCATGAATTTTTCCCCAGAGTGCTGTGATCCTATCTTCCGATACAGAATGTTCAAAGATAAACTTTTGATAGAGCGTCTCCCTGTTCAAATAGGTGAACGAATCAATATAGCGCATGTGGAACAAAAGCAGGCTCCCTACAGCTTCTGCATGCATTCCTGAGCTCTTTTGGCCGTTACGTTGATCTAGTGTCTGGTTTATCGGTATGTTTGGAGGTGGCGTACAACAAATGTACCTCTTCAGTCAGCTTGTTTTCAGCGGCTTGAAGAAATTTCACTCGTTTTTCTCGATGCTTGCGTTGTTGGGCCGCTGGAACACTGGTTATGAGCTAGTCTGTACGATGGCAGATGCAATGGTAGATAACAGACCTTGATAATGATTGATCAGGGCTTGTTCAAAACTTAAGAAGGGCCCGTCAATTCCAGTGTCATGGGAGGAGCAGCCAAAAGAACCTGGGATCATCACTACTGCCTTGGGAATTTTCAAATACAAATTCGTCTGTATTATTTTGCAGAGGCATGGGTGCAGGGAGGGAAAGATAACGAAAAGCATATACTCACTTTTGAGTGACGGCAGACCAAACAAATGCAAAGCAGACGTCAGGTTGAATCTGACAATATCGAAAATCGCGAGCAGAGTAGTACAGTATTGTGAATGTCTTTCATGTCCAGTGATACACTACTCGAGTCATTGGATGAAGGTAGCGGTAGACTAGCATTAGGCATCTCGAAGAGAGAAGAATGAGTGAGAGCTGTTTCATGCCAAGGTCGCCAAATTCTTAGAGTAGCACCCTCCTGGAGAATCTGGGGGTTGCACAGGGGAAAATATTGCGAGGCATCCGGCAGTCTAAGCAGGATGTATATCAGTTGTTTCCGGGAGGTGAATGGTCGAACAGGCATTAGTATGCGGCAGATGGTGAGGGAAACACAGGGTTTGCAGGAGCCGGTGAAGATAGTGTGGGCAATCTTACAGACACGGAAGGAGAGATCTGGAGATGTTTGCTGTGAAGAATGACTTTCCAGAGCCGTCCGCCAAAGGTAGAGGGACGTCCGAGATGTCTTAAATAACTGTGCGGCGCGATCAGCTAGTCCTCCCCTGGTCAATCAATGAAGTCAGGCATTTATGAATTTAAGACGTGACCGAAACCACAAACCTGACGTGTTTGTTTTTTTGGGGGCTGTCCAGGATGTCAGGGTTATGTTCACTGGATCGGATCCCCGCTTCGTGCTCCTGAAGCCGAAATAGAAAGGCTGACAAGTCAACAGAATCGTCCTCCTCGTCAAAAGATGCATCTGTGAGAGAGGCAAAATGGGTCGTGGAAAGTGGCTTCATCTCTTTAGCATTGTTAAGCGAGGGTGACTCCAGAAAAGGGAGAGCCCGCCTCTGCAGAGGTTTTCCTGGAATAAAAGGAGTCTCAGCCTCTTTCAAAAAATAGCTTGATCTGGATAACGGTTTTGCTGCCGTTGTTGGACGAGAGACAATAGGCACCGTTGGAGGTTCATGTCGTTTCATTGGAATAGTCTGTTTAGAGGGTTCCAGTTCCTGACGAGCAAGAAAAATGGGAGTTTTCCATCGATTAGGACGATTGGGGATTTGTTGTACATGAACAGGCTTGTTCTGTTGGACCGGTGGAGGTCGAGGAGGGAAACTCGGTGGTTTGGTCGCAGGTTCTTTCGGGGTAAAAGAGTCAAAAGCAGACTGAAATCTGGGAGCATGAAGATGTTGCGGGAGCTTTTTGGAAGGGAGAAAACCGTCGGGCTGAGGGTGAATTTTTTGTCGTTTTCTTGTGTCTTCCGTCATGATCGTTGTTGTAACAAGTTCCAACACGTGACTGCTCAGTCAATGGATCAGAACTATATAACTAACCATGAACGAAGCGACTCGGAGAGAGATCGGCCAGGTACTGTTTCATCCATTGCTCTTAAACTGCTCCCGCTCTGATTACTGTTACAAGCATTTCGTGTTTGGTTTCCATGGCCATAGCATTAGCGACAATGTAAAAACGCTAATCACAGAGTACTATGTCGGAAACATTATCTTAATGAAAAGAAATATTCGAGGTTCTGTCTGCCCAAAGACAGATTACAAATTAGGCTGATGCACTTGTACAGATGCTTCTCAGACACTGAGTCTTGTCATGGGCTTACAACAGCTTGCGAAACAGGCGGGTCATGAACGGCCTCTGTTAATTGGTATCGACCAGGAAAATGGTGACCCAATCTCAGGCATTAAGAAGGCATTATTGATATAAATACCATAATCTGGAACACAGGACTGGTTTCGGCATTCTCATCACCCACCGCTGGGACTCAGTTGTAGGTCGAATCAAATTACAATCTGGGATAGCAGACATACATTTGACTTCTCATTGAGTCCTGGGGCGATGGCACAAGCCGCTATAGGGGACCTTGGATTGACTCGAGAAATAGCTGCCGCTTGTGGTGAAGAGTTGAAGCTTACCGGAATAAATTGGACATATAGTCCCGTCGCCGATGTCAATATCAATCCTCTGAATCCAGTTATCGGTTGGTTGATGTGGATCATTTCCATCATGTTTAATTCATTATTGATTCGTGAGCAGGTGTGAGGTCCTTTGGGAGTGGTAAGAGATCTCTGTGCAAGATCCCAGATCGAGCGCTCAAAAGTTTAGTCCCCCAGGTCGTCAGCGAGTACGCTACTGCTGCAAGCCAGGGATTTGGCTCGAGCCTTGTTGCATCGTGCGCAAAACACTTCCCAGGGCATGGAGATACGCATATTGATTCTCATATGGCCCTTCCTGTGATCAACAAAGCTAAAGAGGAGATTTATGCCGGGGATCTGCTCCCGTTTCTGGCCTTGATTGCAGCCCAGATTCCGAGCATTATGACAGCACACATTGCGTTGCCCTTTATTACAGGGGATAACACACCGGCATCTCTTTCCAGGAAAATCACGACAGATTTATTAAGAAAGGAGCTGAAATATGGTGGTGTTGTTGTGACGGATTGTCTGGAGATGGAAGCCGTGTCTTCATTTGAGAGGGGCGGATGTGGGTGTGAAGAGGGTGCGGTGCGAGCCATCGCCGCAGGAGCCGATGTGGTTATGATTTGCCACACGTATGCCTGGCAGGTAGGTGCCATAGAGCAGACGCATGTTGCAGTGAAAAGTGGGAGGATTCCGTTCGGGGAACTAAAGCATTCCGGTGAGCGCATCGCTGCTATGAAAGACAAATTTATCGGGGGTTGGGATGGACTTGTGGGACTGGAGCTCAAGTTTGTGGACGCTTGGGAGGGTGTCAAGAAGAAAAATCTTGAGCTGAGCTCAGAAGCGTATCGCAAGAGCGCAATTGTAGTCATGGACACTGGATCACTTTTGCCCCTCAAATCGACCCATGTCAAGAATGTACTTCTGTTGACCCCGAAGCGTAGTGGCATAAACAGAGCTGTAGACGATTCCGCAGAGGCAGGTAATAACGTTCGACCTCTGCGAAATACGGCTGCTCCATATGACAGGAAATTTGCGGGGCTTCTGGAGGCACAGGGAACGGTCGAGCACATCATTTATGGACCTGATGATCTATCGTCATCGGATACAAGAAGGGCAGATGCAGTGATATTTGTGACAAGAAATGCGTTCAGAGCTCAGTGGCAGTGGGCAGTTCTCAAGAAAACAGTACAAAGAGTCGGTGACCAGGTGCCCGTTGTTGTTATATCAAGCTGTGACCCTTACGACTTTCTGTTGATAGACGAGGAATTGGCGAAGAACAGAATTGCATTTGTGGCGGCACATGAGTTCACGGCGGAGGGCTTTGCGGGTGCATCAGCACTGGTCTTTGGCTGATCACGTGGGCCGTGAGATGGCTATAGTCGTCTCTCCACCAAGTATGTATATATACTTCATTGCATTGTATTCTACTCTTCGTATTATGAGAAAATTTTTTGGAAATAACAAACACAAGCCCCGTAGAACAAATTCAAAGGATGGCTTCCTTGCAATCGTAGATGTGCTTTTTCCCGCCCCAGCCAATTGCTGACCACTCATTCGCAATAGGAACCCATGGCCATATACCAGCAACATACAGTCACCGCGGCCCAGCAGCCTCGGATGGCCTCTCCCAATGATCTGTCTCCCTCCATGCGTAATTCCTCCAAGGACTCACGGCATGACAGGCATCTAGCGGCTCCGCTCGGCAGTCCCCCGTCATCGTCGCCGTCGCTTCAGACATCACAGGTATCATTGGTTCCCAGCAATAAGCCCCGTGATGTCCAGGGCCATCGCAAGAGCCACACCTCAAGTCAACCCTTCGTATTCAACATCTTAAAGGCCCTCGAGCCCCCCAATACTGAGGTCCATCCCTACACGGATCGATTTGAGGATGGCTACTTGACCGTTGAAGTGCCCACCCGTGATCCAAGAGATCATTCGGAGAAGCGAGAAAAGAAAGGGTTCTGGAGTTGGGAACGGGTAAAGGACCATGAGAGAGATAGAGGGAGAGATATTCAGAGAGGAGGGGACGAGGGCACCGCGGAACTGGCCAAGATGATAGGTCAGTAGTGTGATGCTCATCCGATTTGTGTGTTTCTCATTGATTACCACTAGGCTATCTGATTGCAACTGCCTCTGAGGATTGGGCGCTTGTCTTGGATGTATGTGATCGAGTGTCTGCAAACGAAGCCAACGCCAAAGAAGCCGTCAAGACCCTCAGAAGAGAATTCAAGTGCGTTGCTACCTGCTCCTCGCTTTACAATGGCTCAAGTGTCAAAATTCAAGGTATGGGGAACCTGCTGGCCAGCTTTCGGCTGCGCGGGTATGTTATTGCTGATCTCATTTAATCTTCTGCTGACTCTCATTCAGCTCTGGGCGATCATATTCCAAAATCGTTCAGACTTCTTTTTCTCTCAATCGATGAACCGTAAATTTTATGATACTATTGAGGAACTTCTGGTGAACCCGAAAACCTCACCCGTTGTGAGAGAACGACTTATAGAGGTTCTTGGGGCGATTGTATATAACAGTAGCTCGGGTATGTACCCGTCGACCGCTCAACATTGGATGATGATGATTTTGACTTGACTCTAGATGCCAGGAATGATCGTGAAGGGTTTCGTGGACTATGGCGACGTGTCAAGCCCATCGATAAACCTGATGAGGTGAGTAATCATCCACCCGCTTATGTATTGGCCGTGAAATTCTAACATTTTCGAAAGGGCATGCCTTTTTCCGCGGACGATGTTATGTTCATACCACCTGTTGGATCTCGCAACTCGCAACACGGTTACCCTCCAGCCTTGACGTTGGAGCCCGTGATGACGACTACGGAAGCTTCAGTCACGATACCTCCTTCAATCAATGTATCTTGGTTTTCTATTTCGTCCTTTTATTATTCTCTGATTCCAAATAGCAGCCCCATTCGCACAAGAAGCGAAAATCTCCAACAAGAAATGATATCATCCCCCATGACGAGGACGTACGCCGTCTCCTTCAGGAATGTAAAATTGGCCAAGGAAATGCCAATGTCCTATCTCAAGCGCTTTTTCATGCTAAGCCCGAGACATTCAAGAAAGATCTTGTTATCAAGGTGGGTTTTGTTCTCGGCCTATCTCTCTGTACGTTGCCTATCACAAAATTTGATTGATAGGAATTTTATCGAAAATGTCGATCTTCTCATGAACTCATTTATACCCAAATTTCATGGGCTACTGCGGAGGCGGAAAAGTCCATGTCCGCAAAAGGTTTTCAGGATGTTGTTGGGAATGATCAAGAGGCGACCAAGGAACAACAACTCTTGGATGCTATTCTCGCTGCGAACGGAGAACTTGTCGAAGTATTACAGCAGTATGAGGATATGAACAGAGTGGCAATAGAACGCAAAGCAGAGTACCGCAGCTTGAAGGAAACTCGGCTAAGTAGAAGGGTGAGTGGGCCTTTTTGTTTTTTCTCTATTGTCGTCTTTCTGGCCTAATTTGTGGCCAGGAACATCCAGAAATTTTGGAACAGCAGGATCGTAGCTCTCTCTGCCGTCCCCTGAAACCGGTATCGCGAAGTCCCTCTCCGTCTATACGTAGTTCATCCCCGCATCATAGTCTGGACCTTAGAAGGCCGCTCCCGGAAACCAGCCCCAATACTCTTGCCCCTCCCCCACCTGTACCAAACGGTCCTCGCTCGCCTGCCCAACTCTTTTATCGTCCGCGTACTCCTCCACTTACAACATCAATATCAATCTCTACCAACCTTCGGGAGATTGATGGTACATATCCCGTTGATGTGCCATCAATCTATGACTCGAGCTGCGATGATACAGATGTCCCCATTCAACCCAGTGCGAAGGCCCTCGGCAAACAGAGAGCTATTGAGACAGAATCCGTTGATTGTATGTGCTATGTCACGGACTCTGCGTCAATTTTTCTTATTCATGGAACAATAGCTTATCCTCAATATGTGAGGGAGAGTGCCTACTTTGATACTGGACTTAGCAGACAAAATTCACTCACTTTTGATGATCTGGAATCTGAAGATCATCATGAACCTCCTTGGCATAAACCAACACACTACGTGTATGATGCAGCGGCAGAGCGGGCGGCGGCGCGGATGCGAGAGGAATATGATCCACAAGCGGTGTTGGTTAACGGTGTGCATTAGCACAGATGTGGTCATGTCTATTATACCTTCAAGGGGGATCTATTATGCAAGATCCCCTGACATTGTTATTGCCAGCTTCTTAGCTGATTTTTGACTTTTGTATGTTTTGGATCAGTCGTTATTTTATTTTTAGTAGTCCATGATTTTCCCTCGGAGGATCATGATCCTGTGAGATTGTTAATAAAGAAGAGAGAGTCGGGATTAAGCCCTGGTATGCTGAGCTGCTAATTGTCTACACCTGCGCGTTGCTGCTGGAGCTTCCTTCCAACATACGACCGACACAGTTCTACAATCTTTTTAATATGATAAATTAGATGTCAATTATTCCAGATGGAAAATTAAATTGAAGTTAGGTTTTGTATGACTTTAATCCTTTTTTGTGTAACTTGACAGCATAGGGCTATGTGATTTACCTTCATAATCCAGGAACATGACAAAGAAATCGATCAGATTTATCCAACCTCCAATGATTCGTCTGATGCCAGCCAGCCAGGCTTTGAGATATGTGCAAAGGTTCTCCACAAGAGTGTTTTCAGTGCCCCATTGCAGCAACGAGGTCCCTCCCAATATCTTAACCAGATCCGTGGAAGAGGAGAGCAAAGGGTTAAGTTCTATGGATCACTTGCTGAGGGCGGTCAGTAAGTCTGGTCAGATACTCTTTTCCAAACGTACATTTATGAATCCCAGAGAGACACGCTGATCCCGCCTATCACAGGTATCTACTACAATGACTGTAAACTCGATTGAATTTGACCACTGTTTCTTAGAATCATGCCCTTGAGGACCCCGATCCCTTGGTCTGAGGCTCTCCTTCATCCTGTACCGTGTCAGGCAAAAGAAGTTGTCTCGCATCCTGATGAACCTCTTGTTCCACGCAGTATGGGTGATTCTTACTCGGAGCTTGTACTTCCTTTCGGATCATCCAGTGAGCTAATAGAACAATATACGAACGCATTGGGGGGTATACGTATGGGCAAGTAGGTGACTCCGTCCTATTATATGTGCTCTGACCTTGACGCTGGATTGCAACCTCTCATAGGCTTATGGAACACTTGGACTCACTCGCTGGTTCAATTTCATATAAACATATGCTTGGTCCCACTGTACAGACACTTGGCCGTATCCAAGAACATGGATTTTACATCGTCACTGCATCTGTTAATAGGTACTTAACAGCCTCTCGATATTCCCGTTTCTCGGTCTTATGTTCCTCTCTGCTCTTCCTCCCAGGCTGGACATGCTAGCTTCTCTCGATCCATCTAGAGATCTTCGGCTCAGTGGGCAAGTGATTTATGTTGGAAATAGTTCGATGGAGGTGGTTGTTAAGATGGAAGCAATCGGTAATGACCTCCCAGAAGAAACAGTTCTCATAGGTGGGGCCACCACCCGTCGTACATTCAACTGAGATAATCATCTTGATGCGTCGCACCGGTGTGACTAGGTCGCTTCTCGATGGTCTGTCGAGATGCGAACACTCATCGTGCCAAAGCTGTCAACCCGCTAACGATCTCGACACCCGAAGAGAAGGCGCTCTATTCGTTGGGTGAAGGTGCGCAACAATCGTATTCATCTCTATCATCTTTCACAGAAGACCTTGGGAAGACGTGAAGAATCGGCGCCAGGAACTTGCACTTGGCTCTCTCTCGCGAGTTCCGCCGAGCTCCTCTGAAGCCGAAGATCTTCACTCTTTCCACTTGCGCCATGGGCAAGAAGTGCACACACAAGATGAGTGTGAACGTGTTTGGATGGGGGACACCGTCATCGAAACGGCTATGCTTATGTTCCCGCAGGAACGCAAGTAAGGGCGTCAAAGATCAACAAAATTCACGATTTCTTATTCATTCCAGCGTACATCAAAAAGTTTTTGGCGGATACCTCATGAGATTGGCTTATGAAGTAAGACAGTTTCACAAATTAACAAACGCCCTGATTCTAACTAGCTCTAAGCTGGGGATTGCAAGCGCATCACTGTTTACTCGTGGCTCAGTCAACTTCCTCTCCCTTGATAGTATTTCCTTCTCTCGCCCAGTTCCCATCGGTTCCATTCTCCGCCTCAGATCACAAATTCTTCATACAAGGTCATCACCGGAGTGCCGAACACTTGTCGTGAGCGTGTCTTCTCCTGCCCGTTTATATACCCTCGGAGCTTAATTCCCATAGCATGTCGGTGTCAAGGCCAGCGTTGTTGATGTTGCAACTGGCTCCGAACAAACAACCAACGACTTCCGATTCACATGGGTCCACAAGAATGTCAAGGGCTCTCCAATTCCTAGACAAGTCGTCCCTCGCACCTATCAAGGTCAGTTTATTTCCCACCTTTTTTCCAATTCACCCTTTCCGATGCCACTCATACCTTCACAGAGGCTATGTTGTGGCTCGAAGGCAAACGTGCACTCGAAATTGGTATCAAAATTCGCGACCGTCGATCCCGTTGAAGACAAGTTCACGCATCCATATCCTCCGTTCATTTATTCGAATAAATCGCAGATGTTCGGTGAGCTAGGGCTAGAACAAGGTTTATACATCGACCTCTATATAGCCATACCGCCTTTAAGAGCCCAAACATTGGACATTCTCTAAAAGAGTGATAATCCGAGATAGTACTGCGTCAATGAATGTGAGGCATCATCGAGATCCCAGGACTTCTTTTGATGAGCTGCTGCTTGCCCAAATTTCACTCCCGCGGTCTCAAACTAACGATATTCAACTCTTTGAATATCGTTCGAAATGTGGTAGGGTGTTCCGACAGCAACGTGGTGATCAAGCTCAAGCTCCTTTTTTTCGTCTTCTGAGTGTCAATAGAATAGAATAGAGTGACCATGTCGATGCTTGCTGGCACCAATGATTTTACGACTGCATTTGGGTCAGCCATGGGGTAGCTTACGAGATTTCGGAGAGATGATAAGCAGCATTCTAGGCGACTAGAAAGTTAAAGGGATATATGATATGTACACGCTGGACCTGGCCAGTGAACTACACTGTCACTGCACCAAGACCCTGTGTGTTATGACTTCATTTTCCTGGTTAGTCTCCACGTAATTATGTGACTCGAGCTGCAGTTCTTGGCAGGCAATGGACTTAATCAAACCCGTGACACTGTGATTCAACAAAAGATAGAATGAAGTCGTAATAAAACACCAAGGTCTACGACGATTACCGTTGTGTACCACTGGAATGATGCCTATTAAAACCAATACTCATCTTCTGAGCCACTGCAGCTTCGCTCGCGTCCTTCTTGACCCTCGAAAGGGGGCTTGTAACCTGCAGAGGAGACGGGAACTGGTATTGGTGAGGGAGGGGCCGTTGGGACCTCCGACCACAATCCTTGGGTGCTGCATCTGCACATTTTTCATGCGTTCTGATAGGTGTTGTCGAATAAGAATCAGATCAAAACATAAAGGAACATACTTCATGCCACAGTCATCACAAGCCATAACTGGCCTCCACCCAAGCCGCTTGAAACACACATCGCACTTGGCCATAAGCAGTCCACTGGAGAAGAACAAATCTAGAGGGTTCCAGACAAGCGCTCCAATTGCACTTGAGCTACTACTTGCGATAATTCCACGCTCTACTTGGCCCTTCAGGCTGGCACTTGATGACTGAAAACCACTCTGTGCTGTTCTAGAGCCTACTACTACTCGGGCTCTGAATTTCTTAGGTTTCGCTCCTGGTTTGATGCTGGTAAACCGATGAATCCCACCTCCTCGACTATTGCTGCTGGTGGCATCGATGATGCTCCCGTTTGTTCCAATCGTTCTCATGATTGATCCGCCGTCAGTTGCCAGCGCAGACGAAACCATCGAAAAAGATGTAGTGAGATATGTGTCGGAATGGACAATAGAAGACGTGCTTGTGCCGTTCATGGCTGAACAATCTGGGTCCACGGACGAGGATGTGTCCGCGAGAGACAGGACAGGTGTAAGGGTGGGATCTGGGCTTGGTTTAATTGTCAACACTGAACTGGGGGGCGAAGGAAAGGAGGAAATTTGTGAGCGCACGACGGCAGTACTATAGCATTGCGAGCAGGTAGGGCCATCGTTCGTTGATTTGGCGTTATCAAGTGGCACATCGCTCGCGGTTGAAGATCCGTTCCAAGATTCAGGACTAATTCCAAGCTTGGATAACGCTTCAATTAGTTCGTCGTCGTCGCTGTCCTCTCCCCCACTCGAAGAGCTGGAGACTAGGCTGATATCTTCCTTTTCATTGACCCTGATATCCTTCCCAATGCCTATACCAAAGCTTGGAATCCTCTGTACGGTCGGAGGTCGTTTCCCACCTGATATGAACTTGATGCTTCCCACGTGTACATCCTCTCCCTCTTGTCGGAGCAAAATGTCTTGTTCAATCTCCCGTAGGCGTTCTAGGATCATTCGAGTAGTCGGACGCTTTGCTGGATCAGTGTTAACGCATTCCAGACAAAGGCGGAGGAAGTCTGGAGGGCACTCGGGACAGGCTCGCTTTCGGGCCTCTGTTGCATCGATACCGAAATTGGGAGGATGTCGTTTAAAATGTGTTTCATCCGCAAGTCTCCGGGCAGCAATCTCACAGAAAATAATTCCAAGTGAGAAAACATCTGTTGGCAGATCGAACCCATCGCCAAGCAGAATTTCTGGGGACATATAAGAGTCAGTGCCACAGAATGTCAGCCGCTTTGATTCCTCTTCATTTCTAGCAGTGATTCTTGCGAAGCCGAAGTCAGTAACTTTGATGCGACCATTGGATGTGATCAGAAGGTTTTCTCCTTTAAGATCACGGTGGATACACTTCCGTGCGTGCAAGTAAGCCAGGGCGCGAGTGACATCTGTCGCAAAAGATATCCGAAGCCTCCAAGGAAAAGGTTTAGACTTGTCATGGATGTAAAGGCGAACGTTTCCATTCTCGACGTATTCAGATATGATAAAAATGCGATTGTCCGGAGCGGGTGCACGACTAAGGCCAATGAAAAGACATATATTGGGATGGCGGCACTCCTTCATGAGTCGCCATTCCCGTTCAAAATACTTGGCAACATCGTATTCATTTGAAGGAAGGACCTCCTTGATCGCAACATCAGTTCCAAGATAATTCCCTGGGTTATATTTTAATACGAGATAGAGATGAGATAACCCTGAGTTACCTTTATAGACGTTGCCGAACGAGCCTGCGCCCAGCTTCTTCCAGTCACCTTTGATATCCTGTTGAAATGTGAGATGATTAAAGCCTCGAGAAAAAAGCCATACGTTAAAAGGGATAACGTCAAATGGCTCCGACATGATTCTGGTCGGAGAATAAAGCGTGGGCACAGGCTCTCTGTGAGGGTGTACAGAGTCAGGAGTACATCGTCTCAGACTGATGCTCCGGTAAGTCATTTCAGGTCACTACCGAATTTCAAATTTGGAGCCCACCTCAAGACTTGCACTGACACGGCAGACCTGAGTGATTTGTGAACTATCCAGGAACCTTTTAGTAGATGCAGGTAATTAGCATATCAATTTGAGTGGCTTACGAAGTCAATTGGGGTCAATTGGGCTAGTTATACTATGAGACACTCCAAAAATGTATGAATTCTTTGCAGACCTCAATTTTTGGCACTGGCAATCATACATTACATTATCTACATGATAAAAATTTTAGGACAACACAGCTGGTAGTTGTTAGATGTGCTCATTGTAATTGGTGTGAACTTAGCTACAAGGCAATGATTTTCGCTTGGTCAGTAGATCACCTGACTGTATGTTCAACCATACTTTTAGTCTCCTAAGTTGTCAGAGTGGTTTCTAGGGCAGTTAAGAAACTGCTATGATAACTCGGGAGATACCTAGTAGACTGTGGACAACTGTAAATGACCAAGGAGTCAAAAATGCATCCACAGGGAGTTGTACATGTGTGATATACTGACTAATTAAGGCACAGCCTTAAAATCAAGTCCACACCAAGAACCATGAACCATGAAGATCACTTTTAACACACACTCCTGATCCAATAAGTCCATAAGAAATAGGAAGAAGATGAAGATGAAGAGAGTATAAGATAGAAAAAACTTAGGTGTTAAACCAAGTTTGGAAACTGTAAACTTGATTAATTGAGTGTCAGAGTTGTGAATGATTTATTCTATTTTCTTTCTCTTTTATTTTTTATTTTTCCATTTTCCATTTATTTTATTTTTGGTTTTCATTTTTACTTTTCTTTATTTTTGGACTTAGGCAAAAGGTGTAATATGATATGTGATAATTATACATGTTATAGGGTGGTTACATATGTCACTGTCACAGATCATAATCATGTGACACAGAGAAGGTCATAGAAGGTTCTAGAACAGATAACATTATATAGTATAGCAACAGCATATTGGTCTTATGAAGAGCATATAGACTTTAGAATAGGTTAGTTATAGTGTGTACACAGATCACAGTCTGTAGTATATAAGGTAGATTAGTTTGTAACAAGAACTCTATCAAGTTCTCTTATGTTACTCAATGCAAGAGTGTGTTTTTGTCTTATTTTTAAGACCTAAGTCATAACATTAGAACTCAATATCCATTCTTGAGACTGCCTAGCTTAGAGCTCTCTCTATTCATTTTTAACTGACAGTCATTGCAACCATTAGTCACTCTTGGATTAGAAACCAGACCCTAGGCATAAAGAGGAGCTAACTGTTCAGCATAGACAATTATGGATATTAGTAACCAAACTTAGGCCATTTGTTAGACATTACTCATTGTTTAAGTAGGTGGTGTTTAGTAAAGTACATGTATATTTTGAGGAAAAGACATATACTACTGGTCTCCTTGTGATCAGTCCATGTAGAGCAGCAATATTGTCCAGTGAGAAATTGTTTAGCTTAGGAATTTCCTGCTTAGAGATATTAGTGTAACAGTTTGATTAGAGCAGTAGTTAGTAAGGTAGTAGATAGGTAGTTAGTAGATAGTGTGAGGTTGGGCAAGAAGAATACTAGCTAGCACTTATAAAGAAACTTGTTGAAAGATATTGTTTTTGGTTGTTAGACACCATGGCAACAAATATTTTTGATCAAATAAGCATGGAAGAATTGATTAGGAATGTAAAAGAGAAAGAAGTGATGAGATTGTTGTAGCAAGTAATAAAGAATAATGAAATAATATTAGATTTACAAAAACAGTTGGTTATGTTGGAGAAAGAAAATGCTTAGAAAAAGAAGAGGGAATAAGAAAGAGAGTAGCTGAGAGGAGAATATGATAGAAGATGGAAGGAAGAAGAGCAAAGGAGGAGGCAAGAAGTGGAGATGACAAAAGAAAAGAGAATTGAGGAAAAGAATGAATTGTGAGAGAGTAATGCAGAAGAGGAAATATTTTGGTTGTAGAGGCTTTGAACATGTCACCCATAATTGTAGAAATAAAGAAAGTAGAAAGAAAGAGAGATCAATACAGAGACTCTCAAATAAATTTGAAGTATTAACAAGAAAAGTGGTGAATGTAGGAGATATCATATGTCAAGTCCACCCATTCCAAAGATACATTCCCATGGTGGTGTTGTTATTATAACATCTTTGAGACAAACTCATCTTCTATGATGGCCATTCTTCTTGCACAATTTTTCTAATTTTTTATTCTTTTTTACTTCCTTCTGTTATCTAATTTCTGCACTCATTCTTCTCTTAAACTCAGCTACCACTTTCTTTGCATTTTATAAATCCTCCTCTTTTTCCCAC
>Ga0157368_1000300_pt1 | contig 23457 bp, 26 predicted proteins | sample AttbisABBM3_FD_113146 | JGI IMG/M metagenome (GOLD analysis project Ga0157368, IMG submission 113146) | Fungus gardens microbial communities from leaf cutter ant in Botucatu, State of São Paulo, Brazil - Atta bisphaerica ABBM3 | ecosystem: Host-associated > Fungi > Mycelium > Unclassified ...
AGTTACTCAGCTCACGATCCTAACGGGCCCTCTGAACTACACAGAGTATAAAAATCATGGTACATACTGAATTAAAAAAATAGAAAGTCTTCAAATATGAATGGTGCGAAGGCCGGACTCGAACATCGCAACTATCCTTATGATCTTAATAGATTAAAACTTGCAACTTTTGAAATGATACCATCATTGATACCATCAGTTCCTATTGGTGATAATCGAACAGACTGTATTAGTCATTTCAGATTGATAGTGTAAAATCTATACATAAAATAATCAATGGCCCTGAGTAATAGTATAATAATGGAACTATAAAAAATGTATAGAGTAAATCAAATCATAAAAGAAATAAGTAAAATGAATACTTATGCCCCCTATAATCAGATACATAAAAAAAGTAACTTACTTAGAAAGATTCAAGTATGTTCTTTTCTCACGTCTCTCTTTTCTCTTTTTTTAATGGTGGTAATGGCCGTTATCTACAAGGTCTTTGACCTTCCCAAACAACAATTTATTTTACCTGCATTAGTTCTGTATGCCCTCAATTCAATAGCCGGTATAATATACTTATTTACCCCTATAATTCCTGGCGTGAAGTTCATGCTCAACTTCAAAAAGGAAGTTTTCAATGACCTAATTTGTGAAATTGACCATGATGAACAAAACATAGAAAAACTAATACCTTACTCGTTGACTGAATTAAACTATTCAATAGATTGGTTAAACATAAAGATACAAAGAGTGAAATCGAGGATAAATGATTTCTTTGGAGAAAAAACTGCTGTCTTATCAATAATTGGATTAGCATACTCTGCAATTCAAGGTTTTGGTGGGTTAGACAAATTAGGTGATACTATATCAAAAGGGCTCTTCAATTCTGGCACAGCAAATACACTAATTGTATTTGGATTAGCTTTTCCTTTAGGGTTATCACTTGGAGCATTAGCACTTAAAAATGTAGCGAAACATTTGCAGTATTTGAAAGATATGATCGAATTAGCTAAAAAAACAAAAGAAAAAGATAGTTTTTTATTTTAATAAAAATAACTCTATTCGATAAAAATTTTATAAGGTGGGATTAATCACCACCTTATAAAGATAAGAACTGCACATGGTTCAAAGTATTTAGGGTTTTTATGGTAAAATATTGACAGGACACCTTTTAATTGAACAATAGTATTCTACACTACATTCTCTAAATTTAGGATTATGTGATAGTTTTAGAAAACTTCCTAAGCATTACCCATCCAGTATATTAATATTTTTTAGTTTCTTGCATTACAAGTGCATATTTTATATATAGCAAAAGTTACGCTTGACGTAACACCGATGTTATAATATATTATCAAAAAATCTATAGGGTTCTGAAATGAAAGTTGAGCACCCCGGAAAATCACTTTTATGTAAGCTTGAAGAATGTGGATTGAGTGCATCAGAATTAGCAAGGAAGATCGATGTTCCCAAAAATAGAATCACTACGATTATAAAGGGAAAGAGAGCGATTACAGGTGACACTGCATTGAGGTTAGCTCACTTCTTTCAAACACCTCCTGAGTATTGGTTGGAATTGCAATTATATTTTGATTTAAATGAAGCAAAACTAAAATCAAAACAGCTAATCCAAATTTTACCAAAATTTCAAAGAGCTACTTCAAATAGCATTTTAAAAGATAATACTAATGACTAAAAATATAGAGTTGAACTTTTACAATACTGATTCTGAATCAGCGGAAAATACAGAGAATCTAAAAAAATATTGGGAAGGATTGACTTCAACTGGAGCTAAATGGGAAATATACAATGGTGATTCAGCCCAAATAATAAAAGATCTTCCAAGCGGTAGCATTGATTGTGCAATAACATCGCCGCCCTATTTTTGGCTTAGAGACTATGGTGTTGATGGTCAAATTGGGCTGGAAGATTCAGTGCAAGAGTATGTTGATGCTATTGCTGATGTTATGGATACTGTTAAAGAAGCCCTTAATCCAGAAGGGACTCTGTTTATGAATATAGGTGATACATATTATTCAGGAAAAGGTCAATCACAGGGTAAGGACAGAAAAAGTAATAAACGTCGTTTTGGTCTTAGAGCTGTAGATAAAAGCGGTGGAATGGGTATAGGCTTACAAAGAAAATCTATGATTGGAATTCCATGGCGAGTAGCTATTGAAATGGCTACTCGTGGATGGGTTATTCGTAGTTCAATCATTTGGCATAGAGAAAAATGCCTGCCGGAATCTGTGAAAGACAGACCAAGCCGAAGCTATGAATATGTATTCATGTTTGTTAAAAGCAGAAAATATTATTTTAACAAGCAAGAATTGATAGAACAAAAAGTCGAAGAGGATATGTGGACTATACCGGCAAGACCAAAAAGCGGAGGTGGCCTTGATACGGCACCTTACCCTGACGCTTTGGTCGAAAGATGTCTGAAAATTGGGTGCAAACCTAATGGCACCGTACTGGACCCATTTTTAGGCAGCGGAACAACTTGCCGTGTAGCAGCACAAATGGGATATTCATCGATTGGTATAGATCTTAATCATGAATTTTGCGAATATTCTGCATTAAACATGGAGAACATTTAATTATGTTTTTTAGTCAAAGTGCAGTGCTGAATGCGATCATGGACCTTAAAAAGGTCCATCCTTTTTATGGGATTACTTTCCTTGTCTGCAAAAAAAACAGACTTCCTATTGGAACTAGCACACAATTCGCTTTAAATGCGAAAAATAAGTATTTTCTTGAACAAGTACATAAAATTGATCCTCATTCAGAATATTTTTATCAGCCGTTTAGATATCAGACATCCCGCGAATGGCTCAATAATGATTATGCGTCTTCTGGATTACAGGCGATAAATACACAAACTTTTTCTGATGCATTTATTCATACTAAAAGTACTCCGCAATGGGGGTGGGCTGATAATTACCTACATGTTCTAAAAGACCATGCATCAATTAAGAAAAATAAAATCTCATTGATGTCATTATGTATTTGGTTATATAAGTTTAATGACTTACCTCAAAACACATCCTGCCAAAGTATAATTTCCACTTTTACACAAGAGTATAACATATCAGACAAAGAGCTTAAGGAATTATTTACATTTGAAGAAAGCAACACAAATGAATTATTTGATGATGAATGCATAACCTGGGATAAAATAAGGGGTATGTTATCATTACCCCCCGATTCCAAGCCTGAAAATGGCGGGACCTTATCCTTGCTCTCTATCGAAAATATTGGGCCTGCTAAAAAATTAGTCATCGAACCTAAAACAAGACTTAATATTATTACGGGTGATAATGGGCTTGGGAAATCCTTTATTCTTGAATCAGCTTGGTGGGCATTAACCAATACATGGACAGATCGTGTCGCCTATCCTGACCCAAGATTGAGAGGAAAAAAAATCAACCTAACTTATTCAATCAAAGGTAATGGTGAATTTAAGTCAGGTAATTGTGTGAACTTTGATTGGGATAATTTTAATTGGCCTATACAAACGGACAGACCTACCATTCCAGGTCTTATTGTCTATGCCAAAGTAGATGGTTCTTTCGCTGTATGGGACCCAGCCAGAAAATATTCTACTCAATCGACCTTTAATGAAAAAGAAAAATTCGTTTTTAAAAGCAAGGAAATATGGGACGGGCAAGATGGGATTGGTGTTCTCGAAGGTTTGATCAGAGACTGGATGACTTGGAAGAATGATAGTAAGAACCAGCATTTCAAACATTTTGAAAAAGTATTAGAAAAGCTATCTCCCCCAGACTTGGGTGTTTTGAAACCGGGTGAACCAGTTAGAATTCCTGACGATCCAAGAGTCATTCCAACCTTAGTTCATCCCTATGGAGAGATCCCGATAACAAATGCCTCAGCAGGTGTTAGAAGAATAGTTGCTTTGGCATATATGATCGTGTGGGCATGGAATGAACATGTCGTTATTTCTGAGATGATGAATATTCCTCCTCAAAATAATATGGTTGTGCTTGTTGACGAATTAGAAGCTCATTTACATCCAAAATGGCAAAGAGCTTTTTTACCATCATTAATTGCTCTTGATAAAGTATTTTCAAATGAGTTGAAGATTCAATTCATGATTGCTACTCACTCACCTTTGGTGATGGCATCTTCAGAAGAAGTATTTAACGACGAAACAGATAGCCTTTTCCATTTACAACTTGACGAGCATGGAATTATAACATTAGAAGAACTAGACTTCATAAAATATGGAGATATTTCCTCATGGTTAATGTCACCAATTTTTGAACTTCGTCAAGCTCGCTCCCAGGAAGGTGAGTCGGCAATAGAGGATGCGAAGAAATTACAAGAATCAACTACTCCAAGTATTGATTCAATAGAAGAGGTCACCTTAAGATTACGTAAGTATCTTTCTGCATCTGATAGATTTTGGCCAAGATGGATGATGTTTGCTGAAAAGAAAGGAATCGATATATGATACCTCTACAATTAACACCTGAACCAGATGATTTTGATAAAAATGTAAGGGAAAAAGGGGCTATTTTTCTCAAAGTCACACCTAATCCTTCCTCTAAGGACTTCTCAGGTAAGGACTTTTGGAAAAAATCAGCCCATAGTTTACATTCATCTTATAAAGCAATTTGTGCATATAGTTGTATTTCATTACCAACTGCACCAGGTGCAGTTGATCATTTTTTACCAAAAAGTAAATATCCACAGCTTGCTTATGAATGGAGTAACTATAGACTATGTCTAGATAAAATTAATCAGTATAAGGGTAGTGCAGAAAATATCTGCGATCCCTTTACCATTCAGCCGGGATGGTTTGTTTTAGATTTTCCGAGCTGTCTCGTTAAAGCCGGTGAAAACCTTACCTCTGATATTACTGAAAAAATTGAAAATACAATTAAAATCCTAAAACTTAATGCAGATGAAGGATTAGTAGATAATAGATTAGGCATAATTATGGATTTAATAGATGGACATGTTGATATGCATTTTATTGAAAAGCGGTATCCATTCATTGCCTTAGAGATTAAAAGACAAGGAATCGAAGCTGATATTAAAAAAATCTTTAAAAAATCTCAACCCTACATTACAGCCGAAAATAATATGAATGTATTCAGTCTAAAAAAATAAAGGACATGCTAATCTATTAACACAAGCAAGGGCTAACCCTCCGAAGCTCCGCCTCTCCGGGTTGGCCCTTGATTTTTCGCCTTTCAGTTGAAAAATAAAAAACAAATTCAAAATCCAGAAAATTGTATTCTTCAGTAGTTGACATAATACTAATATTGATTATAAGAAATAAGATGCTGGCATATCTGTAAGAAGCACACGGACTGTGCTCGCCAGTATCTTATCTTACATATGAAAAGGAGTTTATATGAATAATACGAATAAAAATTTTGATGATGATTTCCCTTCCAGTTTTACAGAGCGATCTCTGCCAGAGATAATACGCCCTTCCAAAAATCTCAGAGTGCATTGTGTCAGCGTGCGACTGAATGCTCTTGAGCTACAGCAACTGAATAATAACCGTGGCGATCATACTAAAGGTGAATGGCTCAGAAAATCAGCACTGCAACAGCTTCCCGTTGTAATACCTGAAGTGAATAAAGATGCCTGGAATAAACTTGCTGTCGCTGTTATTGGTATCAGTAATCTCACTGTATTTCTTCAACGAAAGAAAAATAATACTGAGCTACTTGAATCTGAACTGAATGCCATTAAAGCAAAAATGAACAGACTGAGAGATGTCTTAACAGGATTAGACCAACACTGAGCCTGATTTCATGAAAGGCATGGATCGTATTCGCAGGGGCAAAAGCTTCTCTGGTGTGCTGTCGTATGCATTAAAGCCAGCGCCTCACCGCCTTCAGGTTCCGGTCGTCATCGGTGGTAATGCACCCGGTATCACCGTTGACGAACTGGTGACCGAATTCAGGCGAACAAGCCAGCTCCGCCCGGAAGTGGCAAAACCCGTCTGGCACAATTCTCTTCGTCTGCCACGCGGAGAAACCTTATCCCACCAGAAATGGACAGAGATCGCTGACGATTACATGAAAAAAATGGGTTTCAGCTCAACCCACATGCGAACCTGCATACTCCATGACGATGCGGCCGGTCAGCACATTCACATTATCGCCAGCAGGATCGATATCTTTGGTGGAAAACTCTACCTGGGCAGAAACGAAAATTTGATCAGCACCCGTATTATCCAGGAGCTGGAGCGAGAACACCAACTAACTCGGACCAAAGGTCCGGCCCCCCTGAACAGGTTGGTCCCAGCAAGACGCAAGAAAATTTCCCGTAATGAGCAGCAAATGGAGGAACGACAGGATAAACCATCCCCCAGGTCAGTCCTTCAGGCAGCACTGGAAAGGACCCTCACCAACAGACCGGGCATGGCCGAATTTGTGCAGCAGCTTGCTGCACAAAATATCAGAGCAACCCCCAATATTGCTTCCACGGGCCGTATGAATGGTTTTTCGTTTGAGTGCGAAGGGATTGCCTTTAAAGCCTCACAGTTGGGAAAAGGCTATTCCTGGGCCTCCTTACAGGCAAGAATCGATTACCAGCCAGAAAGGGATAATCCTTATCTGCTCACTCTGAAGAATCCGGTAGTCAGCGAAGCATTTAAAACTGTGGCCGTGGAGCTCCCGAGCGAAGTCGAAATTCCAGATATCGTCGTGGCAATAACTGAAAACCAGAGCCTGAATTCGCCGTTGCAGGCAGCTTCCGATTTATGCCCTGAACCAGCCATTTCCGTCGATACCGGTCACACTCAGGCGTTGACTGAAGAAATTTCACCTGCTTCAGCCACTGGAAACCATAAGGAGAACCACTATCAGGGACACCTGAAGCTACGCTGGTTGTCATGGATCCCTTACCTTGATGTTCTCCGCGATCTTTTAAAAGGGCTGGGATACAGCCTGCTACGAACCACAATGGCTGGAAAATCCATTACCGGAGTTCACAGACTCCCCGAAAACGGCGGAGCGACAAAAATCAAAACAACAGCGCCCTCACCAAAATTTATAAATAAATCAATCTGATTCATGCATAACCACTGGTCGGCATATTAAGTGACAATCACTAAAACCTGAACGCGGCAATAAGAAAAACCCATAAAATTGATCGATAATACAGATCGATATATCTATTATGATAGTTTTTATCTATCATGTTACACACAATCGATCGGTACAAATGATTTGCGAAACCAGGAGACCCGGCCTTAATGTAACGAAACGATAAAGTACGTAGTTTTATGATTTATCAGCATTTTCGCTGAGGTTCGCGTGCGCACTGAATTCTGAACGACTGGCTAAACCCGGTAACCAACCAAGGATACTTTTTCTATGACAGCAATGACACACGTTAAGCAGCCGAATTTTTTTCTCATGAAGCGAGTCATCCTCGCGATTGCGCTCCCTGTAGTGATCCTGGTTTTTGGTGGCATGAAGCCATTTCTCGAGCTGGCCTTCGGCTGGGGCTTTATCAGTCTGATGCTTATTATGTTCGCTTATAAGAGGTTTCAGCTTAAAAAGTTCAATGCCATGACTGTCGATTACTTCAATGTGAACGGAGATGGGATCTGGAGTCACGAATATCACGACACCACAATGAAGCTCGATACAAAGGCCGGAAAGCTCTACCTGAAAGAAGAGAATAAACAGAAGTCCTACAACTTATCAGACATTAAAGAATGTCGGTATGAAATTATCCCTGATACTGGCACCCGTCGTGGTAATTTTCACAGCTCCGGTTTTTTTATCACTGTAAACGATGTCCAGTTTCCCGAATGGCAGATTAAATTCTTCCCCGCCAGAGGCGACCTCAATAATCAGGAAGGTGTCAGAGACATGGAGATTCAACTTAAACGGTGGATGCAGATTTTTGACCAGGTTATCGGCCAGGAATAATAAATAAAAATGGCAACTATTTATAGCAACCATTGAACTTGTCATAGAAAAATTCATTTATTTACTGAGAAAGGACTTCAAATGAAAAACCCCTTCAAAAAATCATTCCCAGTTTTTTTATTATTGACACTCACAGCCTGCCAGCAGTTTCAGGATGGCGTTAAAAACATCGACTCATCCATCAATGATTTTAACAAAAAGATGACTGGCACAGTCGGAAATTCAGTGAGGTCACAGCAAAAGAATACACCTGATTTGTCGAATCCTTCCGTGGTTGGTGGCCTCGGTGCCATCTGCTCAGACTATGAGGGTAACGCAATGGCCGCGACGAAGAAATGGGAAAACAGAGTCATCAGCCTGAAGCAGGCAAAATTAATTAAGGTGACAGAATTTAATAGCGCAAAAACACTGGGTGCGGATGTTCACGGTGAGTATGGTGTTCTTTTTTCTACCCGTGATACGGAAAAATGCACCGGAACCTTCCATATTGAGTATTACAACGGGTTAGAGAACGATATTTTAAAGTACAAGAAAGGCGATATTGTTAATCTTACCGGTAAAATCGTGGAGTTAACGACAGCCAGCAACTGGTCTGAATACAAAGCAACAACGGGTGATTCAGTTGTTGTTAAAATGACAGGTTCAGTCCAGAGGTAATTATGAATTATGGAAGTCCTGTAATGGTATGCCGGACTTCCATAACGTGGAGAACAGGACTGATAGATGCAAAGAACTATTTGTGACCTTTTTCATTCTGAAGAAAAGTCTGAAATAACCCTTTATCTAAAGCGCCAACACCTGACATTTCACCATTCTCATCATAAATGCCATAACTTATTATCAATTCTAAGTCATAAAGAAGTTTCATTAAGGGTAGAAATTCTTCATCAGGAACATGGCTCAAAAAAACCTCCTGATTATTTTTATTGTTAGTAATATCTATCCAGTGTATCATAATGCCTCCTTATTTTTACTTCAATTAATAACATCAGGGAGGTTAATGTCAAGAGCGCTATGAATATTTCCAGGATGGATTCAATCACATCACCAGACTTAGTTGTTATAAAATAAAATAATGAGGCAGTCATGGATACAAGATATGTTGTTATCGTTGTTTATGTCCCAAAGTCATTTTTAACTACTAACACAGATGACAGTGAGGAATTTCTCCCTTTTTACCTCGTCCTTGATAAATCAAGAAACGTAATTTCTTTTTCTGCCTGGAACAAGGAGAAGGCTGAGAATATGGCCATATTTCTGAACGAATCAACCGGAAATGTTTATATCAAAGATACCTTATCAGAGTACAATTGTGTATTAACTGACGATGATATAATAACGGGAATATCTAAAATACCAGCAAATCCTGAGGAGTACAAACCTGCATTATCTGATAAAACACGTTCAGAAATAACAAATATTATAAAAGAAAACATAGCATTAAAAAATACGTTAGAAAACATCAACACTGTTCAACATGCTAAAAAACACGAATAATATCCCCGGAGGATATGTCTCCTCTAAAAAAGAAAGCCTGACCACATGGATCAGGCTTTTACCATTTTATAAAAATAACTAATTTCTGACTCTCAGCCTTGTTGTATCAGCAGAAATCCTGGTTTGTTGAGCAATCACAAATTTTTCATACTTGAGCTTTTCATCATCAAAAGTTTTTTCAGCTTCAACAGGATTCCAGGCTATATACTCAACAATAAACTTATAAAAATGCAGAACTCTGCTGATTTTTTCTGTATTGTTATAAGATTGTGTATCAGGGCTGACAAACGCATTCGTCAGCATGGCGAGTATATTACCTGACCCATAAAGAAGCGGCGTGTACTCCGCTTCTGAATACTTTATAAAAAATCCAACGCAGAAAAGATAGGCATTTTTGACAATGGCCTCTTTCCTGTATCCTGATTCATCCAGCTTAATAATAAACTTATTAAGCAGCAAAAGTAATTTTTGCTCATTTGTGTAGCCATTCGTTTTTTTCATAGTTGCATCCTTGCATTTTCGTCATCCTTGACTCTTTTTAATTATCATAATTACCACTCATGTCAATAGACAAACTGGATTATTTACACTCGCCATATAACAGGGAGTTCTTCGTTCAACTGGTGTTCTTTTAAGCCATATTTGTACGAGTTGTATTGCCATCTTGCGAATTGTTCTTTCAGATTCTTATTCTGCTCTTCTAAAAAATGAAGTTGCTTTTCAAGGTTGGCTATTCTGGCAGCAGCAATCTTAAGATTAGCGGGTTTTCTTAGGGTATTACCGGTAGCCCTGATGCCTTTCTTTCTGCTGCGGTAAGCTTCAACAATATCCTTATTCATGTTTAAAGATTGTCTTGTCGGCTTCTTACCAATAAGGGGTTCAACGGCGCTGCATATTTCACCCCATGTGATTTTATCATCGTCCCAGAGGATGATTGTATTTATGATTTCTGCGATGTCATTTTTATCAAGATGCCTTGCCATATCTGTCTCCTTTTTTATTTTTTAAATAGTTATCATTATTTTTATTTTCAATGCCTTCAGATTTATTTAATACCCTTCCCAGTTGAGTGAAGCTGTCACCGCCCGGTTTTATTCGTGAGCCATCCGGTATGGCATCACTTGAAAGAATGGAGATAAGTTCGTTCAGCCGGGACAACGTGGATTCATGGTGCCTTACCCATACGTCGGCTCCCAGCTCTTCCTCAGTCATTGACTCCTGTGCTCTGGCGAGAAGGCCTTCAACCACAGAGAACCTTTCTTTGAGCCTGTGAAGCTTTTCCTGCTCTCCCTTGATGCAGACCTGCTCATTGCAGTTAACGCAGTCCCTGAACTTGTCGCAAGGGCTCATCATATAGTCGTGTACACAATAGCCGAATTCCGTAACATGAACCGCGCCATGCTCCCACAGATTAATCATCCCCGGCGTAACAGGAAGGTTCGGTTCCACAGAATCAACCATGAAAGCCTGTGAGCCGATAGAACTGATGTCCAGCGCTTCGGCTTTACGGAGCATTTCGTCTTCTGAAACGTGGTTATAAACCTGATTTTGGGTAATCTGTGCACGACCTGACCATTTAGCAATGTCCAGGTCAGACATTCCGTTTCGCTGGGCAATAGTGTTTAGTAAATGACGGGGCTGATGGGTTCTTAAATGCAGAGCTTTTCCATCAGGGTCGGTATAACCGTGTCGGGTGAATATATTTTCAAAGCTACGATTTTCATGCTCTGAAGATGAAATATCCCCCATAACAAAACCTTTCAGCTTCCATTGCAATTCATAAAAAGCAGTATGTTTTCTCTTGTCCAGTTGATGTCGGCTCAGCAGACAAAGCGCATTACTGTATTTAATCCCCTTTTTCTTATCGAACCACGGGAAATTCTCAGGAAGTCTGTCTGAAATAATCGTCCATAAGTCGTTAATCGTATAGGTCTTCTGACTGTCATAAAAATCCAGCCTTGATAGTGACTTCTGAGCATCAGGCGGGAAACCCAGTACAGCAGCAATCTGTGAAGGTTGCAAAGCTTCATCATGGCAAATATCAGGTAAAGAACGATGCTGATAAAAACGGTCAGGGTTTTCTTCAACCCACTTTGCGAAGCTACGGGCCTGTTCTGAGAGCTTTCTCAGTCTTTTTATCGCCTTTCTGGCGACAGGGATCATGACTTCAGGGATCCATTTTATATCGGGTCCATAGCCTTTCAGAGAGTAAAATCGTAATCCATACCTTTCAACACCGTCAGAATCCTGTTCCGAAACTTCACAATCACATGGCAGAGCAAGCACTTCGGAAATTCGACACGGCGCACACATCAGCAAAGCAAACACAGACGTGGTGAATTTATCCCGTTCTGTCAGTGCTTCATCCGGTAAAGAAAAAATTTCGGCCATTGCATTCAGTGAAATGTCATCCGGCAGTTTACTCAGTCTGGCCTCTTCAGCTTTCTCAGAGACACGACTTGCCAGTTCAGGGCCTTTTATTGGAGATCGCCAGGATAACAATCCATATTTTAAGATCCCATTGCCCCCAAGAAATTCGACAAGTTTCTGAAGCTTGCGGCCATAATCATAGGCAGGACTTCCGCTGTAGTGCTGTCTTATTATATTAGCCGCCTCATCCAGAACAGTTATATTAATTTCGGTGACATTCGCATTTTTGTTGACCTGAAGTAATGTTCTTTCAAGGACTCTTAACACCGCTATAGAAGCATCACGGATCCCTTTTGCTGTGCTTTGTGCACACTGGTATCTCATATAAGCTTTGGCAAAATCGAGGAACTGACTGTCGAGCCATTTACCCTCGTTGCCGGATTTGTAGACTTTGTTATGCATCTTACTGAAAATAATGCCCACTTTCCATTCGTTGGCCGTCCAGTCAAGGTCATCCTCTAATACGGTAAGGTCGTTTTTACAAAAGCGGATGAATTCATTTAAATTCGCTGTGGCATCTGAATCTGATTTTTTCCTGAAGGGTATTACATTTTCATTTATCATATTATTCTGTTTTCCTTTTCTTTATTTCTTATGGTTTCACATTGCCTGATTACCTGACTGACGGCGAGTATCGTTCTGTCCAGTGACCGGGTTACATTCAGGTCATTTGTTATTCTGTATATCCTTTCTCTTTCACCAACCAGATATTGATAGATACTTTCATGTGGTCCATTCAACCACGGCGTAAAATGTATGCAGGTATAGCAGGGAATGGGCACGCTCGCTGAACAGGAAGAACACTGCTGACAACTTCCTGTATCCTCACCTTCAGGGCTTTTAATTTTTACAGAAGCTGTAATCTCATATTCAAGTTCTTCTTTCCTTTTAACCTGCCCCTTAAATGCATCAGAAATGTCTGCCAGCGCCTCACCGATTGCCAGATCAATTTTATAAGCATTATCGGCATTGTTCTGAACATAAATACCGACATTTGTCGTTGTTGAATGGTCGAGAAGTTCCGCAATGATAACTTCCCCGTATCCCTCTCTGGCGGCTCTTGTTCCAATCGTATAACGAAAGCGCCTTGAGTTGACATGTAAGAGCTTTCCGGTCCTTGCAGAGATGACTTTTTCAGTCTCTACAATTTCTTTTATTGATTTTGTCAGGACACCAAGATAGGGATGTAATATGTCAGTTTTTAATAACTTATCTAAACCCATACTGATATGATTTGAAACAAGGCCGGGTTCAGATATGAAAAGAGGCGTGTCTTTAGTTTCTTCTTTAGTCAGCTCTCTTCGAGTAAATTCGGATAACGTTTTCATCGAATTACTGGCTTGCAAGCAAACCAAATCATAAAGTTCTCTGGTGATACGAAACGACCTGAAACCTGACCTGAAACCACCCCCCTGCTTTATTCTGGGAATATTAATAAGGTAGTAATCCTCACCGGTATGACTCTTTACCTTCATGATATCCTGTGTCTTCATGTGAAGGATCTGGAGTGGTCTTCGTCCGGTGTGACTAATCAGCAGCGCCATCGCCAGCACTGAAAGTGATATTGTTTTTTTATCAAATGCCCTTATGGCGGCATCATTAAAGCTTTGAAGTTCCAGATCGGTTAATGGTCCTTGTCTGGTATCTCTTCGTTTTACAACATCACCATGAACGACTTTAGGTAAAACCCATCCGTTTATTATTTCCAGGGCTTCAGAGCTGACCCCCGCATAGCCTAACTCCCCCCACTTCTGGATAAATGATCTGATTCTGCTAAGGAAAAAACCGTTATCATGAAATTTACTTCTGACATTCATGACAGTGGCTTTATCTATGTAAGCGCAGTCTTCTGATTTTATGAACTTCAGGAAATTACCACTCAGTGATGCTGTATAACCCGCGCTCATATTCATTGCAAAATGCAAAATAGTTTTCAGATAACCTTCTTTCAGATTTTCATGTATAATCGCTTTAACTGAACGGGTGTTTACCTGATAGTTTCTGTCAAGGATCCAGAAATCATCTTCGATTGAGAAAGTATATCCATCCGCTTTTGCGCAATATGTTTCATCCCCGACAGAACTTTTATTCCTTACTTTCATTATTTTTTTCCTTGTTGTTAATTGATTCCTGTAATGACAACGCCACTTTTTCTGCTTTACTTTGAATGTGTCTGACATTATATAGTCTGGCTGTTCCCGATCCCTGCGACCATCCCATCAGTGAGGAGCGTATATTTTCCTGTTCGCTTTCACTTAATGGCAGAGACATTTCATCGAGTTTTCTGGAGAACTCATAATTCCATGTATGTCGTAATTTATGGCCGGTAAGACTACTGAGTTCGGGAACAGCTTTTCTGACAGCCGCTATAGCATTATGATAAGCCATAGAAGACATAGGCTTTCCCTGACCTGGCCCTGATTTATGAGTGATAAAAAGATACTCGTGCGTTCTTGCTTTTTTGAATGCTCTGCGGACTACAGTAATATAATTATGCAGCTCCTTTGCCAACTGTTTTGATAAAGGCAGTTTTCTTTCATGCGTTTTAACTAATGGCTGTTTTATACGAGGGTCATCCCTGTCGTCAGCCCTGCGGCGGATAGCCATACTGGAATCACTAAAATTTATGTCACTGATACGGATGTTGAGAAGTTCCCCTGACCTTATTCCCAGGGAATAAAGCATCAGAATAATGAGTCTGTTTCTGTACTGAACATCTTCTTTAAAAGGATTTTTTTCAGAACCCACATTTACAGCTTCAAGTAGTAAAGCTATTTGAGTTTCATCGAGTGATTTTTCTTTTTTTAATAACCTGCTCTGGTTTCTTGTTTTTGGTCTTCTTGCCTTTATTTTCCCTACAAGATCCTTCACACCAGTATTCCTGTGGGATGACTTATCAAATAAAAAATTTCCCAGCCAGCTTAAGTAATCGGCTACCTGAGTTAACCTGAAATATTTTGTAGCGCTGTTTACCACACTTTTTTCTTTGATGTTATAAGGTAAGGATTTCCTGAGCCTCGCTTTCTTCTCACAATAATCTCTCAGCGCATCGATTTCGTGCATAGCAAGATTCGTCCCTGAACGCAGTCTTTCCTCAATATCTATGCCCCTTTCATACAGGAAATTACAGAATAACGAGATTGCGCCAGCAGCTAATTCAACGGTTGAAATTGAACTGCTTCTATTTCTGACCTGAGTCGTTATATATAAATTGGGATAGTAAAGAGGAATACCTGTTTCGTTATTAATAATAAGGCAATATCTTTCTCCACTGTTCATAATAAATGTATTTGTACTTATTTTCTTCATTGTCCCTCCAGTTATTTACAATTATGTATATGTCTAACATGCTAATTTTCCACTTTCAATTTTTTTACATTTAAATAAAGATGCTATCGGCATGATAAATAGCATCCTTATGGTTTAATTTACGCACAGGTATTAGCTATATATAATGTTTATTCTGTTAAGCTGATAGTGACTTATTTCTTCTCTATCGTAGATAATATAATGATTCATATATCCGATGTAAAATATAAAGTCAATTATATTTCCTTAAAATATTTATTTTTTACATTTTATTTTCCCGTTTAACTTTATAATGAACTTCCATCATTTCCAGAGCTGATCTTAATCCATTATCAATCTCACACTCAACATCACCTCCTTCAAGCATCAACATGATGAAATGACCAATGATATTTTCAAGATTAATCTCTTCATCTTCAGGAAACTCATCAGGGAACTGGCTGATATAATTAATGATAGACTGAGGCGTTGCATTAAAACCAAAAGCAAAGACCTTTTCCTGTGGAGCTGATTTATTATTTTTCATAGCGATACCCTCTCTGTTGATCATCTTTAACTTATTTTAATACCTTCGTGAGTAATTTTTTAATGCCAGTCACCTGGCACTGCAAAATCAGTTGTCATAGTCAGACTTTCGTCTCTCTTCATAATACGTTTCAAATCTTCGCAGATCTTTCATAATTTCAGGGTTCATATAGAACTGGCAATTCCCCATATCCATAATGAATGAAATAAAACACCTGAGGATACTTTCCATATTGACGTCCTCTCCATCGAGTGAGCCTGCCATGAAACCTGAAAGATAATGATTAATCATTTCAGTCGTTGCATAGATTCCACATACAAGAAATGTCTCTTCATACTCCATCTCGTTATCACCCATAATTACTTTCCTCTTTTTTTCATATTTTAATTAATAATTAAACTCTGTATTCCACAGAGATTTATTCTTTGTCACTTTAATTAACCAGACGGGATTGATTAATTACCTCATCCATCCACTGGTCCACTTCGCTTTCAACAAACGCGACTGCACGAACACCAATCTTAACGGGTTCAGGAAAACGCCCGTCACTGATAAGCTTATAAATCCAGGCTTTGCCATAACCTGTTTTTTTCATTACTTCAGGCAACCTGATAAAACGTTTATTTTGATTGTTCATATTTAAGTTCTCCTCTTGTTGTCTCAACGAGGACAAATATACGAACTGAACTGAAAATAAAGTAGTGACCACCGGTTCAGCAGAGCGGTGTCCAACCCAGATAGCCTGAGCATCATGAAGATGGACGGTTGCGAGTTTGGAGAAGTTCGTAGCGAATGAAGTTCCCCTGTTTTGTACTATGAACGGGGATTGGTCAATAATTTAGTACTTTCTGTTTTTAATCAGAAAGTTATACGATAAAGTACAGTGCATTTAATTTTAAATGGAGTGGATTACTGGTGGACTATGGCTTTACACGGGAAGTTTGTAATCAACAATGCAGATTACTCCCCTTTATCGTTACCTGGTATAGGCACGTTTTTAGCGTTCTCTGGTGGTGGGGCTTACCGGAATCGTGGGGCTTGCGGAATGAAGCCAAAAGTAGGACCGGTTCCGGCAGGTAGATACTGGATTGTAGATCGTCCTGGGGACCACAGGTGATAGCAGGAATTAAGGATACCTGGAACCATTACAAAAAAGGGGCTACGTTCACACATAATGAATGATTTGTGACCTGCTCCCCATTGCTTAATACGCATCGAAGTAAGTATGCATTCCGAACTTCCGCTCCTCGCTCACAGCAGACCTTTATCTCAGTTCGATTGTCGGCTCCGTGCCAAAGGCGGACGCTTAGCTGATTGACGGAAAATCATCTGAAGTCGGCATAAAACTGGAATCTTTTGGGTTACTGTTATTAAGAGATGTGTGTGACTGATGGCTCATTTATCGCTCAGGTTGAGGAAATCTTGCCTCCGTTGTACACCCTTAGGCCTGATAGCAACAATATTTACAGTGGTTCCGATTGATGCTATCTAATAGATGACTCGAACCGAGTCAGTTCTCGGCATGAATTTTTAGACGTTATGTGTCCATCCAAGGAGAGAATTTTGAAATTTGAACGAATCTATAAAAATATTACTGGCCTTAGCTGCCCTATATTTGGGATTCAGTGGAATGCTCCAATAATAGAAGCTGACGAAGCGAAGAAGATCGTCATTTTTCTTGAGGACAAGCGAGTTCTTTTCAACCCTGTCGATATGGAGGGGGCTAATCATTGCACTCAGAGTGTTATCAACATTAGATCTGAATTGACTAAAGTCCTACAAGGTTTGCCAAGCGATTCAAATTTAGCAAAACAATTAAGGAAAATGAGAAAGGCATGCCAAGAATTCAGTGACAGCGTTGGCTCCCCTCAGTTCATCCTACTTGATCATCCTGTTCAAATATCTATACTTGAGCGAGTGCTTTTTAAACTGCGACAAAAGTTTGGTACCTCTGTGGCAGAAATAGCGGTTGCCTATGGTCTTGATGTTGATGACGGATTGGCAAGTATTATCCCTTTTAATAATCCCAGTAAAACATAGCAATGAGTTTAATTCCTCTTGCTTCATTCGCCGGGTAAAATGACCTGCTCCCCATTGATTGACAAAGAATGTTGTGAGCAATGTCCGCTGTTCGCTCAAAGCCGCCCGTCACATTCTATCGAGAAACACTGCCAGCGGTTTTGAGCGAATGTACTGAATGGAAAATTACTACCTTAATCCGATTCAGAGAGCTTCATCACATCAGCAACTTTCATCTCCTTCAAATGTGGATTCTTATTCAGAAAAAAGTTGAACTGCCGGATGAAGTCGATGGTTGAAGCTTTCACGGCCAGAGGTCTGTCAGTATCCTTGATCTGGGATTCACTACGGGTATTCTCTTCGTCATCATCATCGGTATACAACAAGCGTGATAAACGGTCATCAGAGACCCTGACATCCTGGTCTTTTGCCCATTTAAGGACATCCAGCATTGGTACGATCCGGTAGTTGATGATCTTCTTTATCGTGCCATAGCCAAAACGAACAGCCTCAGAAACCTGAGCCTCGACACCAAGGATTTTTCTCCATTGGGGCAGTGCTTGTTTGATGGCTTCTGCGATATCTTCATCGGTTCCATGCTTCAAATCTACTTCCAGAAGTACGGTCCTGTTCTGTTCTTCAAGTCCAATCCCTGACACAAAGACCTCCGCATAACTGGGTTTAATCCGGTACTCTGCCTTACCATCCCATGAGAATATTCCATTCATCATGCTGATGATACTCAGTTGAGCCAACCGGGAAACTGTCGTCAGAAAAATGTGGGGGGGCTGGTAAAGAATGTCGTCTCTTGTGGTATAGGCTAACTGCTCTGGCGTGAACAAAAACGGGTTTCCACCAAAAATATTGGTTTCACACCGTAGCTTTTCCCGCTCCTCTTCCTCACTCGGCCAGTTTCGATACCAGATCGCTCTGGCCCATAGCTCGTGATATAAAGCGTAGAGGGTGATGTCCTCAAATTTTCGATAATTGTTGATGTCCAGCCACTTCCTGATTGCAGCATTGTGCTCTTTTGACCAGTTTCTCATATCACTCATGGCTCCCGATAGGCCTTAGTCCCGTTCATTTTGGCATAATTAAGTTCCGTGGACTAATAAAAGTGAGATATTTAATAAAATAATTTTATATATTAGAAAGAAAAACCATCCTTATCATTTTTCCATTATAATAAATACAGTTAGATATTAACTCCACATTGCTGGCATAAATTCCATGCACTATGACATTAACCTGTCATTTTATACAAGCCACTCTCATCTACATATAAAAATCGACATACACTTTAAAATACGATATATTTTTATAGCCTTTTTCTTTCTCTTTTCAGATTCATTATGAACCTTCTCTTCTATTATTTTTTTTAAGCTCTTCTTTCTCGCGATTCATAAGCAACATTTTCCTTATTGTCGCAAGACTATATTTTTCACCTTCCTCTATGCTTTCCATTTTTAAAATTCTATTGGTTTCACAATCTTTCATCTTATAAAATCTCTTTTTTACATATAACCCATTATTTTAAAACCAACCCACCCACAAGACACAAAAAAGTATCAGGCTGTATATTTTAAAAAACACCATACTGATTTATTATCGTTCACTTCAAAAAATAGTCAATATTTCATTAACGAAAATTTTCATTGTAGTATATAGTCAATATCGCAAGTTAGTAGAAATTAATGGAATTATTGATACTGGAAAACCCCATGATAACATCCATATGAAGTCAGAATTAGATAATGTCTTTCTCGTATTTATTTTTAATGGTTACAAAGTTTACCCCACACCTTCATCAAACTCATAATTCATCCATCTCACATTTCTTATTAAAATTATAATAATGGAAAAGTCATTAATGATAACTTTTAATTGAGAACTAATCATTGGCTTTGGTTAAGAAAAATTAGATGGAAATTCATATCTCTATGAAGAAACGATCCAATCCACGAAATGTAATTCTTGTTATGACCTTTTTATTTTTTGTTCTGGTTTAACCGTATCTATTACTTTCAACAAAATTCCTTTTTCTTCCTGGATCAGACGTTCCATAATCATTTCTCTGATCTTCAAATAACTAATCTTATTAATACAATCTGGATTTTCTCTAAAATGTGATAAGTTTATTTCTTTGCTTATCAATAAGTTTACAAAATCCTCATCATAACAATAAGTGATAACATTATTCCCATCATTATCTAAATGGTTGATATTTATCCCTCTATCAATCAACAGCTCAGTTAATTGACGTGGTGGGATACCAAACAAAGCATTCTGTCCAATATTATCAATATGATTTATGTCGATTCCGGCATCTACAAGCACTTTCCCATCTTCATAATCGACAATCCATAGTGCATTTCGTCCACGATTATTCACATGGTGTATATTGATGCCATGTTTGATTAGCCATTTAGCTCTACTGTTCGACTCACCTCCAAATAAATCAAATCTAAATAGAGCATTATCACCATTACTATCTACTTCGTTAATATTCACTTTATTTTTTAATTTTATGTATTCTTTTTCTGTTTTTATATTAAAGATGCTTTCCTTCATAGCCTTTTCCTCTTTCCTGTATCACTGCCAACGGAAGTTTCATCTTTTATTTCCCTATCTATGATCTTTTTTTCATTTATGGCCAACCTCACCATGACTAAACTCCTCACTTTATCTGAACCTATCATTTTCATTTTCAATGGTTCCCTCTTAACTATTTCAAGATCGATCCCCATTTCTATGAGCAACTTAGCCTTATCAACATGATCGAGCTGATTATCATCTATGTTCACCAATGCATTATTCCCTCGATTATCTAATTGATTAATATTTATTCCATTCGCTATAAGAATCGAGGATGCTTTGAATGATGAATAAAAAAGAGCATTTTCTCCACACCTGTTAACTATGTTGATGTCAGCTTGATTCTCTATGAGTAGCTGACTAATCTTTTCATCCGAGCTGGCAACAGCCCTGAATAATGGAGACTCTCCAGAGCTATCAATCTGATTTATATTGATACCGTTCGATATAAGCAGTCTGGCTTTATCGTAATTTGAATAAAACAAGGAATTTTGATTATATTTATTTAGCATGTGGATATCGATGCCATGTTTTATGAGCCATTCGCTTTTATCGAAATTGATCCCATAGTCAAAGTAGAATAAAGCGCTCTGGCCTGCATTATCCACCTCATTTATATCAACTTTATTTTTATATTTTACATACTCTTCCTCTGTTTTTATATCGAATATACTTCTTTTCATAATCTCTTCTTGCTCCTCATACTGTCTAATTTATGTATTGCCTCTGATAACACCTCTTTTTCTCGCATCATGGAATCTTTTAATATTTTCTCGTCAATCGAAGCAACGATTTCTTTAGACATCATTTCATCAGGAAAACTTTCTTTGTCTTTGTAGGGTTCAATACTCATACCCGCTTCAATCAATAGTCTGGCTACAGACACCTCTCTGTTTCTGAAACTATACAAAGGATTATTACCCTCATAGTCAAGTTCCTGAACATTGACACCAGCCTTAAGTAACAGCTTAACTTTTTCAACTGTGTTATTAGCAAATAGCACATTTTCTCCAGCGCAATTCCTGTGATTTACATCTATCCCATGCTTGATTAACCACTTTGATTTATTTTCATCGGCATACCACAAAGCATTATAGCCATATACAAAACCATCATTCTGATCCTGACTAACCTCATTAATATCCACTTTATCTTTATTGGCAAGATACTCACTTTCCGTTTTAATATCAAAAATACTTTTCTTCATCTCTATTCCCTCTTTCTATATAAAGCACGTCCAGTGCTTTTTTAATCATCTGATTTACTATGCCTCACCTACTATTAAAATAGATTTAATAGCTTTCCACGTGATTTTTCATCCCGAAAGATAAAATTTATCACTTAGTGCATAATTAAAATAGCATCAGTAAGTTCGTTGTTAAAAAAAATATAAAATATAAAATTTTAATTATAATTAAATTTATTATTTAATCAAATAAAACCCAATCAATATTAAAAAAATAATTCAGATGGCGTAATATATTAATAATAAAACAAATCCCGTTGTAATAAATGGAATTTAGATAAACATCAAAAAAAGTTCAATCCCGAAAATAACTATATTAACTACAAAAGATTATTTAAAAGCCATCCCTGGCTTGAAAGGTTCTTTTAAGCTTTCGTGAACTCAAATGGAGTAATATGTCTTTCCTTATTTGCATCAAGATAATCTGCCCACCATTGAAGCATCAATTTCCTTTCATCAAGATGTTCAGCTAAATGGATGTACGCAGCCCGAACACTGTTTCTTTCTATGTGACTCATCTGTCTTTCAATCGCGTCTTCTGTCCATTTACCTGACTCTACCAGCGAACTACATGCAATTGAACGAAACCCATGACCACAAACTTCAACTTTGGTGTCATATCCCATCCCCCGAAGCGCTTTATTTACCGTGTTCTCACTCATTGGCTTCCGGGGGTTATGATCACCAATGAAGATTAAATCGTAGTCACCGCTGATTTCTTTTATTTGTTCCAGGATGTCGAGAGCCTGGCTTGATAGTGGGACTAAGTGCGGTGTGCGCATCTTGGATCCCCTATGTGAATTTTTTACTTTTTCAATCGGTGTTCGTTCGGCAGGAATAGTCCAAAGTGCAGTTTCAAAATTGATCTCTGACCAGCGGGCAAACCTTAGCTCACTCGAACGGATAAAAATCAACAATGTCAGTTCTACAGCTAAACGAGTGAGTTTTCTTCCTGTTTTGTAATTCTCAATTCGGTTCAGCAGTTCAGGAATACGTTTCAACTCAAGTGCAGGACGATGCTGACGCTTTCCTGTTGCTACTGCACCAGACATCTCTTGGGCGGGGTTGTAATCAATAATGCCACTCTGAACTGCATAACGCATAATAGCCGTTGTTCGTTGCTGAAGACGAGAAGCCACTTCAAGTCGGCCTGACTTTTCGACAGCTTTGATAGGAACAAGCACATCTCGTGTTTTCAATTCAGTAATATTTCGCTTACCGATAGCTGGGAAGAGATTGTCTTCAAGACTTTTTAAAACTCGCCGACTGTGATCTTCTGACCATTTTCTATTGGTAGCGTGCCAGCTTCTGGCTACAGCTTCGAAGGTAAAAGCTCCGCTTTGCTCAATCCTGGTTTCCTTCTTCTTTTCTAAAGGATCGATACCATCAGAGACTAACTTTTTAGCTTCGTCTCGTTTTCGGCGGGCCTCAGCAAGAGAAACTATGGGGTAGACACCTAATGCCAAGACCTTTTGTTTCCCCCCAAAGCGATACTGCAAACGCCAATATTTCGCCCCTGTAGGTTTAACCAGAAGGAACATCCCCTGACCATCTGTCACTTTTATGGGTTTATCCGCAGGCTTGATTGACCTGACCTTGATATCAGTAAGAGCCATTACTTCCTCCCCACTTGGTGGTACCAGACGAAATCGAACCGCCGATACCATCATAAATACCACCAAATGATGGTACTTGTAGATAGATGATAGTGGACTTCAGAAGACAAATCGTCTCTGATATCAGACCTAACTCATTGAGTTTGAGTACAAAAATGGACTTTAATGGACGTAAAAGAAATGTTAAATGGTGCCGAAGGCCGGACTCGAACCGGCACATCTTTCGATGGTTGATTTTGAATCAACTGCGTCTACCGATTTCGCCACTTCGGCACTGAAGAGGATGCGGAAAACGTTGGCGATTATACC